>Ga0157362_1001464_pt1 | contig 10079 bp, 6 predicted proteins | sample AttlaeALBM3_FD_111480 | JGI IMG/M metagenome (GOLD analysis project Ga0157362, IMG submission 111480) | Fungus gardens microbial communities from leaf cutter ant in Ribeirão Preto, State of São Paulo, Brazil - Atta laevigata ALBM3 | ecosystem: Host-associated > Fungi > Mycelium > Unclassified ... | reverse complement strand
TGTGTACACAAAGGCGCGTCTTGTGCTCCATAAATATCTCTCTCTTCTTCTCTCTCTCTCTCTCTCTCTCTCTCTCTCTCTCTCTCTCTCTCTCTCTCTCTCATCTAAAATATAAAAAAAGAAATATAATCTTAAGGCTAATTTAGACGATATTATATGTATATATTGTTTGGTTTATTTACATTCAAATCTAACAAATTTTATGATGTAATTATTTTCAAAATTCTTATATTATTTCTTATATTATATATATAATGAAATTCTATTTTTAACTTTATCATGTAATAATTTCTCCTTAGTTTAATAAATATTTTAATTAATTTTATATTTGTTTCTCTCTCTCTTGCAAGAACTTTTAATAATCTCTTTAAAAATTGGAGCAATATATATTTTATATATCTAATATTCTTTTTTGCTTAATATCATTAATTTGTAATGATTATAATGTAATTGTATTACTTATTTTTTACATTTCATAAATAATATAACAATTTACAATATGATATTAAGCTTCAAAATTTGAACTTTTAATTATTACACTTTTAGCTGAATCTTTAACCCTCTAGACACTAATTACCTGAAACAAATTACCTATTCTAAACAAATTATTTGAAAAATTTTTCCGGTTTCTATTTAAAAGAATTATATATACAGGGTGGCTCTGAACGTTCCGGCCAGACTTTAAGATTTTATAGAAAATTTAATTCTGAACAAAGAATTTCTTATAAATATAAATCGAAAAATGCTTCCTTAAAAAACTAGTACTTAAAAATTTTTGAAATTATGAAATTATTTTATATTTGAAAGATAATTTTCTACAATTTTTGTTTCAATATTTTTTGTTAAAAAAAGTATACATTCTCTGATATTTGTAAAAATACAAAAAATAATTGTGATTTCAAGATTTTTTAAATCTTTGAAATCATTAACTTCTCAAGGAAGTTATTTTTTGACCAATGTTTATAGGAAACTTTTTCTGAGAATTAAATTTGCTATAAAATCTCAAAGTGTAGCCAAAACCACTTTGGGCTACACTATATATATAAAATCTATTTTTGTATAATCGATTTTTATAATAAATAATATGCAAAATCTTTTGAAATAAATGTTATAAAATTCCGTCTAAATGTTTCAAGTGATGAGCTTCATAGCAAGATATTTTGTTAATTATTAGATTTGTAATGAACGAATAATGATAGCCCCTCACTGCTCGAGTAAAGGAAACAGACAACTCTTTATTGCTGCCATACGGCGTTTTTACCGTTATACATTACGCAACTTCTTCCTCGAACAGACGTGTGATATGCATGTACTATTGCATCGTCATGCGTCGCACGAACTAATATGAAAAAGCATTTCGAACAAAGCCGAACGACTTCCGCACGAAGAAAAAAAAAAAAATTTGCAAAATCGTGACAGAAAATGCATCGGTAAAGTCCGGAAAATTGTATCTTGTCGTTTTTGTTCATATTTTGCGAATATAGTTGTTGCACTTTGAATTGTTTCGGATTATCGAATTAATCAACAAAAGTTATCGGTAAGGTCGCTTCCTTTATCTATAATTTATGTGTTTTTCGTTGTTTATGATATTTGGCATAATTGATATAATTATATCATTTACTCTCCCAATAATATTCCTAATAATATACCTAATAATAATAACACAAGCGATTTGACGATATTAAAGTCACCAATTGCAAAAAGAAATGAGATTTTGCAATTGATGACTAGCACACGAGTTGACATACGGTTGAGTCATACATACTTGTTAATACATACCACGTATCACTATATCCGTAGATAGAAACCAATAATGGAGTCTTACTTCTGAAGCAACCCAAGAAATAACATGTTTAATTTTTAATAAATTTTCTAATGCAATTCCACAATTTTATATTTGTTAATTCATAATATAGGGATAATATTAATTTAAAATCTAAGATAATTAATTTATTTGTAAATTTGCAAATATAGAAGCATCACGCAAAATTATATAATTTTTGTATAGTTTGGCGTCGCGATGTTACCATTGGTGTCACTTCTTATGTAGATTACATGCGCGACTTATTGTTAAAGCATTGTGAAAAAAACGTGCTTAATTTGTAATGAATTTTCTAATCCAATTTCATAATGTTATATTGCTAATTCAAAATATGTAGACATGATTCAATTGTTTTATTTATTTTTCAAGTGTCTAAATAAAAATGTAGACAAAATATATTTTTGATATTTGTATGTCGCAACGCGGATTGTTTGATATAAAAAATAATAATAATTATTTGATATAATAACTACATACAACTATGACTTGTTTCTGAAAAATAATTCAGAGAAACAATGTTTAATTTTTAATAAACTTCTTAATCAAATTAAATAAATTTACATTTACTACTTCAAAACTCAGCAAGAGAGACAATAGTTTTCGATTTATTTTCATTTATACAAATAAAAGTACATGTATTATATAAACTATTATACGTGCTTAAAATGATCACATCATGTATTGCGGGATCGTTTAATTGTTAGCCGAGAATGCAATTAAAACACTGTTGAGGCGCAAAGTATATTTGAACCCCGATAGTGAAATGGTTTTAGATTTACGAATATTAGCTCGCGTTACGCGACGTTTCAGCAATCGACTTTATTTTGTGTTCCTTATCCACATTGCATCGTACATTGTTGATTGTACAACGCTTATCGTCAATATATGCAAAGAAATGTGCACTTCATATATTTCATATGTGTTGCAAAAAGCTTCTATGTTTCTGAAGCGATTGAGATACGATCTGTCTTATTTTTTCACTATTGTACAACAACAAAGATGGACATCTGGTAATTTTCTGCGCATTTGTAGACGGAGCAGATACAGCTAATGTATTATTTTGCAATGAATGTAATATGCAAATTTTTTTACGTAATATTTTATGCACGACGTAGAATGCGCGAATTTAGAAGAATTCAGAAACACGAAAATCTATTTATATACAATATTTCATAAAAAGTCTATATGCAATATTTATATTTGAGCATTAATTAATATACTTGAGTTTCAAATTATTAATCCTTATTCTTATCCATCATTGTTTAAAAATTTCTTTCAATAATTATTTTCAATAATTATTTCAAAAATTATTAAGATAATCTTGTGATATATAGCAAAATTGTCAAACTTATGACAATTAAATTCATAAATTATACATGTATATGTGAATAATTTTAAATAAATGATCTTGGAATAGGAATTTTTATATTGCATATTAATATTTTATTACATAATACTTTAAACATAAATTATTTTAAATACTATTATTTTTATGCTTGAAGTCTTTACACTGTATAGATATCTTTTTATACACATATGTATATATAAAGATACATGTAAAGATAAATTTGACACAAAATTATTTTCAGACAACACTTCATACATATATTTCCGCTTAATATTTCATCTTCTTTCGAAATCCTTCCTAAAAGAATTATTCTTAAATATTTTTACCACAAAAGCAAGTTTTGTGTCTTGAAAAATTTTATGATCCTTTAGTCTATTTTAGAATCCTAGAAATAAGAGTCGACACTCTTCGATTCGCGTGGCCAAGTAGGTACATAATACGTATACTTATTGTTACACCACCCACTCACATCGCCCTGGTAACGTTTTACTCAGTTCCGCTCGTCGATAATCATGGCGCCAGCCGCGCGTCAGTCACCATGATGTACCCTCGTCTAATAGATCGTAGACAATTTTTTCGCAACAATGGTTATAGCATTCAGTAAAAAAGCAGCTTTGCTATTGTTGTCAGATTCTTTAATATAAAATATTATCTTTAATATATAAAATATATATAAAACTTTAATATATTTTTAATAATATTAATATAATTGGTCATACATTTAAATCCAGTGAAGAATGAAGGATATATTACACATACTTCAAGGTAAAAGCAAGGCAAAAGGAAAAAGCAATGAAAAAATTACAGATTATTCCAGATCGCACTTAAAAGTAACACAATATCTCGTTTATAATCTTATTATTTAATACAAACAATTAAGCAATGGGTCATCTGGATCAAAAATTATTTCAAGAAGAAACATTTTCTAAATCTGTGCTCTAATAGAAATGTATACAAATGTATACAAATGTTTTATAAAATAAAATTCCCAATTTTTTATACAAGTGCTTTAAGTATTTGAGATGATTTATGCAAAATTACATCGTAATGTAGAGATTAATTGTTCTGTAAATAAATAAACAAAATATTTATTTCTTCTAAATCTTTATAACTAATGAATCGCAATAAAACTTTGCGTAAATCATTTTAAGTACTTAAAGCTCGACTTAAAGTATTATATTAAAAAATTGAAATTTATATAATTTTTAATTTTAATTTAATAACAATAAAAATAATAATAAATAGAATAAGTAAAATGACAAAATCTTGTTATTCAAGGAAAATAAATTGTTATAAATATAATTTTCATACGTATACACTTTAGTTAAATTATATATAAATATTAACACATTTATAAAAACAGATATAATTAATTAAGGTTAAGAACTAATCATTATTAAAATATCTTATAACACAGTAAGCAAAGGTGCTTTTTCTACTGAACGCAGCCAATTTTTCGGGATGAGATTACAATAGCGGGGGTGCAAGGAGAACATGGAGCGGTGAGTCAGCGGCAAGTTATTGGTAACCGGCTTTCCTCTCTCTTTCCCTCTCTCTTCATCTCTGCCCCATTGGCGAGCTCTTTCCGTCCCGTTTCTTTTTTGTTCTCTCGCAATGTATAATCCCGTTGTGGTTATTACCCCTCGCTCTCCGTCTCATGTTTCTCAACGCTCTGACACTTTCGAACGAATCGGCGCCGGCCGCCGCGAGTCCAAGTAACTCTTCATTGCGCGCACAGTTCTCTCGGTCGCGCAGGTGCGTCGCCGATTTTGTCCTCGTGTTCACCATCACGACGCTTCCCGATTAGGAGCGCAAAGAGAATCAGGAATCTCTTCTCTTTTAGAGATTTATACGTGATAGTCTCTCTTACACTGGTAAGTATGTGATGTATTTCTTTTCTTTTATCTTCTACTTTTATCTTCTACTTTTATCTTTTATCTTCTACTACGATTTTTCTCGCTTTCGTTATAGTTTCATTGTTTGCGTTCTTACATAATGTTTCTTAACTCTCCAGCTGACTAGTGAGTCTATTCTATTCATTTAATTATAAATTTCTTTGTTAAAAATATCAAACAATGTAATTTTCTTTATTATATATCTGCAAATTTGGATTATTCTTAAAATATACTTAATATTCACTTTTTGTTATTTTGATTTCTTGATATTCATTGATATCTTTTAATTAATTATTTATTAAATGAGGCTTATAGATTATTAGCATCAATAATTGTTTTGCAGGTCCGAAAAATTAATTAATTCTTCGGGGCCGCTATAATTACGTCTGTTTTTCTTGTTCCTTCATCGCTTTCAATTTGCACGCCAGTGCGCAGCTTTTACCGTGTTGCTGAGGTAGTAATTAACGGTTCGGTAAACTTTATCGGAGAGACAGACATAAATGACGTAATGGTATAAATTAGACACGTTGTTCTATTTTTCATTATTTGGATTTCTATTTATCTTCTCGACTAGATCTACTTTTAACCGAAAATAATTAACATATCGTTAAAAATAGTTCGGTTTTGTGCAAATATCATTTTAATAACGTTTCATAATCAAGGATTCGAGATCCGTACCGACAGGAAAGCTGTAAGATATGCAGGTAATAATTTTGATATATGTAATTTATGTTCTTTATTAACTTACAAGACGTTTAAGTACCGTTTCTGAAACCGGCTCCGACCGGCCAGGCAAGATATCGGTCGTCCTCAGTTTCATTCATCAACATTCGCAGTTTATCTTGGTCTCACATCAGTTCATTTACCGCACTATCTCATTAATTACAATTGGTTGCATTGAGCAGAAAAAAGCATTGTTGTAAGATTTTTTTAATATAATTGATTTATATATTTAGTTTCAGTGAGAAACTAGAGTAAAATCAATCATAAAGAATTTTACAACAATTTCGAAATTGCTTTTCCTGCTGAACACAGCTAATTAAAATCGTACAATTTATTTTAAACTGATAATCAAATCTTCCATTCTGATCCTCTCGAAGGAATATGAAATATCTTACAAAGGAACATGTTAAGTAATATAAAAAAAATTAACATTATTAGTCAAAAAGTTCGAAACGTTTGAAATAAGTATTCTAGATAGTCAAATCTTGGGATCCTACAGATTCTGTATCTGACTTAGGTTGGAATTTGTTTGATCATTTTAACTTAAACACAAAATATCTCGAGAACAATACATTTTGGAAAAAAAAACGTTTTAAATAAAAATTGTAGAGATTGAAGAGAGTCATTAGATGAGTTATTTAGATTTTAGGTCCAGGGTGTTATTGATTTCCAAGTGGACCAATATCACTTTTAGAATGTTTCCTTCATTACATGTTAGCTTCATTTTTTGAATTGAATGTCATTTCGGCAAAATTTCGTGCTATCAACAATAATCTAATTTTTGCCCAGTGTACCAAAACGATTGCATCTTGATGTGCTAGCCGCTTGGAAAGTGATCGTAAATCGATCGATCGCCCGTTGCAAGGTCGTGTGAAACTTTCGCGAAATAATTATCCGAACCGGTCGAAAGAACGCTCGCATGACGCGCTTCACAAGGATGATTTTCTATGAGTCATCCTTGGGGCAATGCGCTGCACTTTGCTATTAACGCGAGGAAAAAGCGAGATGCGAAATGAAATCTTTTAAGACGAGTCTTATCTCGACGCTATTCTCACCTTCACCTAGATGCTCATCGGATTCAATTTATCTTCCAGCTTCCAACGAATACAAACCGCGTCATTTTCCAACATGGAGAAGCGCAATCGCGAATTATCGCTTTTTGAGCAAAAAACATCCGTTAGATAAATTTCGCATTATTTATCTGATGCGGCCTATAACTATACACAATTTAAACCTGTAACTATACTTTGCAAATCATTCATCGGACGTTATACACATTCTCTTTGTTGCCCAGTGCAATGTGCAGTCGTGCTTGAACACGACACGCCGTGTATGATTCAGAGCGCGTCCCGCTTTTGCTAGCGGACACGGTTCTTCTCATGTGTTACTCCTATATATGTTACTTCGTTGTCCACTTCGTTAATAATAAAAAAATAAAATCGCAGATATATCATGTACATTTGATAACTAATGAGTGAAAATAAAAACGAATATCACCTACTCTGTGCTCCAATTAACAGAGCAACAAGTCACAATAACGTTAAAATAATAAAATGAGTCATAAGTAATTGAAAAGTGACTTTTAATGGACCATTTTGAAGTTTTTTTCATGTTATTTTGATGTCATGATGACTTGTCTTTTATTTGATGATAAATGTTTCTGTGTATATTTCTTTCTCTGAGATAAAGTTACTTGTCTTATAAAATTTATTTGAGAGAAATATATTTATTTCACTGAAATAAATATTTATTTAAATACATGCAATAATATTTATATCGCAGGTATAAATTTTTTTATTTACAAATTCTCAATGTCAGATGTCTCATCAGATCTTATGAATGCTTCGAAAATATCAAAATTCGATATCGGAAAAATTTCATTGCGTATTTTAAAACAATCAAAAATTGGGTGTCATGAAAAAATGTTTTATTTGTAATGTTTCAGATTATCGACGCGTATCCGAAAAAGAAAACAAAATGTCCGAATACTGCGAATATATGTGGTGCGATCCCGCCCGAGGTCGTAGTAGTTTGGTCCGTAGCATTTATGAAGAGGGAGGCAGATTCGATAAACGTGATAAGAAACTAGCCATTAAGACTGTCAGGTCTATACTTCGACAAATGCCGGATGTAGGTAAGAATTGCACCAAATAAAATCAAAATTAATTTATCACATGTGTATCGGAATACCGTTCTTATGAGAGACAATATGTACTGGCTCTATTCTTTCTATGACTAAACGAGTGTATATATAGTGTATTTATCCATGAGACGTTCTGGAAACATCTAAGACGTTCAGAAGACATAGAGACATCCTCTAGATATCTTCAGGATGAGTACACTCTTCATACAGCACAAACACCTCTTGAAAGAATTGTTACATGGGAAGTGTATACTTGTTATTGTACTTAAAATAAAATAGATAATATTTAAAGTTTGACGAAAGTGAAAAAAAAATTTAATGTTCAATATATAGTGACAAAGAACAGAACTCAAAATAATAATGTGACTATTCTATTTTCCAAGTGAAGTTATCAACAACTGTTTTTTTCAACAATTGCCTGAATAAAAATAATCTTCAATTAATTGTAAAAACGGGAAAGATAGACGTCATCGACGATTAAGGACAAATATTAGTATGTTCAGTCCATGTTGTATATACACTTCCGGGGAATATTCTCATTCGAATTGCTTCCGGTCGCGCACAGCATTTCACGAATAGCATTGCAATGATCGGCCTTCATTTGTTATGTTCAGACCTGGAACATTGCACGGATGAATATATCACGCGCTTCCTGCTAGCCCGGAAGTATCGCACCGAGCAGGCAGCGGCTTTGATAGCCGCTTATCAGGCGCAAATAACACATCGCCAGGATATCTTCGGTAATCTCACTGCCCGGGATCCGGCATTGCAGCGTGCGCTTCGCGCAGGTATACCGGGTGTCTTACCTGCACGTGACAGGTATGAATAATGATCTCTCAAGGGACACATAAAAGTCAACAAAAAATTTTAATGAGTTCATTTTGATTCTCAACGTCAATAATAGTCAAATTTTATAAATTTGGCAAACGTTTTGAAAATTTTATAAATTTTCATGACGTCAAAATAAAGTCATTTTGACTTTTTCACTTGACTTGGTATGTTCCTTAGGCTCTTACAGTTAGTTTCTGATGAACGCCTTGCTAATTTATGCTTATTCGCCTTTCCGTTGTTATCGGCACGCGCCGCATACGTGCCGGAAATGCTTCGTCTTGCGCATAAATATTAATATGGTATTTTGTTTTATACAAGAATGCAAACGTATTCGTGATCGAGTTATTTAATATTTGGTTATATAATATTAAATACTTTTGGTAATCTAAGCTATTTAAAAGAGAAAAAATCTTATCTCTTTCTTAATTGTTTTAATAATGTAAATAAAACAGAAATTTATTTGTAATGACCATTCTATAATAAGCCATTAGTAATAAATCAGAAGTCAGAAACTAGAAACTAATTAATCACAGTTGAATATGAGAAGAATAATTGACTATGATTAGTCAATTTCTAGTTACAAATTTCTGACTAATTATTACTAATAACTTAGAATGTGTGAATTATTAATCAATTATCTTATTAATTATCTTATTAATTATTTCATTAATTTTTATTTTACTATATATAAATATATATATAATATATATAAATTAATATAGGAAAGGTAGATGCGTGCTGGTTATTTTGGCATCGCAATGGGATCCTGTAGCCGTGCCCGCATTGTCTGTTCAACGAGCGATATTCTTAGTTCTGGAAATACTTATTCAAGATCCTCGAAATCAGGTACACATTCGTTATTTATTAGTCAATCTTCCATTAGTCTTATTCCATGAAATCGACTATTATCATATTATTATAAAGTGGCTGCTTTTGTTATGTTTTTAAAGCAACGAATTTTTTAGAGTTTAATTTTGAAAGGTATTGATGCATCGTTCCTATTTTGATGGAACTAAACCATGAAAATATAAAAGACCCAAAAGTTCTATATTAATATAAGTTCAGTATTATAAAATGCAAAAATAATAATTCAATAAAAAATAATAAATTCAATATTATAAAATATATTATGATATAAAAATTTAAGTTCAACGTTAATATAAAAATGTAAGCGTTGAAGTTCGTAACTCGATCATAACGTATTTATATAATAATAGTAAAAAGAAATCTATTATTTTTACATGAAATTGAATGGAAAAATAATGGATTTCTTTTTACTACACCTAATATATTAATATGTTTTGAATTCGACAGCAG
>Ga0157362_1001463_pt1 | contig 10082 bp, 6 predicted proteins | sample AttlaeALBM3_FD_111480 | JGI IMG/M metagenome (GOLD analysis project Ga0157362, IMG submission 111480) | Fungus gardens microbial communities from leaf cutter ant in Ribeirão Preto, State of São Paulo, Brazil - Atta laevigata ALBM3 | ecosystem: Host-associated > Fungi > Mycelium > Unclassified ... | reverse complement strand
GTGGAGATAACAAAAGAAAGAATAAAATGCAACGCACATATATGCATTCACATGCAATCTATTTGAAGAGAAGTGCTCGATACGTAGGGAATATCTACGACTTTCTTTCCTTTTTTTCCTTCTATTTCGCTGTTGACCGGACTAGATGAACCTACGTAAATAGTGAACGAACGATGAAAGTTATAACGTTCAAATTTGGATGGTTGATTTTTATTTCCGCCGCTCAACTTCCCCTGGGTTTTCGCTCGGACTTTTTCTCGTTATCCTGCCGTATGATTGCAGAGGGTGACGATAACGACCTATTGTACTACTCTCTGCTTCGTGGTGCAAAAAGACTGCGTATGACGTCACATCTTTTAGCGGAATTTTTTTTAATTTTCGACAATAAATATCTCTCTCGTTAACGAAATTTTAGTAAATAAAGTAAAAATATTATCAATTAATAATTTCGCTCGCGTTTGTTGATTTATTTCGAAATTAATTGCCGAGTATCTTCATTAGAGAAAAGGCTAGCGCTAAAATAATAACAGGTCGAGTAGAATGGCGTGTTTGATGTACCACTGGGAGAGAAAATTAAATGTCACGCGTAATGAAACTTTGAGAATCAGATTTTGTGCTCGTTCATGAAACAGTCATTCAAGAGAAACGGACTATAGTAGATAGGATGCGTCAGAGATAGAAGCGGTAGGAAATACGGAGGAAAAGGATTCTAAAAAGAAAGGAGAAGGCTATTGGATGGTAGCCTTTGGACCTTGCATTCCGTTTGATCTTTCCTCAGAGACAAACTGTCGTCTTCCTACATCTCGTCGACTTCTTAGCACGGTGTCTACGTTTGCATTGTAACCTAGATGCCTACAGCTGTGTTCCCTTCTTTTACCTTTTTCGCATGCACTATTCACGCCTACTGCTTTTACGCGTTTTTGTCGGCTTTCCTTCCGTCGCTTTTATCACTCGCGTACTTCATGGTGGACATTGCAACAATCCCGGCCACACCTTGTGACGCAATGCGATAAGAATGTGGCGTTGTGTGCCACATGTTCGTGAATAAAATCGTTAAATGCATCTGTGCGATTTTCGCCGGAAATGCAATTCGACATATGCGATCTAGGATGCGCCATTTACATGACGAAATGATGTGATTTTGGAATTCTGTAAGAGTTACAAAATCGTGCGTGGAATATATTGCAAGTATCTATGGATATCTACCGTTATCTTCCGTTATCTAAAAATGCATGAAAAATATATTTCGCAGAAACTACAATCCTAGTTTTGTATTGCTACCACAGCGAATATTTATTGCTAAATGAATCGCGCAACTGCGCGTCGACACCAGCACTCTCATCATTAAATCTGCGGTTTGCTTTACTCACATTTGCTCGTTATCATTCGTTAGCTCTGTGGAATTTCCCACCACGCAGAAATGAAAATGGCATTGCCGAAGCGTGCAAATAAAAAGAAAGGAGAAAAAATGTATAGAATATAATGGTTAGTATGATGAAATATCAGTTGTTTCTGCGTTGTATGATGCTTGTAATTTCCGAGGCGTGATAAACTATTCTTGGAGTATTTTGATTAAATCCACGCATTAACAAAGTTTCTACTATTACAGAAATATGAAACTGTCGGAATCGCCGGAAATTCGAATAATTAGCGTACACGTGGGATTACGTTGAGCTCTAATTTGTTTATGTCCGAAACTTTTTCATAATTCAACAGCGAATTACGTATTTTGCATGCAGTAGATGCTTTTAATTTGTAACACTAAAATTTTTACAATTAATGCTCGTTATAATTTTTGTCGTAATCGTTATTAAATATAAGAAACATACACATATTAAAGATACATTTAATTTAATTAAATTTTGGAGCTTCTAGTTTTAAAGTAGGTCTTTATTATTTAAATGTTATGTAATATTTAAGATTATATGCGATATACTGTTATATTTTCTTTGATAAAAGATGTACGTATTTTTGAATCGTTCGAATAAATAATGCATTCGTGAATGTTGAAATCATGCATACGTGATTATTTGTACAGTGATAGTCTGGAAAGTTCTAGGCGCGTTAAAATTGTAAAAGTCGAACAGAGTGCATTCTATACTTTCGTTTGACGTCCTAGTAAATACAACCGTTGCGTCCTGAATTCGAAAGCAAACTGTCAGCACCAATACCCAGTGTAAACTGGCATTGGATGTACATCCCGATAAGAACTTGGTTCTCTGCTTGCCGAATCGATCTTCTTTATGCAAATAGTTTCAACGTCATTGCATCATATGTCAATATACCTTAATTAATTATTTGCATACGCATTAACAACGTGTGTTGATCATACGTTATTATGATAATTAAGATTAATGGGCTGACATAAAGATATTTGATAAGATATTGTTTGTAAAATAATAATAAATAAGCAAATAAATATAATTTTTACATGGCAAACAAAGTGGTAATTTATATATCTTCTAATGGTATAACGTGTAACTAATTCCTTTAGAATTCTAATAACGTCAGGGACTTCCATTTCATGCATAGATATGAGAAACTTTGTCTATAGGTTAGGTCACAGTTATAATGACGGAGGTCATCATTTGTTAGTTCGCTATATTAGCAAGATAGCTATTATTGTTCCGGAGTTTTCAGATATTGAAAATAAAAAATATAAAAATGGAAATATATTGCCGCATAAAAATCTGTAAAAGCCGCAAGCTTTCATGAATTCTCCAAGTTTTCGTTACAATGTTTCGTGTTAAAAATTTTTTTAACAAACTGAAACAAAATGAAAAAAATTATGATAAATATTACAAATTTTTCTATATTGTATTTGAAAGTAATAATAAAAAGTTTGGCGGCAATTTAGAACCTACATTAAAATTTATTTAAAAAAATTTTTTAATTAAAAAAATAATTAAGAGAAAATTTTCATTTAAACTATAAAATTATATTGTTAAAATTATAAAATTATAAAATTATATTGTTAAATGTTGTAAATATTGACCTCATTGAACTATTACATATGTATATAATATTCATTTTTATACGGAAAATATAAATTTCCAATTCTAGTGATTTTTTTTGAGAATATAGTACGAGCATTTAATCCTTCATATCACATCCTTCAGTATTAGCATGCAGAAATTAGACCCGGCTTAAATATATTCATGCGCAAATGTTTCGCGTTCTGAATTGAAACCCGTCGATTACTCGTCGTATCATGGCTCGTCGAGGTCGATTATGCGATGCCACGCACGGCTGCCTCCTGCTAATGCTGCGATCTTGCAGTCCGTCGGTGCGGCGGTTCTCTCAAAGCACGCAGGTTACAAATTACTGGCACCTCAACGTCGGTGCCCTCATGTTGCGACGTAAAATTATGATCTCCCTCTCACCTCCAATTAAGCCGACCGCCCACGCTCGCTTCCCTGTCGGCACTCGATCTTCTGAAAAGCTCGGCGAGCGCTCTCATGACGTCAACATGCCGCGGCTCTCAGTTTTGTTTGCCCCCGGATTTCCCCTACGCATATTTTACCGCGTAGGGAATTAACGTTATTTCAACCTAACAAATTAGTCTATATATATTTTCAGATTTTCTAATTGTTACCTGATTTTTGAGAGTTTATTGTTTAATAAATTCAATGAAAAAATATTCTTAAAAAATATGATTGTGAATTTAACACCGTACGATGTTTATATAATTCTCAAGTAATTGATATAAATACGAACATGGTGCGAATTTAACATCATATTTTCAAACTATGGCGTTAAATTCACGTTTAATTCCATTATGTTAGTGTTTATATTACACTAACACAGGAAAAATTATATATTTAACATCTACGATATTAATATCCACAATATTAACATCCGTATTCATATATCTACATCCATATTTTTTAAATTGAAGAACTCTTTATAAAAAATAATTACAATAATCAATTTCAAATTTTCTAGCTCTTTAAATCATTCTTAAAAAAAAAATCATAATCTACAATCTTTTCGATTCAATAAAAATCAAATGATTAACACATATTCTAGAAAATAAACCTGAATATTCTACAATGAGGTAGAGTAAGTGCCAGTTTTGTACAGCGTAGGAAGAGAATGGATCGATGGTGCGTATCTATCTGAGAGGTTCCTATCGATTGGAAATTGCTCCACACTGCAAGCACTGTACTTCGGAATGAATGATCCATGTAGCCGACAGTGCTAACAACGAGAAACACAAACAGACCTCAGGCTGCCTACGTATTGGATCGCTAGATTTCATTGCGTCGAGATGAGTCACTCCAATCACATTCAATTATGGACGAAGTACCCAAATGGATTAGATCGATCGACATCGTCATTATCCTTTGATGAGTATGAAACCCTTGATGCGAAAAGGATGAACTAGCTATCGTGATATTGTCAATTCAAATTTGAGTTTATATTTGTGTGTTCTATCTTCCTCTGTTCATGCTATATATCTATCAATTATTTCTATGAGTTTATAAAATCGAATAAACTACACAAGACTATTCATTTATATTGCGTGAATGTTATGCAAAAATTTATATAGTTACTTGTATTATTTAAAAAGTGGATAAAGTACCCTATTAAATATTGTCAACATGAACTTTATTTCCTGTGTATCTATAACAAAAATATCATTTCAAATCTGTAATTGTTTAGGTCAATCAAAATTAACTAGCTCATCAAGGAAGAGTGTGAGAGGGACAGATTGTTAACCATACGTGGGAACTGACAATACGCGAAAACAGAGGAACGGCATGCGATCGATTTTAGCATGAAACTCGGTCCTCGATACGAAGCATGTCAACTCACTGTAAATAATGACATATACACAATTTTGCTACAGACATGCATCAATCTGACAGACCAGTAACTGGTGTCCTCGCGTTTATTTTAATTAATCCATTAACTGATTCAAAGCATTGGCCAGAATTGTGTGAATGGAGATTTGTCGTTCACAATCAACATATACAACAGAATATATTCGTTACTTTGATGTTAAATCTAGAAACTTATACGTTATTTTATGCAGGCGTTGTATCATATTATCGAGCATTTTCTGTTGTTCTGACATGTAAATGCGGTAGTTGAAAGAGATACGTGTCACGCTGTATCTACAGTTGGATGACGACAAATTTTATCGAACGCGCAAATGTTGGAAGGTCACTAAGTGGAAACGGAACTAAAAATATAAAGTGCATAATGCAAACAAACTTCAACAAATAATGTTCAAAATAATTTTTGATTACATTAATTTAGAAATAAGACTCATATATTCAACTCCGCGATTTGAGACGACAGTAAAGATGTAAATACGATATTTTCCGGCATTTTGTTCGCTCGATCAATCATTGTAATATTTAACAGAATAAACAATATACCGGAAAATATTATACTCATTAATTATAAAATATAGAAGAGAACTAAATAGGTTTAGTGTTATTTGTAATATACCTCGCAACAAAATAATTAAAGGTCAAAATAATTAAAGGTTTGTTTTAACTAAAACTAATTCTCGTTTCTCATCGCGACACGAACTCATTAGTACGTAATTAACAGTTTATTTAAAACGATGAGCTTCGCATAATTAAACGATATTGAATGCAATGTTGCACGTAGTTTAAATGCATAAATCTCTCATTAATTGAACCGTTTATAGATTATGAAATGCTGCATGTTCTAAATCAATAGAAGGAAAAATATTATTAAATGTTACTCTTTCATCGATTTCTTTTCTGTCCATGTTTCCACTGATTAATCTTTATGTCTGGCTAACATTCCTCAGCATTCCGGAATTTTTTTACTTTTACCGAAAGAACAATACTTCACGTTTGAACTCAACATATTTATTTGAAAACTCCTCTCGTTCTAGAATGCAACCATTCGTAACTGGATAGGATATATAGCACCCAAAAAAACTGATAAGCAGGAAATTCCTCAACATTTTCTTTAAGCAAAAAATCTTACTTGAAGCCTGTATCTATATATAACATGTATTCATATAAAAAAAGTGGATGCATTAGCTATGTCAAGGGTAAATTCTTCTATAGGAAATTCCAATATAGTAACCTGAATAGACTCTTGAAATAAGAGGATATGTTAAGAGATACGTAGCATCGCCACGAGATAGAGCGCTACTCGTAAGAAGAAAATATCTAAGAATTAGAGATCTTTGTAAGAAGGCGTATGCAAATCGAAAAGTCTTCTAGAGATTCTAAAATTATTTTGGAATATGTCTTCTATAGAGAAAGGATTCTGAAAGATCTGTTTTTGCTCATTTTGAGATACGATGCTAATTGATAATATTTTAACAATAAAACTAAATTAACCGTTTATAGAATTATTCTTCTAGCATTGAGAGGATTGTAATCTTAAATCCAGCATCTCATATCCGATATTCCTTTATATTTTAAAGTATTTTCTTGAGGCTGTATTAAAGGAAAATCCGCTAGAATCAAGAGCGTATACGGCTAAAGAACATTCTTTTGTGAGTGTGTCCAAGAACTTCAGACTTTATCATAGAAAAGTAATATTTTTCTGTATAATATTTTTAAGGCTTTCACGGATATTTTCTTCAAAGAAGTTACGCGATTTGCGGATTATCTTCATGTCTTGATACATCGTTAAGTGCTAAACATTTCGTGAACATTGCAGTCCACTTCATCAGGGCGAAAAGCAATCTGACTTTTCTATATACTTTAGACATCTTTTATCCTCTATTGAGTCAGTCCAAGTTTTCACTCGCAAGCGAAACACTTTCGGATAAAGTTCTGAAACCCCACTTCCGATTTCGATGAAACTTGGTAAAAGCTTCATTTCGGATTAAAATGAATTTCTCTCTTTCTATCATCTCATCAATGAATCATTACACGCACATACAATTATGTACGTGGAAAGGATGATTTGCTGAGATATCTAAAACTTTAGCTAGATATAGAGCTGAAAATAAATTTTGTCGGATTATCAAAACAATTACGTAGAACTCAAACTAATTGCTAGAATATTAAATTTTTTTTCAGCATTGCTTATCACGTTTGAGTTTCGTACATAATTATTTTAAAGACACAACAATATTGTTTTCAAATTTCTTATCTATCTGAATTTTTAGATATTTTAGCAAAAATTGTTTTTTGTTTATGTAGCTAAGAAAATAGTTCATACATCGTAAATCAAAACTAATCACCTCAAAGATATAATATGTGCACGCTATTTTAAGAAGCCTTCTGCACTTTGAATCATTGTCTATACTTGCCTTGCCAAATATTCGGAACTAATCGCGGGATCAGAGCTTTCATCAGGTACAAAAGAGATATCATTACCGATGAATGGAATCCTGCATGAACGAGATACTGCGCGTCTGATTTCTTTCACGACCATTCTCCACTCCCTCTTGTATTATGCTTTTTCTTGATAATTTTGAACAGTTCCTTTTCTATTCCCTCTAATGAATATCATCAATAATAGTAATGAGAGAAAATAGTAGAACTCCAATGGAGAAATATAGCATTGTCATTATTTGACTTGTTTACGACTCCCTCATCACTTGTGCGTAGAATTCTTGTTAACGGGAGAAATACTGCACGCAATCCGCGGTAGAATGTCACAAGTTTCATTAATTAAGGAGACGTCTCCGAGTGCCACCATCGCCATTTGCCATGCGAATACGAACAGTAACAGTGTTAAGTAAAATATGGAATGTGAGAAAGGACTAATATGTTCCAGAGATGACATTGGCAACACGTCAGATTAATCCTTGACTGTTAATAATTTCCGCAACAACAAAACTTTTCGATTATATTTCCATTCATTATTATAATTGAAGGAATGAATCTAAAAGAATTAGTAAATATTTTTTCTTTAAAATTATTTTTATTTTATTTCATTTCTTTTAGATTTATGTGATTTAGTTATGTGATTTTCAATTGTCTTAAAATATTACTTTAATTTATAAATTCTTTTATGCAAGTATCAAATTGAAGAGTAATTAAGCGATTTAAAAAAATTTTAATAATATTGCTGCATATATGTGATTTTCCCTGTAAAAATAACAATTATATCGCATACAAAAATGAATTTACACATTTAAATGTATAATATAGTATTATTTTTACGGAAAACTAATAACACATATGTGCAGTCACATTTTACACATTTAGATTTGCAGTGATAATAAATATGGATAACTGAAGCATTGATTTTGTTATAATTTTGTTTATTCTCGAAAATGAAAAGAAGACAACGTTATTTAAGAGTGACAGCTGACAATAATTGCTTTGTTAATTGTAATGTCAGACATGCGGAAACCCGATTCGTGATTTCACTTTCGTGACACTCGTGGAGACATTTACCAAACATGATATCAACTCGGGATTTGTTGGCAAGCGGACATTCAGCATGGAATCGTGAGATTGACCTCGACTTCTACATTGCTCCGAATGCAAATCGGATAGTTTACATCAGCGCAACGGCTCGAGACGCTTTCGGATTATGTCCTCTGATGCATGTTCGAGGACGTCTGACGACAGCGCGAATGTCAGAGTCCGGTATGTGTTAACCCAAACTAGAAAGTGACAGAGTGCTTACGTGGCAATGCCTTGTGGTCCGATTCCAATTACGACGGAAAATTCATTCTATTAATTCCTTTCACGTTGAATAAGCAGAGAAAACGAGCGAAATACCGTCGAATATATGCTTCGTTGAAATTTCGATATAAACAGCATCAAATTATGCAAAATTTTAGGAAGTTATTGAAATTATTATTATAACTATCATTACTGTGGTTTCCTGCATACTTGAATAAACAATGACTTGATTCAATCAAACATACATAATGAAGCATACGCATTGTCATTATTGTTTATCATGTTTTTCGATTAGAGCATTATGCATACGAAAAAATTTACATTTAAATGTATTCTGATATTTTGAAATTGATTACGTTACGTATGACTGATTATAGTGGAGATTTTTAAATTCGTGGATATGTAAAATTCTTGTTTTTCATCGATTTACATGCCCTGCATAAAAGTCTCTAGTAGAATGACATTCCATTATTTCGCTTGATGTATTCGCTAATAACCCTTATCTAACGATTCAATCTATTTACAAACGTGGTTAGCACAGCGGAATTCCTTTGTACCGTTCATAAATAGCTGACCTCCGTGTTACAGGAATCTGTAATGAGCGCAATGCATGTTACTTATCGGATTGTTCCGGATAGTTTCGATAGTCTGTGATTTTGGTTTCCTCAAAATGACATCACGTTCCGCTCCATCGGAGTCAATGTACTGTCACTGACATAGTTGAAACGTGATATGTGCAGCTACCGGATCTAGAACTACGTAGGAAACTCCGTTTTCACAAAGGCTCCGACATGTAACAAACGCCCCCACGTAACATACTCGTTCTCTTTGAGGAGAAGTATATAGTTAACAACTGTATGGTATTTTTACCGAGTTACGTCTACTCAACAATAGAGAACCGACGAAAACTTCGCGTTTTTTATGCTTCAATAATGAAATTTTTATCGTTGTAAAACGTACACGATAATATCCGTAAATAATTCCAGACAGATAAATGTGCATAAACTTTACCGTAACTTTACGCTATATTAAATCCAATACGTATAAATGGATGAATCGATTGTAATTCGAAATATTGCAATTATATTTAACAAATCAGAAAATACCATGAAAATATGAAAAACAAAAAAAATTAAATATTTTTTATCCTCACATTTATATCATATATTCATCATGCTTGAAATACGCTCTACATTTGTACATTTTTGAAAACACACATGAGGTATCAGCGTAAATATTCGAAGACCTCTGGAATGTTAACATATTAATCCTGAGCTATAATTGCATGCTTAAGGTAACTCCGGCAAATAAGCCGCGCTGGGATTTACGCCGCAAAAGTCAGAAAAAATAGAAGGAGTGGGAGTAATTTTTCCACAATTACTCTATTACACGCCTTTATGTTATATTAGTATTATGTTATGATTTTAGCTTCTTACTGTTAATATTAATGAATTTATTGTGAATTGAATCGATTTCTCACTGTAATAAGTAACG
>Ga0157362_1001462_pt1 | contig 10083 bp, 6 predicted proteins | sample AttlaeALBM3_FD_111480 | JGI IMG/M metagenome (GOLD analysis project Ga0157362, IMG submission 111480) | Fungus gardens microbial communities from leaf cutter ant in Ribeirão Preto, State of São Paulo, Brazil - Atta laevigata ALBM3 | ecosystem: Host-associated > Fungi > Mycelium > Unclassified ... | reverse complement strand
GTAAGCATAGTTTTCTTTTACTGCGGCAGTCGTTCTATGCCAATCGCCCGAGGTGTGTGTCTTTTTCGTAGTTGTTCTTTCGAACGAATACTACTTGTATAAATAGCTCGTCGTGTACTCACTTACATTTTATGTATAATGTTTTCTTCTATAACAATACATGTTTCATAAAAACGCGTTCTATGTGTCATATAAAGTGACTTATTTTATTGCAAGTTTGTATATCTTGAAAATATTTATAGAAATTCGAGAAAATGTGGATATAGAATTAAGAATTCTTTCATTAAGTAAATATTCTAAAATTAAGCAATATGAAGAAGACAAACAATATGTATTAAAGTCAGAGGGTGTGTTAATGCAATGTTTGTTTGCTATTAGTTGTAATATGACAATTATTATTATTATTCAATTCAATCAATACAATTATTATTATATTATTTAGATTTGTCAATTAAACCATTTAAATACGACCATATTTTTTCGCTTATGTGACTACTGAAAAGTTGAGATGTGATGGATCGGCAGCATTACTTGAAATATCGCTGGAATAAGAAATTTTATTTCGACAGTGATTTGTCCGTCTGACTGAAAGATTCCAGGGCCCTCGAGTACTCCTTGTTGGCCATTATAACTTTCTGGCGTCAGGTAGTAATTAAGTCTGCAATAAGGACGAGTGGCCTGCCACCCATTAAGACAACGATGGATCGACACTTTGTGCGGCGGGCGCGAAAAAAGGTCGTCCCGTCAAATGAACCGAAAGGAGATCCGATGAAAGAAATTGTCAAAGTAAGAGAGGAAATAGAGAGAGAGTGGGAGTATAGCGATAGATGGTAGAGAGGATTCGATACTTTACGCGATAATTTTGTCGTAATTGCTAGTAGCAATTATGTATTTTTCATATAATGATCGAGCTATCAACTATTTTTTTTTTAGTTAGTTACAAAATCATTTTATATTTCATACAAAATAATAAGTACTACCTCGAGAACAATCATAATTAATTCTTCACAATTAAAAAAATTGAATCTTATATATTTTATTTAAATTTATCAATATTTATTACATAGAATTTTGCATTATTTAAATTATCGTTTATTAAAAATGAGCCTGCATTTTATGGATATGAAGAGAGATTGTAATACATAATATAATATGAGAAAAAATTATTCTTGGGGGTATTATCTTATCTAGGACACTCAAGCGTCGCCACGTTCTTTTATTTATAATCTATGGAGGACGAAGTCTTATCTTGCGACTTTTTATTGCCACCGGTGTCACTTCTACGAAAGTTCCAAAAACTGCTACTTTTCTCAAACTTATTCGAAGCAGTCAGCCAGAAATACACAGAAAAGTTTACGGAATTCGTTTTAATTATCTCATCGCGAACATTGAGTGACATTGCGAAGATGAAGATCCATATTAATGTCACTTTTTAAAATATCTTTTATATTGCTCAAAAAGATACGAAGTACTAATAAACTTATTAAACTCTCTAAAACAATCGGCAATAAAACAGATTGCTTCAATATCTCCTTTCGTCACATTTTTCAAGGAAAATTTCGAAATTCTCTCGAGTACTTTTCTAAATATGCGCTTTGCATAGATCTCGCAAAAACTCCGTCGTTTCTGGCGGTCTCATTGATCACCTCTGAGTCCGACGTGCGGCGGGGGCGGTAGACAAGGACGCGCCACGTGAGTTACCGCTGAATACGATATGCTCCCGATGCAGATGCAGATACCCAGACGATGTAACGACCGGTAGGGATGAGACTGCAGTTAGGCACGGCCAGTGTCTCCGGGGTACCATGGTATCCAGAATGGTGAAGTTCGCCTGGTAGATTCCCTGTGTGACCCGTCCTCTCTCCCATCGTCCTTCTCCCTCCGCCGCTCCCGTCCCACGCCGTCTCCGTCGCTCTCTTTCGCTACAATACCGCGTTCTCCGGAAATTCCATGGAAGTCGAATCTCGCGCCACCCATCCGCCCACATAATTCCAGCAGGCGAGAGCTGTTCGGTTAATATCTCCCGCTTGCTGACACCGTCAAATAAAACATCCCCGGGTCGTCTTCGGGCTGGCGCGGGGCTGGGCCCGAGGAAGGTGTAACCTACGGTATAGACTCGAGAGACGCCAAGAGGAAATCTCGGTTCTTTATATACGTACGTATAGATACACCACGCATCATCCGGCTGATGCGGCACTTTTTTGTGCGGTGCTCGGAATAAATGTGAGGAACCTGCAGGCATTTCGTTTTGAGGAATGTCGCGGGGGAAATGGAACAGGATTGGCGTGGCGATTCGCGCGCCGCAGGATTATGCCCGCTGTCGAGAATGATGCGTATATGTAAGGTGCTCCACGCGAAGAAGATGACGAGATGGATACGAGATGATGCTCTAGATGAATAAATGCATGACTTTTTGATAGCACTTCAATTTTGATGATTAAGATCTGTTTTCAATTTTTCGAAATATAAAATTGGTTAAAATAACGAAAAATTCGCGCAGAAGTTATTATACAATAGTTAACCTTTTATAATTCAATATTCATTAATCAAGTTACAATTTTAATAAAAATGATCTCACAACGCACATACTGCTATGTTGGTCCGTCGAAGAAAGCAGCACACAGCTGAAGGCAGATCATCATTTTGAGCATTTGCGTTAAAAAGAAATAGAGAGTTTCCGCAAAAAGAGAGGGAAAAAGGCGTTTGGAATAGTATAGAGTGGCAGAGAAATAGGTACTCGGAATGCGCGGAAAGGGGGGGTGGAAGGGCGACAGAAAGCTCCGGGGAAAGGGGTGGGAGATTCGCGCATATCCGATGCCGGGAGGGGGCAAGAGGGTGCGAGGGGGTAGGGAGATAAGGCTAACACAGCGAGAGAATGAGAATGAAGGGAGAGACGTTTCCACTATTGATCATCGAGGCTCAGAGTGTAATGCTAATCATGCCCCCTCGCTCGTACCCGTTCCCCAACGCAGCCGCACCTACCCCCGGCAACTCTACCTCACCCGCCACCCTCCTCTCTCCCTCGCTGATTCTCTTACCCGTCTCTCACTCTTCCGCCACCAACGTCCCTTCTGTGACACAGAGCCGGCAAGATATCGACTCTGACACCCATGCGACCTATAAGCAAGACCGGGCTCTTCACCCCCGTCATTTCTATCTCGGAGACTCCCATAGATTTAGGAGAACCGGACTTATTTCAGAAGTATGCAATGTACGAGTTTTGCTAATTGATTAAGTACTATTAATCGGCTGTATTTATTAACTGTATTATTGTATTCTCAGTTTATCACAGAAGATACTCGAATTTTTCTCTATTATATTAAAATTTCAATAACTATTAAAAATATACCCGTTAAATGATAAATATAAAGGAAGTATTTTTTATATTTTTTTATATTTATTTATTTTTATAATATTATAAGAATGTAAATATTGTTGTGTATCTCAAAAAAGATACATTACCGTTTTTTAAGTAACAAACTTATAAATAAATTGAAGTTAACAAATAAGTAGATATATGTTGATTTATTTTTAATTTTTTATTTTATTGTGAAAACAAATACTAATATCAGCAGCAGACGGCAGTATATGAAGATATATTAAATTAAATTAAATAAATTGAATTGCGAACGATTTTTAATCGCGTATAGAACGGAAGAGCACTCGCTGAAACAAGAGGGGCGCAGTGCTGATACAATTAATTCTCGAAGCTCTTAAATTCCGCGCTGTTCACCGTAGATGCACGTCGGTGTGCGATCGCAACGTTCGTCGTACCGGTAACGTCAACATTTGCCGCCGGTCGAAGGACCAGCGGCGCGATTAATAATTTCGACCGGGCATCCGCCACCGTGCGCTGTCTCCGACCGCGGCGCAACAATATTTGCCGCTCTTGCAGCAACATTTTTCCGTGTGCTCGCTTTTATTTTCATCGACAGTCGTCAGATCCTGCCTTCATAATGGAACGAGTCGTAAAGTACACGTCTCCGCCCACTCCGTTCAGCCCTTTACTCTTCCTCCCCTCTACGCATTCGCGTCCACGCGGGATCAAATTATCCATTTGAATATGTATTGTTTGAACGGAGCATCGAGAAACTATTTTGGTCTGCGTGATTCAGAAATGGAAGACGACGGTTGACACAAACCATTATGAAAACGGTACTGCAGATTATACAGCTAAAATTTTTCCTTTTTTATGTTTTTTTTAGTCGCGTTAGGCAGTTCGGTATATAAATGGCAGCAGAATATATAACAACATATAGATCGTATGAAGTTGCATATTAAAGAGCGGCGCTCGAGCATAAATCTATGATTAAATTATTAAAAATCTATATTAAATGCAGATAATATATCTTTTTATTCTATTTCGATACCAAGTTGTTACAGAAATATCTAATATAAGTCCAACACAAAAACTTGTCTTTGTGCTTGAGCGGGGGAATCGATCGAGTCTTAACTGATGAATACGCATGACATTAATATTACAAATAATAAGAAGTCACGTTGGAAGGGAGATTGAAGGCAATATAATAATTACATCAGCATATCGGTAAATAGGAGTCAGCAACCCTCGCCTGTTGGAACTTCGAGCTTTCGTAGCTCCAGTGATTTCGTAGTTGAGCACATAGTAAACTGTTGTAAACATACGATGCAGAATTCTCGACTCAATCACTGCCTTCGATCTGAAATAGTGATTATGAAAAATGAAAGACAGAACTTGAATTCGTTTTACCGATATAATGGAGTTAAATTAAATTTTAATTTGTAATTTATACGGACATTATATATTACAGATATGAAACGCGAAATCTAATAATTTCTATGATTATAAGAATAATTGCTTCTCTTATCAAGTCACTATCTTTCAAATTTAATATCAGACCCAGTTAGTTAAATAAAAACAATCATGTTGCTTCGTGGGTGACACGCATGCTGGCTTCGCGATATCTCGAGGGGTAACACGATGAAGAGGAGCGAAGTAAAGCCCCTAATTTCTCAGGGTAAAAGTTGCCAACCGTAAGCATCTCTGCGAGGGGTTGAGTCTGTGCCAGTATCAGGGTGAATGGAAAAAGACGCGGTAGTCAATCGACAGACGAAGGGAGGGAAGAGGGAGTTTATATTGGGAAAAAAGACTCGGGCAGCAACAGCAGCACCAGCCAGAGAGTGAAACGTTTAAACTTTTTATGAGTTGCTGCGTCGTCGCTCGAGCGAAGAAATTTCAATTTTGCCGCCCGCCCTCGTGCCGCTCCTCGCGCCACGGAGAAGCAGCCTTTCGACGGATCCCTTTTTCTTTCAACCCCCAGAAGCGATACCGTCACTTGCTGAGAATTTTGGCACATCCGGCTGCGATATCCGTGCGGCTAATTTGCCTCGACACCACCTTCTCACTTCGAATTCTGACAATATCCGGTTCCTCATTGATTCACGTATATATTTAATTCCGGTTCCGAGTTTCAATCGGAGCACAGAACTTTATAAGTTTTTTTCGAATAAAAAGAATAGCCTATGTATGATTGAGTGAAAACAAAAAATTGGAAGGAGATAATATGTACTCATCTTTTTTACTTTACTCTTTTTTTCTTATGTTAGAAACGATGTTCTTATATTATTACATTAATTATTTTTTAAATCTTTTTCGAGAAAAAGCTCTTTTATATGTGTTATAGTGATTTATGTGCATTCTACATCTTTAGAATCTTTAGAATCGCTTTCCGGGGATTTGTAAAGTTTTAATAGATTACGTCGCGTCAAACATTAAATATATCAAACAGACATTTTATACTAGTCAGGGTTTGGCTATTCTTACACGCGCATGATTTTATCATACATATTAAATTGCATAAATTATATTCCAGAATGAATCTGTACCTGAAATTATCGCACGCGATTGACCTACCTTCGATCTACCTTTTAGTGGATGTGTTACAGTCATTTTTAAGATTGCAAAATATAACTCGACGTATCTTATCTTATTAAATATTGCTTGTTATATATTTCATAATTTAATTATATAATTTAATTTCTATCTTCTTTTATAACTATACAATATAATTATGTTTTATGAGATTAACATTTATTATAATGGAAATATTCCGTTATATTATTATTATTATACTTTTTCACGTTATACATTCGAGTTCCGTACACTACGTAGTGAACCGACCGAAGGCAATACAAGACAGTCTCGTAGTTCCCGTCATCTCATCCTCTCTGCCGGGTCATAAAAGTCTTGATGAAGACGTCAATGAATATTTATCCTTTCGTTCCGTCGAGGCTTCATCTTGCCTCAACCTCCCCGGTGGTCTGGCGATATTCCTTTCTTTTAAGACAAGACATTAAGCGGGGTCGATTGGCGAAGTTTCATCAGCATTTAATCCAACATCCTAATGCTACATGAGTCCAAGATAATCACATGTCTTTTTAGAAACAGGAACCGTCATTCGATGCAGTTAAAAGTTTTAATAATATGTGCGAAATAATATATTATTTATATATTATTTTATGCATTTTTGTGCATGATTGAGCTAAATAATTTAAAGCAGCATTAAAAAATTGCGTCGAAATGTTTCTAAAAATATTTTAAATCTATGAATAAGATTGGTATACAATATATGTATTTTATTATATTATAATCAAATTAACAATTAAAAAAAAATATATAATATATTTATTTGCGATTCTTTCCGCTTTAGAGAACAAAAAAATATTACAGAATGAAAAAAATATGAATATTAAGCAACACACGATGTCATTGATAAACCCTAATTAAGCCTTGAGTTTGGCTACACAAATTAGAAACACGAGCAAGAAGAGGAGAGAAAAGTAAAGTGTTTTTGTGAGGATGACCACCACGAGGTAGGCGACGAAACATTCTACAATGTAGAAGAAGAAAAAGACGGAAGCACCAAAAGGCAGCGGCCCAGACAAACGCGGAAAGGCAATGTCAGCATTGCGCAGATCCTCTCGCCGTCGCCACCGCCTACTGCCTCCCCCCGTTTTAATATGTTGACGCTCCGTTGGATTGCGGGGGAGAAGGAGAAGACGAGGGACAGAATGGTGAAAAAAAGGTAGGAGGAAGAGAAGTGAAAAGGCAAAAAGAAAAATATATCTCACGGACAGGATCGCCGGTAAGGGGCGGTCGCGAGGTGTGTAGAGGCTGCAGTCAGGGGGTGGTGGTGGGCGCCCGCAGGGTTGGGCATCCCGGGGACGGCACAAACAGCAGCACCAGGCGAAAAGAAAGTTTGCCGTGTAACAACAAAAGACGTTTGTTATTGGCGCAGCATTTGAATTGTCTCTGTGTCGGCGGGCCTCCTTATTGGCCGAGCGTCGGCGACGCGACTCCTGCGCTGGTGGGGGGGTTGCAAAGGGTGGTAGCCACCCCCACGGTTTACCACCCACTCCCCACCGGCCCCACTTCTTGCCCCCTCCATCGTCGCCCCTACTTTGTCCTCGAGAGAGAGAGAACGGCTATACACGCGGCTAAGTGTACCGGCTATCTGGACTACGAAGCTACCCCCATACCGTTCCTACCCGTCTCGATCGTCCTCCCCGGATAGCGGCTGGGCCCTGGGATGACCCTTTCCGAGTACCTACCTTACGTACGCGGACCAACCTCGTATCTGCTCGTAACGACGGGGGAGAAATGCCTCGCAGAATGCAGGCGTGACTCTTATTTAATTTTGCTGCTTGAGCTACCAGCATCCGGCGAGTAGCGTTTGGAATTATGCTGGGGAATGCAATAACGGTTGGGAAGAAGGCTTTAATATCGCTGATAATTAACGAATGGCTATAGTATAGCTGTGTCCTTCATAAGAATTTTAATTGGTATAATTTCGTTAAAAGTATAAGATTAATTGGATAATGTATAATATATATAATTTTACATAATATAATTTTACATAATAGAAAAATGAGAAGATTGAATAAAAGAAAAAGAGAGTTGTATGTGTATAGCTACTTAATGTTTTTTTTTTTAATACAAATTAAATTAGAGGAGGATATGGATAACTACGTTTCTATTCGTTTGTCTAGTAAAATTATTATTATTACATTATTAAAGCTCCTTAATTTATACATTATTGATTGTACATCAAGAAATGTATAAATAATAAAATATAAAATTTATTCCCGCGTGCTATAGCCTGACAGTACAATGGGAACTCAACAGGGCGCAGATATCCTTCTAGTATCGATTCTTTACTTCTTTCATATCCGACTTCGATCACCGTCGCGGCATTATCTAGCTGCGCGATTCATGCGCACAATCTTACTCGACACAGTTTTATATTCGTACCTATCGCGCGCTACGACGTATATCAATGGATCGGTTCCGGAATGTTTTAGTAGATCTGTGCTGATACCTACCTAGATTATTGTTAGCAACATCTGCTCCTAACGATTATTCTTGGAATTATACTGCAAATTTATGACGCAGGTCGAAGCCCCGTTTTACGAGACGCTTTCGTATCGAAAATTTCGATCTCTTCATGTAACTTATGACTCTTTCGGCTTAACTTATGGCAATCGCCATAGCTGCTATTAATTAACGTAACATAACGTTTCACTATGTTCTTCTGTTTTTTAGCTGACCATTTCTTAATACAATCGATTTGATTTGGCTCGTAATATTCATCAGAGTAAGATAACATAATAAAAAATACATGCAATGGGCTTCAAGTTAAATGAGCGCTAGTTGTTCTTTGCGAATACAATATAATATCAACAATAAAATAAGAATTACAAGTTATATTAATTCAAACATTTCGCCCATTACTCTGGTCATCTTCAGTATATCCAAATATAAAAAAATTATATAGAGAATATGGTATATAATAATCAATATGTTGTTCATATATATATATATATATATATATAATAAATTTATGATCAGTTATTTATAATCAGTTATTTATAATCAGTTATTTATAATCAGTTATGATAGCAGCGATTTAATAATACATTTCGCAGTCTTATATTATGTATAATATATTATGTATAATAAGGAAAATTAGAAATAAATTTTAATATTGTGTGTAAATATTCAGTTAATTTTAATTATTTTTTAAATGACGCAACACAATATTCAATCAATTCAATATTGTACAAAATATTCTAAAAAACAATATTTAAAATAAATTAAGTCATAATTATTGGCGTTTATTTTATTTGTATGTAACGATTAAATAATGCGTTCATGTTTGATGATTCACCTTTTGAACTCTTGACCGAACGAACGGAATTCGGCTGGATCAAATGGCATAATCTGTTCGTGGTATCTGTATTAAGAACCAATGAATGACATAAATCAGTATTTGTTGCCTATGGACAATGAGTAATCATTGACAGATAATATCAGACGTGTATAATATCCACTTGATATAATCGAATTAAACTCGAATTTGGTTACGTTATCATGGAGCACTACTATTATAATTAATCGGTGAAAATTGTAATTTTAGATACCACATTTGATCTCACCGTTAAGAGTTTATATTCGCTGGTTAGACACGCTGCCATATTAATTATAGCGTCACGCAGGTCGATAGGAGAAATAAATGCCGCGATAAATGCGGGACATTTGATAAAAATTTGCATTAAAATAAATTACGGTTGATGGATGTAAAAGAAGCAATAAATGTCGTCTCGAATCGTTTTTGCCTGGGAGATACATTTTGCAATACGTGGAATACACAAATTGAAAGACAACGTCACGTGTTCACGTTATAAAAAAAATATGAAAATTTGAATGCAATGAATTACATTTAGTATGTTTCCAACATTGTGCACTTTCTCTTTCTTTCAACTGTTTTATGTGTGTATGTATGAGTGTGATTCTTTGATCAGTATACTTAATTAAAATTTATTTAATGACAAAAGTATGAAGACAATAATAAGTAATCTTAAATAAGAGTAAATTTGTGAAAAATGAAAGCCTTTTTTCATTAGAAGCAATTTCATTTTTTAATCTAATTTCAAGTTAAGTTAAAAGGAACTTTAATATATAGGATATATAGCAATATGTTATATAATCTATAGTTATATTGAAAGATGTTTACTAAACATTAACATTTTATTTTGTTAACAAAT
>Ga0157362_1001461_pt1 | contig 10084 bp, 5 predicted proteins | sample AttlaeALBM3_FD_111480 | JGI IMG/M metagenome (GOLD analysis project Ga0157362, IMG submission 111480) | Fungus gardens microbial communities from leaf cutter ant in Ribeirão Preto, State of São Paulo, Brazil - Atta laevigata ALBM3 | ecosystem: Host-associated > Fungi > Mycelium > Unclassified ... | reverse complement strand
TACATACATGAGTATATATACATATATATAAAATAGTTAATAAAAATAAAATGTTAAAAATAAATAGAACCATTTTATCTCTAAAAAAAAAGAAGTATATTACGGCGCGATATTAATTTCGTATGACTAGAGAATTGTGGCATTGAGAGGTGATAATTATCAGACAAGTAAGTTACGCACTTCTCCCTAGTAAACGAAAAGATTATTTTGTTTTTTCTTTTATTATTCTAAGGAAGGAGACTATGCTAGCCTTTATATTCAACTCATTTTCTATTGAAATATCCTAATTGTCACTGGACAAACTTTTGACATATGCTGCATTTCTAGTATAATAAAGCTCATTGAATTAAAGGATTAGATCTGTTAAAAAATCAGCATAAAAAAATGTATCTTTTTACTGTTGAAAGAAATAATCTTAGTCCTTTAATTTATGAACTAAATTATTTTAATTCATAAATTTATTCAAACAATATTTACATAACTCTAACCATGACAATAATTTACAGCAATTTAGACAAAAAAAGCTTCAAAATGTTTTGAAGCAAACTCAAAAAACAATATTTTCATTATAAATAATGTATATCAATTCATGACGAGTTTTAAAGATACCCTCTAAAAATAAAAAAGATTACATTTAGAAAAATTCGTAGAAACATTACATCATATATCGACTATTTCTTTAAAAAAAAAATGTCGAAATTTCTACTTGCAATACTATATTGGATCTAATCCTTTAAATCAATTGTACTTTTTTATATATAGAGCCTTGCTCATTACGTCAAAATATAAAATATAATATTAAGTGAATATTTTACATATAAAATGTAAGCTTTTAAATAGGCCTTTGATATTAAGAATAGGCATTATTAAATCGTTGGCCACACACAGAGAAAGAAGAGAGAGGGAAAAAGAGAGAAAGAAGCATATGCTCTCTCTGCATTCTGTGTAAAATATTTAGAAGACATAGTAACTTCTATGTAACACCGAGAATATTTAAACGATTTTACTCTCGGATATTGCGACTACTTATTTATTGTGAAATAAATCATGGATTCGTTATATAATAAAACAGATAAAAATCACTTTATTCCTCTAAAAATGATGATTATTGCGCGAATCGGATGCTATTTAAATGAAATTTCTAGTGTTAGGATTCTCTGTTTTTCCTTAAAGAGGAATCCTGATGCAACAGAAGAGGTATTCTTTCTTGTCTAACCTCGGGAAGTGTTGCTAGTTCTTGAACGGGACTTCGCTGCCATATACTTCTCGTTGCCATTTCTTGATAACCCCTTCTTCTTACCTAGAAATCAAACGTTTCTATTTTTTATATATCTTGTCAAAGTTGCTTGCAATATTCTTCGTTATGTTGTACTCGCAACTGTTTATTGCATCATGAAAATTGATCAAAATACTTACTTGTCTATGATGAAGCTCATGCAGGTACAATGTAGACAAAGACATATCGGCAGCGGTTAATTCTGTAGGTACATATGGATCTGTATGCGTCTCCATAACATAACTGTGGCCCGATCCGAATACAGAAGCACCTAGCGACTGATTTGATATACCTTGTTGTAAATCATACAAGAATCCTCTATCATTGTGCAATGGACCTTCCGTTCTGGACACACCTCGACGTAAAATGGCAGATCTTGTGGCAAATGACTGATCGACGCCGATTGATGTGGCTGATGTACCTGGCTGATTTGTGAAAATGTTACTCATGCTAGGTACACTCACTTGATTCATCGTACTTCGAATAATATTCGACACATGATCTCTATACTGTAACAATATATTAATATATTAATGATACATGAAGCAAACAACTTTATAAGTAAAATTATTTAGTAAGCGAAATATCGAGCACTTACGCCAAGACCGGACAGACTGTTCAAACTAGCTATCAGGGGATTATTATAAGGATCAGGATCGGCAGTTACTTCCTTTTTAGCCCTTTCTCTCAAAGCAGTTACGAAATTTTCCGCATGGGACGGCGGCTTCCACTCGGGATTCGTCAAAGTGAAATGTATGAGGGACAATTCGGTCTTGCCATCTTCGGCCTGGGTATAATGATTTGACATCGGTACGTGGTATTTGTCTGGATCGATGCCGTATTGATTGTCGTAGCCTGCACTATGATGCAGTCTCTCCTCTGGCAGCGGAGAAACCGTGGGACTGTGCGCTACAGTCTGCCACATGGGATTGCCGTGTCTACGTACGTCCATCTGAGCGAAGCTACACACATCACCGACTCCAGCCACTTCAATGGTGAAGTTACGAAAAAAGTCTACAATCTCTAAAGCTCGGTGTCGCATACGGAAGCACAAAATGTATGTTGTCACGAATGGTGAAACCAATTCTTCCAACAGATGCACCGCGCGATATTGGAATAATTGTGCTACCTGGGCTCTGGTAGTATGCGTATGAGCAGTCCCTCGCCAACTATCCGGTCTGTAATGCGTGTGAGCCAGCACAGCAGTTAGAAGAGTCTCAGGACACCAAACTAGATTCTCATCGGGTACAATTGCCTTCGCGCATGCTGCCACTCCTCCTAACATGGTCATGTAAGCAACCACACGTTCCATCGAGAATGTTGGCTCATAGATCAATGTTATAACCAGTAATACTGCCAATACGCTACCGGTGATAAACGCTATGTGCTTTGCGACTATTGTCATTATCGGAGACGTGAAGCTGCTCATATACTTTGAAGCAGGACGGTACGCGCGACTGAGACGCGCATTCATTTCGTGATCGAGTTCGTTGAAATGTCGCAGGTACAATCGACCATACAGGGACCACGTCCGCATCGCCAGAACACTTGGCTCTCGTTTAATAGTCTGTCGATAATATTATTGTCATATGTTAGTATTGATTATCGTATTAAACAGATTATTGGTCGTGTTTAGCAGAATGTTTATTTTGCAACTGTTGGAAATTTTTTGCTGAGATGGGACTATCCTTCTAGATCAAAGTATAATTCAACTGTCGCGAAGAAAACTTCCAACAGTTGCAAAATAAACATTCTATTGAACGCGGACATTGATTGCTATAAATCAGCATAATTACTCACTTCAGCATAATTGAAAAACGTATAAAGAACCTGCCATAGAAGAATAAGGAAACACAGGACGAAATTTGCGATACCAACCCACAAAATGTGTTTAGACAATGATCGTGCGAGTTCTTGTCTTTTATTTAATTTTTTATAATCTTCCTTTAGATGCCAATTATTTTCGAATGGTGACCATGGTCCCCCTAGAATAGCGACATAAATTAATTATTTCTAATAAAGTTATATCATATACATATTATGCAATTATTACTTACAAAATAGTAATAATTCTATATTATATTTCAAACCCCGTGTCAAAAAAATAACTTCCCCTATAATGGGGACTTTGAGTCGCACAGGTAAGAGTGATTTGTTGATCATAGCTACCATGTAATTTTTATGTCTTAATATCCTATGGTATATATCTAATTCCGTAAGTTCTCTTTTGTGAATGCACATTTCTTGCTCCTTCTGCACTTCTATCACACGTTTCTGAACTTCGTGCCACGTAAAATTGTCTAGCTCACTGTCGGCGATTTTGAGCGCTGTATTGAAGAACATTTTAATCTCCCAGAACTGCGTTAGGTGATACAAAACTTTGAGGAATTGGAGGATAAAGAAAATTGTCGCGACTACGAGAAGACTCCAATAAAATGAAGAGATTGACTTTATACAATCTCCCATGCACATTATCGCATCGCTTTTGTGGCTGGTATCGTTTCCACCACCACTAAAAATATAGAGCATTGATTAAATATCTCTTAAAATGATGTGCGTATCGCATAATAATTTGCCTCAAACTTGACTTATATACCTATATAATTTGCTGTAATCGATGCAGTGAAAGAGGTAGGTAACGAATGTGACTACAAAAAAGAATTGCAGTAATTCCAAAACTTCTTGGAGCATCATACAGACGAAGCCATGCTGCTGATGATAGTGATACATTCGCGTGAAGAATGAATCTAGGTCTTCGATGTGATTCCATCGTGCTTTGTTACCCTCTGGTACCACATGGATGATGACACCTGATTCTTGAGGCGCTTCCTCACGATCGTCTTCATCGTCCGCGTCTTCCTCTTGCCCCTCGTAAGGCTGTATACGTTGATAACTACTATCCAATACCGTCGTCATCTGTGAAAGCAATGAGATATTGAAGCAATAATATAAAAGCATATAATATTTTTGTCTTAATATAGATTATATTAAATAAATATAGATAATAATAAATATTTAAAAAATGAACATAAACTAATAAATTTTCAAATTATAGAAGAAAATTCTTATACGGGAGAAAATATATTTATATTATAATTAGGATATAAAAATAGATAATCAGATCTTACCGTTTGCGCACGTCGATCAGGCTCTACAATGGTAATGACAGTTTCTCGTTTCATTCTTTCATGTCATAAAATTTAATTAGCTACCAGTTGATGGTTGCTCCACAAGCATCTAAAATATAAATCACTTACTACACTGAAGAAGCTTGCTGCAACAATGAGCTAACCTATATTTAATAAAAGCGGAGTAATTGAACTATAAAGTTACAAAGGTAATGGAAAAAATATCATTATATTCATAACATAGGCAATATGTGATATTAGTAATCCATTTTTCTCATCACTTTAGAGTTTATTTACTCTATTTTTACGAAAAGTAGGTTAACCCATTGTTGTAACAAGCTTTTCAATTAATACTAACGTAATACAGCAATATCTGATTACTGTACATTTTATCTCAAAGATATGAGTGTATCAAAAAAATATTAATAAAATTAAACAACATTTTATTTGCACTTTAAGATATGTAAAGATATGTAAAAAATAAACATAATTGAAGAATAATAAGATCTGGATATTTGCAGGAAAATATTTACTAATAAAAAAAAAATATTAATAAGCATTGTAAAATCTTCATAAAACATCATAACTGCTTATTTATCGATTACAACATGGATTTCACATGCCTTTCATGTAAGAAGTTCTTCAAGTTTGAAAATATTTCTCGCGAAAAGTATTGCTCATTAGCACATCTTGTATCGCACATCTTAACACAAAGGTAATGACAAGGTAATGATAACAATTGACTTATGCACAAAGAAAGTCACTTGAAGTCTCTTTGAATGACGCATCCCCGCCTCATCATAAAACTAAACAATTGCTACTTATTGTCCTAAATACATGTCTTTTAAATAAATTTTTTTTTATTATCACTCTTTTTGAAATCCTCTTTATTGTGTGTTTTATGAAATTAATCAATTTTCATGGATCAATCGATTACTCATCAAATTATACATTTCATCCAGAACGTTTCCCTAAAATTATATTAATTATTGTGCGACCCACTTCTCTTTCGCGCTCACATTTTTCCTGAATAATAATATTTAGAGACGATCAAAGAGAATTGAACTTTACAATGCCTGCAGCGCGAAACCTGAACTCCTCATGTGTTGCAAAATATGTCGATTCTCTAGAACAATACAGAAACAACAAAGTTTTAAGATGCTCCGAGGCAAAATGCGATTTAAAAATCAAGAGCTTAATTTGCGCTATTCTTGGAAAACGCAAAGAAACAATGGACTTTTTCTCTCTCTCTCTCTCTCTCTCTCTCTCTCTCTCTTTCTCAACCGTAAGACGGTGAGTCAGATTTCTCTTTTTTCTATTATTTTTTTCTTTTTTTGGGAAAGCTCTTTCGAGCTCTCTGCATGGACAGTGCGATGAAGAACGTCACGCGTGCTCCTCAATCACTTCGTCCCCGCATTCGGCAAAATTCGGCTGACCTTTATCCGACGAAAATAGCAGCGTGGGTCGCTGATTGCGAGGAGAGCGCGCGAAACGGGAAGGGTGACACGAGATGTTTTGGGGGGCACAGCTGATCTCCATAAACAAAGGCACATTCTGCACCTATCCGCGTACCTTCGTGCCGCGATTACGGATCCACGAGCGATGCCCGGATCACGACGAATCTCTCAAATCGTAACGCTCAATCTCGCCTGTAAGCTACGCACGATTGCCCACTCGCATATCGACCGCCGTCCGCGTGATTATTCACTGGCGATTTAGACATCGGGACGTTTAGAACTGCACATCTGTCTCCCTGCGTTTCACCATCTTTCCTGAGGCTCGGCCAGTTTCGGTTTCTTTCGTGGAAGGGTAATGCAGTTATCGACTGGTAGCGACGCCGAGAGAATCGTCGTTAGCATAAACGAATCGAAAACAAATGTCGATAATTATCGATAGTCGATGATGTAGACATGTACAATTTACACATTACATATACTCCAGTATTGTAGGCTGGTATTTTGCATTCGATTCTTGTATTTAAGTACTTGTATTCAAGTATTGTCTCAAGTACGGTCTTAGGATGTTACGAATTTATAGATGTTACGAAGGACCGTTCTTTCTCAAAAGAACTAGGTGAAATGTATAAATACCAGCCATAAATATGAAAGTGTGATAATTGCACTATACATTATTGCATACGAATATAAAAACAAAAACGCGACAAAAATGTTAAAGTTGACAAATTTAAAGGATTTACTGGTTTCAAGATCGCAATATAAATAGCGCAATACGAAATCTTCCTTCTTCTTATAATCACACGAGGTCGAAATCTCATTCATTTTGTTGCCAAATATTTCGTACTCATGTACTAATAAATAAGGTTTTCAATAATTTACAAATGTGTAATAATTAAAAACAATGTATTATATTTATAATCTTGATGAGCACGGAAAATTCTTAAAATTGATTTTATTCACAGAATAATAATGGGATCCAAAGAATCAAGTCTATTATACACTGCGAGCGCCACGTGCGAAATGGTGAAATGCATTTGCAATATTTGGTCTAGTTTCTGTTCTTCCACTAGACTGCATTAGGAGCTTCGTATAATAAAAGGAATAGGAAACAGAGAACAAAGAATAAGAATTTAAACCTATCAGAAATCATGTATTTGTAGAATACACAGTTTACTTGTTCTTTTTATTATATGAAATCTCTTAAAACTCTCTTTTTCGCTTTCAACAAATATAAAATATATAACTATCTTACTTCAAGTAAGAGTTCTAAAAATGTACACTAGTTTAACCATAGAAAACAGACCTACGAGATATATGACGAGTGAAGTGGATTATATTTAAGGGCGGCAAATTTCAGAAAAAATTTTTTTAGTTGAACTTTGAAATAATATTGTTGCTATGATCTTGATACCATATGTCAAGAACGAGATGTCAATGGAGATGGATTTCTCTTCTTTTTCTTAATATTTATTTTATTCTTAATGTTCATAAACAAAATCATTTAAAAATCATTAGATAGACAAGATGATTTATAGTGAAAAGAATTTTATAAAAATGTTAATAAATTATTATTTTTTTATATTTTAAATTTATCTTTTTATCAATTATTAATAATGTACTTTTCTCAAAAATACATTTATAAAATAAATATAAGTCATAAATGCTATATGTCGAAAATAGTAAGCTGAATATCATTAAGAATGAGAATAATGAATTATACAATAAGTTTGTAAGAATAATATAGAGTAAGTGTATAAATAATTTATTATATAACTAAGAGATATTTTTTAAGCTACAAAGGAACAATAATATTAATTAATAATAATAAGTTCATTTAATACAAGAATGACTACATAATGCAAAAAAATTATTAATAAATAATTAATTATATGTAAGTGAAGCAAGATTAAAGATTATACAGAAAATACAGATATAAGTAAAAATGTAATGAATACTATTATAAATACTATTATATTTATTACTTGGACTCGAAAGAATAGCAAAATTAACATAATGGAATATTCAAAATTAAATTGATATATATTTGGTAGAAATAGTATTAATTTATGTTACTTTTAGCTGATTTGAGTCATAGAGAAACTTATATATGTTACTTAAACAAGATTAAGAAATATTTATAAACTAAAAATGATCTATATTACCGTGAATTTCTGACATTCGTGTTCGTATCTTCCGTTCGATTCTCGAAAATTTCTTATCTAATAATAAATCATCTGTTACATCTTTCAGATCATAAAGAAAATGAATCAATCAAAATTGTTTATTTCCTTCCTTTCCATGAATCTCTTATTGGATTTTCTTATGCCTAATGTGTTAAGCTTTATTCAAGAGTCTATGCTTTCGATTTTAGGTTCAATCAATATTCAAATTATCAATATTTATATTATAACTAAATTCATATGTCACTCTTTGACCTTCGTCAAATATTTCTCTATTGTAGACATTCTCATGTTTAGTAATATACTTTCAAATACTGTGCAGACGTGATAGCACTTCAAAGGAATATGCTAAGTAGTTGAATAACAGTAATAATTTAGAAAATCATAAACTCCAATGCAAGATTTGTTCTTATACTAAAAAAATTATACATTAAAATTAAAAGTACATTTATTCCGTGCTCACATATTTAATGACGAAGACATGGATTGCAGAAACGATCCAATATGGCGTTATTTCACAAAAGAAGAAAAACACACTTTAAAATTGGTGATAAATCTCTTTCAAGATATTTAGTAGATATTTAGTATGCAGTTTAAAAAGTCATCTTAAACGTAAGTATCCACAAATAATAGAAGAAATACAAAAAGAATTTGAACATTCGTGGATATTGGCACATTTCATATCAAATACATCAAATAATAAACTCCAATGCAAGATCTGTTGTTATCACCAGTTATCAGTTTAATGTATTATAAAATGATATAGATGATTTAGTCTAATGTGCATTTAGTCAAGCATGGTTTAAATGAAAAACCTCGAGAAAATACTAAAGGAAATGAGATGAATACGAATCATCAATCGATAAAAAAATAACGAGTTCTCATCAGATTGATAGATATATTCGAATTTGAAAAAAATGAAAAAAATGACAATGATAAATATTATAAATTCTTGTGTTTTATCCTCTTTTAGTCACTCCTTTAGTACTCATATAAAACGAACATATAAGAAATCAAATATTTAGCATTTGTTTATCATAAAAATTGTAAAAATTTGACCCTGATATTTAAAATGTGTGTCTTATACATTTTATCAATATTTCAATTAAGTAATTCTATTTATATTTATATTTATATTTATATTTAATCAATATCAAGGTCAAATGATACAAATTTACTTTAATATACTTAGTACTTAAATATTAAACAACTGATGGCTGTTCAAGCAGTTTATCTGTTGGAACAATTTTTGAGTCAAACATTTTTTATTTCTTTCGATACTTCTTCTTTCAATAATTCGATACGAATCATTCGATTTTTAAATATTTAAATAATAAGATTTCTAGTTTTGATACGATTGTAAAATAATATACTTGAGTGAGAAATTTAACTTTGTAGTACTAATCATAACTATACTCTAACTTTTTAATTTATTATTTATTTCGTCGTTATTAGATTCAATTTTGAATAGGATACAGTATAGATTTTGAATTGATTCTTATAGATTTTAAAAATATGGAGAAACATCAGTTTCAATTAATTGTCAACTGGACTAATGAATGAATTGCCACGTTTGACGAATTAAATATCAATTTTCCAATAAGCATGCTGTTTATTAATTATACTATTAACTATTTAATGCTAATTAATTATTATGTAAATCACAAATAGTTGAATTTTTTTTGCATATTCATTTTTTATATATCTGATGTAATGTTTGTGTTGGGATTATAAATATCCAAATATTGAATACTCAAATCATTCGAAATAATTATTGTTACTCAAAAATATTCGAATTACTTAAATGATTCAAATATTAATGTCGGAAGAATAAAATCTGATTTATTAATTTAAATCTGAACTATTAACTTTGAGAATAGAAAACGAATTGTAAAATATAATGTGTCATAATTTAAAAATTCGAATAATTTAGAGAATTAATAAAAAAAAATTAACGGTTAATTAATATTTGGTGAATTAATATTCTAAAATTAAAATTTGAATAATATTTATTAAAGAATATTTATTCTGTTTTTCTTATAC
>Ga0157362_1001460_pt1 | contig 10085 bp, 6 predicted proteins | sample AttlaeALBM3_FD_111480 | JGI IMG/M metagenome (GOLD analysis project Ga0157362, IMG submission 111480) | Fungus gardens microbial communities from leaf cutter ant in Ribeirão Preto, State of São Paulo, Brazil - Atta laevigata ALBM3 | ecosystem: Host-associated > Fungi > Mycelium > Unclassified ... | reverse complement strand
TATATATATATATATAATATATAAATTCATTATTATTTAAATTTAGTTCTAACCAAATCCCCCCGTTCATTGATGACTCCACATATGTGAAAAATTTACTTCGTCAGCTAGATACATAAGATACAATTTCAAAATGTTTGTTCGAAATGTCAATTTAGATAGAGTCTATTCAAAACGCGTTACTGAATTATAATTACTAAATATCCTATAAATATATGAAAAAAGTTTTACTAAACATATAATTATATATATTTGAAGATAATTATATTGGATTATCTCTCTAATAATTATATTGGATGCTCAACTTGTTATAATGTTAAGACTTTACAGTATCATTATAATCTCATATAATTATTTTGATGGTCCAACATAATTTTCAAATCTATGTAGCAAATTTTTAAGATACTTTAATTAAATCGTCCATTCCTCGTATCGAGAGTGAAAGAATGCGATGTAATCATACTCATTCATATTGTTTAGAAGGCGTAGTCATCTAGAGAGATTGACATTAATATCAATTTGAGCGTTGAAATTTATGTCGTCATACTCAGGTTGCAGTTATGTAATAGCAATTGTGGTTTAAATTGGAGAGAAGGACATACAAACTCGCGTTACCGTACGGCACGCATATATCCTTCCGTCGTATTGCACGACTTGACCCGCAGTGCTGGTAGGATGAGATGAGGAGACTAGAAGGGTGGAAAGTGAGGAAAAAAGCTGGGATTCGTCGGTGGAAAACGAAAAGTCACACCCACCGGATACGTGGAGACATCAACGCCCGGTGCAACGACTGGCATTCTTTTTCCACGAGCTTTTCCACGACTTTGCGGAATCACGTCAACAGAAAGAGCTTTTACGGGAAGACTGCGCCTCTCTTTCAAATTACTTTTTATGCAAGTCAATTTTAATTTCTATTACATCCCTACAGCAGTTGCAATTTTTTGCTGTCAAAGTGTCACAAATACTTTTATGTAATATTATATACTTCGTATACTAAAAAAAGAAAAAAAACCTTGTAATCTCTCAGCCTATCAGGCTGACTCTCAAAGACACGTGATATTGCAGCCGCATCTAAAATTTATGCTTGATAACAAATTAATGTTGCCAGCGTCAAGGGGGATCCTAGAACTCGATAGACTTTCGTGTGACGTTGCCTCGTCAGAGACGCTATAGCTGGAAGAGAGTGACGCAAAGGGTTGGTACATCATCATGCCGAAGGTAGAATAGAAAGAGGGGGGAGGCGGAGGAACGGATGGAGACGCGAACATAATCCAGGATCTCGTCTCGAGACAACCAGCAAACGAGGGTGGATGCACGTAAATACATAGGCACGTCATCGTTAATGCGTGCGTGTGTTCTCCTTTTCCGACTCCGACATCGCGCGCAAGAGTACGTCAGAAGCGAGAGGCGCTTCTCTCTGTCTCTCGCTTTTCCTTCCTCCATCTTCTTCTAAACGCGGGGGTGTCTCTCAGTTAGGAAAAGCGGCCGCGTCTCTACTGATTACACGGGACGAGTCTCGTGAGTGGTGTTGCCTTGCTGGTTAGACTTGAAGCTTCCTTGGCAATGGTGCTATATTCAGTCTTAGCACACTTCCAAAGACCTTGCCTCTCGTCGGATGAGGACGAGGGTAACGCAAGAGAAGGGGCGAAGAGAGCCAGGTTGGCGTGCTAATCTTCCTAGCTTTCTCTCTCTCTCTCTCTCTCTCTCTCTCTCTCTGTGCTACGTGCTTCTCGTTTCATTGTGCAGTCACTGATGGAAACTCGAAGATGCGCCTTCGAAATTAACGTAATGAACATGACCGAACGCCAAAACGAGTGATCGCCTAATGCGATCGCGGGACTTCGAGTTTGCGTCGATGGCTGGACGGCGATTAATTACGGACGTTGATCTCGATCACGAAGCGTCAAGTTGCTGAATAGTTGAATAGGAATTTCATGATTATCATCGTAATTGTAATTACATGATTAAGCAATTCTAATCAACACGCTCGACAAAATTGGTACCACCGATTAAATGATTTGTCTCGCATATATAAATCTAAGAAGCTTAACAATTGTTTTTATATAGCTATTCTCTAGCCCTTAAAATATGTTACGAGATAATGCATATTTCATTATTAAAAGTCCAGTTTGATCGTGGATATATTCCAGTCCAATATCGATTGGAAACGGAATATTTGATCTTAACGAGTAATCTTTGCTGATGGTTGAATGAAGAATCATTCTGTCTGCTAAGGCGAAGTGGGAACAAAATGGATGAAGGAAGAGAGTAGGTCTGTTAGTTGGCCTCTCATTTTACTATGCAGAAATTCAAAGGCGCACGTACATGTGGATGATTCGTGGCGGGACAGGTTCCGGGGCGAGAGGAAGAAAGGGTTGCGTGGGTGGGTTGCGATACCCCCACGAGAAGGTGGCTGGCTGGAAAGGAGGATGAAACATCGGATGGAGGGTAGTCTCCGCTCTTGGATCTCATACATACATTAACGTCGCTTGTCAGGCGTACCGAGCTACCCTGTAAGACTTAAGATACTGTTCTGAGAAAGGGGGAAGTTGCCTGCTTGCTACCTCCGCCTCTCTTTCCCTCCCTCTCGTTTGCGCAGATTCCTCTCTGCCGGGTCTCTCTGCACCTTGCCTCGCCGTCGTTACTAAAACCACCCACTATCTTGGGAACACCCGCTTTGTTTCCTCGAAAATGGCTGCCGCGGGCTCGGATTCCATTTGCATCTGATTATACGTTTTACGCAATTCTGGCCCAAACGTGGAAATAATTCCCCGTCGCCCGTCTGCTTGCGCCAACGCGAAGATTGTTTGTACGCGCGCATTTACTGATGCGGAAGCGGATTTGTAAAGTCAGCAAAGCGATGTAAACTGTGATATGGCATTCGATATATTCTCAACTCTCGTCTAATTTTTAAATTATCGGTAAAAAAAACTTAGATTTCGCCAATGTAAGATTAACTTTCTTGATTTAACTTATTCTTTATCTTTTTTCTAATTCTTATACTGGTAGAATCGGATGTTAAATGTTACGGATATTAAAAACAGTAATCTAAGGCGGCATTCATTTAACATTCTATCAAATCTAACATAATTTAATGATCTACATTCATTGTACAAACATTGAACAAAAAAGATAACACGCAATTTTATATCAGTGATGACTTAGCTATATACATTAGTAACACATGAACAAAGAATTGACAATTTCAAACTCCATGATGAAAAAGCTCGAAATTTTTTTATGCTTGTCGAGACATTCAATCAAAAAATAAGAAAAATTGAAGGATCTTTGGAAAAAATCATGTACAAATTTGTTGATTCGAGACCGAAGAAGGATAATAGTGGCGAACATAGGAAAAGGGGGATCGCGAGGCAAGCAGGGAGGATGGTCTCAGGTTTACAGTGTAACATAATATAAGAGCAGTTTGTGTTAGGGCGCGTAGTGGTGGTGTGCTGCACGCGTCTCCCCTTTACCAGCCCCCGCCACCCCCCCAAGACGCCCGGGCGGGATCTCTGATTGGTCGACATTATTCAAAATGGCGTCTTCGCCACATAAGATCCGTTTTATTAGCATACTGGGAAAGGAGACGTCGCCAGTTCTCTTGATGACTCGCGAAAAATTTCGCTAACACGCTGTGACTACGAATGGGATCATCCTGCGACTTCTGGCGAGATACAGAATCAACAGCGAGATGCCGTGATCGATTTACGAACAATTGTGAGATGCCGAACGTGACCTTGAGGATCGCAAAGAGGATTTAGTTTCGTTATAGTGGACAACACTTTCCAGATGAGGGTTTTAAGCCAGTACCTTCTCCTGCGAGGACGGTGAGGGAACGAAGGAGAGATCATAATGTTGGTTCCCGGGAGACTCGGATGTTCGTAGGGAAACTTTCATTACCGCGTCGGAACTATATATTTATCGTTATGTAGCTCTCGTACTGCTGCCTACTGGCGGAGATCGTCGATTAGGTCACATGCAAATTACACCCTAAGAAAATCTTATTAGTCTCCTCTCGTCTTCGCCGAAGATATGCATCCATTGCGAGACATGTAACGAAATAAATTTTGCGTAGCTTCTGATCTGTCAGACGATCGTGTTTGATCATATTATTTCGCACGTATGCTTTTCTTCCATGTTGGATATTCGAGTGACGAAGCGCATTCTCACGTTAAAGAAATGGTCACCTTTATTTCAAGTAGACAGAATACGAAAAAACCTATCGTCCTGCAAAGAGACACGCTACAAGAAACGATCTGCTTTCATAGAACTCGAAGAACTTGTCCTGCTCGCTGGTTGTACAAGTAAACGCGCGGTTATTGTAGTCATTGTCGCAGACTCGAGGCGATATCCTGTAAGACCTTTCCGTAGGACCTCCGCCGTAGCGGACCACCGGGTTTCATGATAAACCTGTTTACCGCTGTCTTATTTCGGCGGGAACGAAAAGTCACTTTTCAGGATCTTTGCAAGACTGATCGCAACAAGTTCGCTCAGATAAAAATAAATCGCGCGATATTGTTCAGAAGGCGGCAACTAAATTAATTCATTCGAAATCGTGAGAACGCATGTCTAATAAAGTTTGAATCGAAATTACCCAAAGAAATTTTTAACTATCAAAATAATAATGAAATTTTCTTTTCTTATTCTTTCAAACTTTAAGTTGAAAAAATGATTTTCGAAAATCGTCACAAAAAATAATTAACTTATTTATCAACAAATATTCTAATTCTCGATAAATAAACATCACGTCGTATTTAGGTAGATTTTCAATATTTTTTCTTTCTAGAGAAGAGTACATAAGATTGCAAAAAAAATATCTGGATCGTTCATATAAGCTAAGTTGCCAATAAGTATTGTATATACAAAAAAAGAGATAAAAGAGATCTTTGATGCGTATCGTAAAAAGTTGTGGCAGCCACGGACTCGTTCGGAACCAGTAATACCGGCGAAGAAGTTTCCAGGAGAGCACATGCGGCACTTTCCCACCGCTGACCAGCGGTCAAGCAACATCAGAGAACCTTAAACTGGCACGTACAGTGGACAGTGAGGGAACGGGGAGAAATAGTTGCTAGAGGTATCGAGCTTTGCGGAAGCGATTCGATGGGATTGTATCCAAGATAGTCAGATTGAAGCGGCAAGGAAAGCCTGTGATCGGTTCAAAAGGGAGAATATCACGGACGATATTTTTTTTGTATCTACCTATATATTTTGTATCTAGAAGTATCACTTACGAAAAGCAAAATTAATATAACTCGTAAAATTATTTATGATGTTTTCGCAAACTTCCAATTTCAATCTTCTCCGACGGATTTTTCAATGAATTCATAATCTGTATAATCTATCATAATTTCTATATAATATTTCGATTTGTTACAATATAGCGAAATTTTTACTTTAAATAATTGACATTTGTCTTTCACAAATCTTCCTAGTAGCAAACGCATTTGCAGAATACGGACGGATTGTCACAGTCGTGTTACAGCTCGAAAATCCCATTCGGACATTACGGAAGTTCGAGATGCCCGCGCGCCGTAGAACAACAAACTCTAATTACCGTAATTAATCCCGTTTAACTCAGTAAATCGGATTTTTCAGTTAGTATTGCAACTACACTGTGAAGGCAGAGCAAATCCCGGAGTCCCTCCGTGCCGGCCGTACGGAAATGCCAAGAGGCAATTAGTTCGGTCCGAAGGACGACAGAAAGTTCGCACACAAGAAGATAAATGTCACAAAAAATAACTAATCATTCTTTTTCAAAATTCTTTATGAGGTACTTGAGATATTATAGTAGTGAAGTATTAATTGTTCTTATAAAGTTCTATTTTTTATGTAAAAAGGGAGGGATTGTTAAACGCTACATCTTAAACGCTACATCTGAGGACAATACTCTTCGGTATGACATATCTACTCATTTGATTGCTTATAACTTTCATAAAAATAAATATATTGTAAATTTTTTTTATCAAAACACGAGATACTAAGAAATATAACATTATCGATTAAGTATATCTTTATTAATAAAAAAATTATTGTATAAGATGAAGCATTGAAAAAAAATCTGAATGTATCACATCAAAAAGACATTTAAATTTTTGAAACAAAACTTATTCGTTATCTTTTTTTTTGGTAGAGATTATTATTTGCAAAAGATTGTAAAAGAATTTTAATTAAGAAAAGATAATTCTAGTTGCAAGATTAGTGAAAATTACAAAAATATATAGATATATTTTCTTTTGCAAGATCAATATATCAAGATGAGAGATATGTATGGAGCAGGCAAGCTTGCCGTCTTATCTTTAATTAATCTGGCTAGGCTGACATTAAGCCTCTACTGACGCTCGTTCGCGACCAGCCGCGAATCCATTAAGGAACGGCGATGTCAGTCAGCGATCATGGATTCTTCCCATGTTACCATCATAATCCATCTCGGCAACTACTTCGCTAACTACATCGACTTGCTCGGAGTGGGTTCTTTCAGGCAGCAGCGATGATCGTCCGTGTGATGCTTCGTTGAGAGGAAGAGCGCAAAGGGGTGTAGAAGGAGAGAGGAGGTGAAGGGAAGAACGGGTGGCGGCTGCTTTCGGGGCACATTAACGTCAATTTCCATCCAGGCTCTCCGAGAACTTACTTGCAGTCCAAGTTCCTTGCAACTAAGACTGCCGCCTCTCGCGTAGTCGCAGAGGGGGTGAAAAGGGAGAACGATGGGGGTGAAGGGGGAGAGAAGATGCTGCAGTATGCTCTTCTCTGGTATTATTAATGTTACGAGACACGTGAACGCGCGATAGAGGAACGTTGGTAGAAGGTTTAGGCGGGTGATGGTGGTGAAGGCGGCGCGCCAGTGGCGGATAAGGCGGATTTAGGAAGAGAGGTAAAGCGAGATACAGGGGGCGGCGAATGAAGGAAGAGGCGGACGCGAAGGAACGAGAGGAAGGTACGCGCATGAGGTTCCCGCGTGTTACCCCCTTTCTCCTTTAGCTGGCTCTTTAGTCTTCACTAATTGTCTCGAAGACGTTTCTCGGCTGACAACGTCGCGAAGGTAAGAATCTTACCGTAAGATTCTGTTGGTAGATCGCGATGCAAAAATGCGCAGGTAGCCATTAGATAGATTAGAAATATGACGCGTTTGAATTAAACTTGGAATTTCCGTGGTGGATAAGGTTTCTAGTTGGAGAGGAATTGTTATTAAAGTCGAATGTTCTTATAAATGATTTAACGTTGCTTTTCTATGAAAATTTCGAAAGTAAATTGTACCGAAATTTAATAATAAATCGTAATAATAAAACATTAGTAATAATAAAATATAATAATAAAATGTTTCCCCAATAAAAATTTTTATGAATTTTTTATATAATTTTTCAGAATTTTTCTTGTAAATTTCAGAATTTTTTACAATTGAATAATTTTATAACTTTTTAAAAAATTTTTTGAATTTTTTATAAAAATTTCTAGTGTGAAAAGATATAGACTTTTCTGTAAATTTTTTATATATGTGAATTCCCAAATATTCTATGTGTGATTTGTCATTCTATAATTTCTGATAAAATTTAATAAAATCTGAACAAATTTATAATATTTTTTCAAAAATTACGGAACGAAAATTTTTTAAAATCTTAGAATTTCAAAATTCACATATTTATATGAAACATTCTAAGAAATGATGTAGACTATCTCGAAATTTCTGAAAATGTTGCGATTCGTATTAAAATTCTATGAAAAGTTCATCAAATGTGTAATGAAATAATTCAGATGAAAAAATATCTTAAAAAATGATAATCTTTAATAATATTATGCAAAAGTATAACAAGAGAGATAAATTTATGTATATATCATAAAAAATATTTAGAAAGATTTTCAATTATAAAATTCTTATTTGTTTAATTCTATTTCATAGGGAGATAGCAATAAGTCTCAAACAAATATTGAAAGCAATATTTTTGGATAAATTCTCTTCTAAAAATTATATAAAAGAATATTGTCTTAAATAATAAACTATATTGTTGATTCTTTAATCGACGTGTCGAAGATGTTTCCAATTTGAAATAAAAATTTTAACTTATAAAATTTGTTAAGTACATAACGAAATTTTCCTACATAAAAACTACTCGGAGCGAGTTCAAGAGAGTATAGAAGCAGTCCGCGTGCCAGGAGAGGAGACTCTAACTTATCGATTACTCGGGGTCGCCTTTCGCGGCGGCAGCGGCGTACCATTGGCCCCTTAAAGGTTCCTGAAAAGTGAAGAAAAGCGTCCAGGCTGGGCCAATGGCCGTGGCGCGCGCATACCACCCTCGCTCTCGTTGCCTTTTTCCCCGTGGATTTTTCCGCGCTGTCGCGCCTCTAAGAAAGCTACCGGCAGCGAATCGTGGCCGCGCAAAATCCACCGAAACCACCGTCATTGGCGGAGCCACAGCGTCTTGACGCCGCCCACCGAGGAATCTGGCACCCGGGAAAACAGAGCTCACGTTCGTTCCCTCTCTCTTCCTGGATTTTCCCGCCTCTCTCAAGCGTGCCTCTCGTTCCCATTTTCTCTCTCTATATCGCACCGCCTCTACCACCCCGTCTTCTTCTCCTTCTTCATCCTCCGCGTGTTCTCGCCCGGCTCCACCTAGAACCGTTCTCTCTTCTTATCTCGCTTCTACCTCGGTTTCCCTTCTCCGACGAGACGACGTCGTCGTCGTCGTCGTCGTCGTCGTCGTCGTCGTCGTTGCCACCGTCACGCGCGCTCTCGCTCTTCGCCCTCTTTCTCTACTTTCACCCTGCCCTCCCTGCTCTTTTGTTCTCCCCCAGCCGCTTCCTCTTCTTCGGTGTCGGTTTCGTCGGAGCCCCCGGCGCGCCCCGATCATCCCCATATGCGCATCATCCGAGACTCCTCTTCTCTCCTTCTCTCCCTCGTACCTCCGTCTTATCACTTGCTATCCTGACTGTCTGCGTTACGAAGCGCAGCATACGGCGACCTGGAAGGAACCCCGCACCCGGGGAGAAGCCGTGCGAAACGAGGAAGAAGAGGAGGAAGAGAAGGACGGTAGCCTCGAACTGCACGACGGTGTTTCCTCAGATATTAGATTTTACAAGGAGCGTGCTGGGATTTTAGAGGGTCATGAGGCGGGTGGACGGCGATAGAGAGATGGAAGGAACCGGGCCGCTAGATCCGCATTTCCCTACGTCGGGGGTGGGATAAATATTAATTACGTTTCTAAGGGCCGCCCGCGGCTACATGTACTGGTTATACTTCCTCATATCCCGGGTCTTACGTCTCCGGGAATTTGCGGGCGCGTCTTCGCGGGACTAGCTTTCTTATTGATCGTCGGTACGGCTGTTTCTACTGGTCCAGCAGGTCTATGGACTCTTCAGCAAATTTTAGACTAAGTTTATAGCTGTGAAGATTTTATTACCAATTTTCTCATTAGAAACATCATTTATTGTTAGAAAAATACAAACGTTTTCTCATTTCCTCCTTCATTGTATATAAAAAAAAATGTAATTTTATTATCTAAATGAGTATTTTAAAATAAGCAAAAAAGGTATTTAATTTAAACACAGTTATCATTTTATTAATGAATTTCTTTTTTTACCTCCGTCCGTTTAATAGACATGCTTTGCTGGCCAATTGTACGCCATTGAATCAAATGCGGCAAAGTTTTATTAAATACCATAGACGCGTGAAATGTCAACGTGGAAAAAACACTTCGTCGACTCGACGTGCATTCGCAGCGCTACTCTATCTCCCCGCGTTAAATTGATTCGCATTATTAAAAGCAGCCGTGAATTGGCCGTGAAAGTTTTTCAATTTCCCCGGCACTGTCTCCGCCGGTAAATTACACTGATAAATTGCACAATACGACGCGGTTCGGAGAAAATCGCATTCAAAACTACGCGCGTCCCTGTGTCTAGACGCGACTGTGCATCGCGGATTAGTTGTTTTATCCAGAAACGTAATAAGTGATTTCTGGACGAGTGGTTAAAGCGCGATATAACATATTTTTATTTTATCACATGACAGTATTTGGATAGGATATAATTAGTCAAAGACAATTATCAAATAATTGTCTTTATATTGTTTAGAAATTTTTAAAAATTATTTTTAAATT
>Ga0157362_1001459_pt1 | contig 10088 bp, 3 predicted proteins | sample AttlaeALBM3_FD_111480 | JGI IMG/M metagenome (GOLD analysis project Ga0157362, IMG submission 111480) | Fungus gardens microbial communities from leaf cutter ant in Ribeirão Preto, State of São Paulo, Brazil - Atta laevigata ALBM3 | ecosystem: Host-associated > Fungi > Mycelium > Unclassified ... | reverse complement strand
GTTACTACTGCAGTAGTATATGACGACATATAACTATTTTCAGTAATTGTAATATTTGTATAAAAAATTTATTAGAATAAAATTAATATATCATTAGAGCATTTAGTATTATTTTAGCTTGTAGAAATAATATTTTATAGTATTAAATTATATTATAGTAATATAAATTATATTTTAAATTATATTTTATAGTATTAAAAACAAGTTATTATTATAGGTATATATCTTCATTTGTAATTATTATTTAACATCAATTATTTTTTCTATTCCATTTCTTTCACAACAGCTATGTTAGATATTCGTGGTTTTTCAAAGATGCAGTACGATCGCAGAAATCAAGCATGCTAAGTAGAGGTACATATCCGGATGAATGACCGCATGGGAGCATAAAATTAGTTCTCGAATTCATAAAGGAAACTTTTTTATTATAATTTTGTCGTGTATCCTCTAAAATATGATGATGATCAATAATACTTATTTTTGTAATGAAACTTCAGTGAAATTTTAACGAAATTTTTTCCATTACTATTACATTATTACACTACAAGCGAATTTACTATTGCACTATTTTCACTAGTAGTGACACTAGTAGTTTTTTTCCGTAAAGGTAGTTACAGAATCCTTGTCATCATAAAAAAAAGAGAAAAAAAAGATGACCATTATAACGGTGTAGAAACTCATATTTTTTTGTACTGAGTGAACGACCCGAAAGGACAGATGGAAGAATAGATGAGCCAAGGAGAATGTAGGGAAAGAGGAAAAAAAACTTTTGCCGTTCGCGTTATCTTAAAATATCTTTGCGTGTTCTATAACATAGTAATGGATTCAATTTCGGTTGTTGTAAAAAATGGTGTTATATAATAATATATTTTACAATACATCGGAAATATATTTCTCTTAAAACAATAAATTTAAGGCTTCGAGAAAAATATAATAACAGAACATACAGAACGTACAATCGTGTACGTAAATCATAGGAAAGGAAAGAAGAATGTTGTAGAAGAAACGTAAAAACATGTAAAGTAAAACATAAAAGATAAAAGTAAATTAATATATAAATAGTAAAGAAATGAACAAAATTAAGGTAATGTACGTTAAAAATAATTTATTATAATAAGAATGTTGAGAGAGAGAGAGAGACAGGATGTTTTGTCTTAGTATTAAGTATAATCAGAGCACCTTGAGAGATAGTGATATATCCACAACCGTTTGAAAAAATAAAATTGAAACATAAATATGTCAATGATTACAAGCTATCAGTAAAAATCTCTTACATTACGTTTGTTAAATTGAGTGAGTATATTTTTTTTTAGTATAATCACTTCTTTTTAAATGTATTTTTTATAAATATATTTTATATTCACTTAAGAGTATGATTAATCTTATGTATTTATTAATATTATTTATGTCAAAAAGACTAATAATAAGCTAGAGACAGTGTGAGATATTTTTTGTTCCTTTTACTTCAGTAAAGGATATGTGTGTAATTGACTTGCATTTGTTGAACACTCATATGATTAACTATTTTAACGTCCGTGTTGTAATTTTTATTATCTTTTTTATAAGAGAAAAAGAAAGAATTTTTCTGCCCTATATAGGGGCACTGTGAGACATTTCAAGAATTGATAAGTTATAAAATGTTGAAGAACAAGCACGTGTCTTTTTGTTTCAATTAATAGTTTATTAATATAATCTATATCAAATATTTATATAATATTAAAATATTATAAAATTTAACATAAACATAACTTAAATTTTTTTATTAAGAATAAAGCAATTTAAATTTTCTTTGGTAACTTTTGTACGTAAAATTTTACTCGTAATTTTTTTGTTCAAATGGAGCAAAGACAGATTTACATTAAAACGGTACAATGTCTGCTGCTCGGAAATATCGGATTAAGACAGTTAGAGACTTTTAACTAAATATAACTCAGTTTGAATAATAAGAGGAATTTAATTAAATCTTTTTTTTAAATAAGAAATTTCTCCATTACCATCACTGTCAAAGTTCTTGACAATTTTTTTTATTCTGTAAATAGAGCTTGAACTTTTTTCCCCCAAAGAATGCTGCCACTATAAAGTCTTTATGTTTCTGATGCTTAAAACATAAATTTTTTATTATAAATATTTGTTCATGCCTAACACTGTAAAATTTAATCCACAGTGTTAAAAAGGCACTTAAAATTAATCAAAAATAAAGTTAAAAATTAAATGAAGCATTAAAACAGCCTTTAAAATCTTATAGTACTCCGGAAATAAATCACATGTCCAAACATTTCAAATTCTTAGCTATTTTTTAATCTCAACTGATCATTTTCAATAGCGAATGAAAAATAAATTACAGTTGAATCTCTATAAAAATAACTTATCGGATCGACCTCCGTAAAAGTAAATGCGCATGCATTTGTAGTCGAATTAAATTAAATCAAAAATAGACAAATAGAAGAAATAATTTATGTAGTTTCATAAATAAATATTTTATAAATAAATCCTCAAAAGGATTAGAAATAAGAAACTACAATATTCTCTAATCGTGAAACCCCTTTTTGAGTGAAAAAAACTACCCCTAGAGCAGACTCATTTGGAATTTTTCTCATTTATCTTCTAAACCGTTACTCGGACATAAAAATATTGTAGAATAAATAAAATTTATCATAAAATTCTGCATAAAAAAGGTCTTCATAAAGCTGATTCTCATAGAATTCAAAGTTACGAGAATTGAATCGCGCAAATAAAAAAAATCGCTTTAGCACATCTTTTTGTCGCAAATATCTCCAAAACGACTGCTTCTACGCAAAAAGTAATAAGAACAAAAATTGTAGAACAGAATTTTTCCATGTCCCACGATTTTTGTCTTTGTTCTTCATTGACTTTTTGCGCTTTTTTCGCAAACGTGCATTTCATAATAGGAGCTTTCCACTTCTGAGATAAAACTCTATTGGCGCGTTTTTTTAAGTGATATCCCCTTTAAGCCTATTTCATTTTAATATATATTCTTTAATCTTCTAATTTATCTTTCTCGAATAATTCTTTTTCAGTCGCTGAATTTAGACAATCTTGTCCATTGCAGTTGGAGCATATGATTGATATGGGAGATACAAATGAATGAGGTGACAGATATTATCGCATGAACAATGGCTGTACAATTTCTTTTTCCTTTTGTCTCTCTTTTCTTATTCTTCACGATAATAGTATCGAGAAGAGCGCTTGATGTTTCCGGAATTAAGTGATCTGCATTACCTGTAAAATTCATTAAATCTGGATACCCACTTGAATTATAGACAGTAGTTCGAATATCTTCAAATATCTTCGAATTATTGTGGCCACTGCGTCCACAATTCTCATAATCCGTTCCGCTTTTTTATTCTTCGCCTTTTCTGTGTATCAATTATTAATAAGTTTTAATCCAGTACCTCGAAAGCATACGATCATTGGTTTTTTTACACATTGTCACAAATACTATTCCATCATCATATTCTTCCATTAATTTTACTTGCAACGTTTTATGTTTATAGAGGAAGAGTCTGATCAATTCTCTTTAAGTTTGCACATTAACTCCTGCACTATGAATTGGCGATTATTGGAATTGTCTATGTATTCACATAATTTTTCAAATGCTACAAGATTCTCATCTTGTGGATATCACCGTTTTCGATATAAATTTGGAGTAACACGCTTTATGATAAGGTGCTTTGCGACTAAACAAATGACATTACTTTTATGTTTGGAAATTTCTTCACTTCATTCATCCTTTCTTGTGGCACATCTTTGCAATACTCTATCCTTTACCGTAAGTAAACGAACACTGGCTCATGTTTTATGAATATTTTTTTTATTTTGCAGCAATTATATATTTTTCCATACAAGAAGCAGTTGCTTTTAAAATCAAATTGCGCAAGTGATTTTAAATACAATTCATTCTTGCTGCTTCCTGCTGCTTGCTCCCAAAACTTATAAATATTTCGTTCTTTGATATATTCGCATCGGCATATCTTATGAACAGTCATGGCCATTTTTTTTAGTTGTTTATCATCTTTATCATCTTTCCGAGCTTTACTTATGGTTATTACATGTTTATCGTCTTTCCAAGCTTTACTTACGGTTATTAAATTGTTTGTGTCTTTCTCCATACACCACCTGCGTCTTCTCACATATAAAACATCTGTAACCTCCATTATCAGATAATGAATTCACACTTAATCAAAAATTTTATTTTTATTGCTCTAAAAGCACTCACAGCTGTCTTTTACGACTCAACGTCCCTTATTAAAATAATCGACTTTATGTCGATACTTTGTTGTCAACAATATATCTGCTCCCTCTACTTGTATCGTATTGAAATTCTAGAGACCAAAGCAGCTGCTCCAGAGATAAAATTTGACATAGTAAATAATATATTAAAAAGAATATTACGTAATAATAATTATAATATTGCGATGTTAAAGCAATTTCTTCATTTGCACCATTCAATTCTCATAACTTTGAACTCTAATTACAAAAATTCTATGAGAATTAGCTTTATGATGCATAAGACATTTTTTATGCAGAATTTTATGACAAATTTTTTCTATAATATTTTCACATCAAAGTAATGGTTTAGAAGATAAATGAAGAAAACTCCAAACGAGTCCAGGGATAATTTTTCGTCCAAAAAGAGATTGTTCCATTCACGATTGAGGGTGAGAATTTTTTAATTTCTTATTTTTAATCTTTTTGAGAATTTATTTACAAAATATCAAAACTATATAAATTATTTCTTCTTCTAATTTGACTCGACTATAGCATATGTGTTCAATTATTATATGGGAAGTTTAAAAGGTTACGTTTACGAAGATTAAAACAAACCTGAGATTAACTTTACGGTTCGACTGTATGAAGTAAACTTTCTTTATAGGATTGATTACATATGCAAACAACAGGAAACACAAAGAACAGATAGAAAATGTCATTCTAACTTTAGTTTTAGACAAAAGATTTTTAAACGCTCATTATTACAGCCAACATCAATGGAAATAACCATTGATGTTAACTGTAGTAATAGCAGATAACAATAGAATATCAGTGCCCTCTTGAAAAATATTAATCTAGCTTACGCATATCTATTTAAATCAGATCAAAAAGCGTCTTAGTGTTCCGCAGCGAATTTTAAAATTAGAGTATATCTTTATCTCATCCGCGCATTTGAGGCAATCAACGGCTAGACCTTCTTTGCATTTTTATTGCGCCTAAATTTTACGACTTTGCATTACACGATTGTGATGTAGCCATATAGAGTTTCTAAATATGCAAATTTTCGGCAACCTTTCCCCCTTTACGCATTTAACGAAATTCATAACCTGTGGAAATGAAACATCATTTATCATACGTCTATCTCATTAACAGAGTTAACTTTTGATAGCTCTGCGTCCGCGCAGCGAAAATACAGTGACTGTCGAATAATAAGAGACTCATCCTCGCTATATTTCTCTCTTTTCACTAACATCAATAAGCAAGAGAAAAAATAATCAATCATCTTCGACATTTTGCAATTTTTCGGCGTTTCTCCCTCTCTTCTCTTTCTTCTATAATTTTCGTTTTCCTTCTTACATCATTTCTTATCTCGAATATTTCAAAATGAAGTCATGGCAGAGAATCAATACAGTCGACGCGTAACGCAATCATTTTCTCCCCTCAAACAAACATCGGTGAAAAATTCCAGGCACGGCATGTAGGTATCTCGATAAATACATATTGATACGAGAAGATTACGAGAATACGAGTCTGAACGAGATTTTTGACATGTTCTCTTTCTATGCGCATGATACGCGATGGCCGCAATGGCACGGTCTTTGTACAGCGAAAGGATCTTCCGGAGATCTCTTGTTTCCTTTTACGATTTATTTGCTTTGTAATCCCGTTCCTCCGAAAATCACGAGCTTATAAATCTGGAATGTATCATATGAGTGTCTTCGAGAAACAAGGAACATGAAATACATAGTATAGCTATAGTATAGCTGTCTAATAGTCATTGAATATGAAAAAAATTCAGGAGAAATTAGATCAAAATATAACAAATGCTGCAAAAAAATTAGCAGCTAGCTAAATTTTTGCATGTTTATTTCGTTGCCCTAAGCAATATCTCAAAAGTCTCCATTGATGTGACTCCTTCTTAAAATTTTATAGAGGGTTAAAATTAAAAAAAAACAGTTTTCGCAAATACTTCAAAATCTATCATTTTTACGACAAAAATGATCATTATGATATTTGTAGATTAGAAAATTCTCTACAAAAAAGGTCATAGAAATAACCGTTTCCGTGTATTACAGCTTCGAAATTTGAAGAATCATTCTCCTGAAAGATAATGCATCCTCTTTTCCACATCATCTCAAAGGTAGAGTACTAGGCGCGTTTGTTTTATATGTGATCAAACTTCGGAGCCATAGTACACAGAAATTATTATATACGGTTATATTACATACGGTTATTCTTACAAAAAAAAATCTATAAGTAAAGTTTTTTGTAGACAATTTTCTGATCTACAAAAATAATAATAATTATTCAGAAATCTTGAAGATAAAAGGGCTTATTTGAGAACGTTGGATGTTATACACATAAATAATTTGTATAACGTTTAAATTACATACAATATTACAATGAAATATATGTTTTGATTTTTACTTTAATTATCCTCAGAATTAACAAAATTTTGTTGATAGTCACGGCATATATATAAAATCGGTTGAAAGGATGACCTTCTTCTTATAATCTCCAAATAAATACGCATTTAATAAAATTCATTTACTCGATCGCAATACACAATCGTGCGAAATATATAGACGTGAGAAAGTGCAAAGCTATGTCCGACAACATTTTCAAATATGTGTCTAATGATATATTGCATCTTCATATTCAACACACAATATCAATAAATCAATTTCTATGGATTTCAATCAGCAATTAAAAATAACAAAATATTAAATTATTAAAATTTGGAAACTTTCCTCCTTTGTAAAAGTCAATACAATAATTACTTTATTTAAAAAATTTTTTTTGGCTTTTGCATAATGCATTTCGCAAGACACGCACTTTAATCAATAGATAAATTTAAACTGATCAAGTACGGTGTTATGCCTGCCGTCTTAATGCTATGTCCGATTCAAAGTTTATTTTCGTTCAGTGATACGCTTGAACGATTACAAGAGCGATATATCAACAAGCAGAAAAGAAGTAGTCGAAAAGTGCCTTGAAACACAAATTCCATTTCAGTTGACTTTGTGTAACCTTAAATGATCTTCAACAGGTCATTGTATTCATTTTAAAACACTCTATCACTTTATAAATAAAAAAACGTCACCATTTTATCACCATTTTAAAAAACATATTTATCCTCATTTATTTACCCTCCAAAACATTTACGAGTATAGAATTTACTAGACGGAAAGAGCTCAAAATGGGCAAGATTTTTTTGCTATATTTAAAACATATATGATAATTAAAAAATTAAGGAGTAAAAGGGGATTCTAAATAAAAAAAATATATACTATACATTTATACAGAGTGAGCTATTAGAATCCGGACAAAATTAAATTTGAAGTTTCCGTTATATTAAAATTCATCTATAGATGCTTTTTTGCATTGAAGTAGGCAGATGTGTAAATGGAAATATTCCTAATTTCAAAGTAGTCAAGTCGATTATGAATATCATGGAATATAAGCAAAGGATAGCGATCACTGAAAATTTGCGCACCGGAAAGATACCAAGAAAAATAATAATGTTTTTCAGATATCCGAAATCAACGACTTATAATGTTGCTAAGAGATATGAGGCTTCAAAAGAATTCAAACAGGGTTCCCAGCAAAGAAGAAACACGCGAGGCTCCGGAACTCGTCCAAAAAGTCCAAGAGTTTATTTTGGAAAACCTAAAAACTTTGATTAGGAAATTGACGGCCGTTTTGAAAGAGAGCTGTTCGAACGTCCGTCGGATTGTTGAAGAAGATTTGAGGTATATTTAAGGACGTACAATATATACAATATATACCTCAAATCTTCTTATACAATCCGACGTAATAACTACATGAATTCTAATATGGCGGAAATTTCAAATTTAATTTTGTTCTAATTTTAATGTTTATCCTGTATAAACTGCTGGAAGAAATGTAAGATAATTCTCAATTTGTGTAACAAAAGTTATTATTAAGCGTCTTATAATGATTTCTGAATTCTAATGAAAAACATAAGAACTATAAATCTTTCATTCGATATATGATATTCGATATATGTATAGGTACATACATATATATACGTTTATGTTCAACGCGTATAAACTTCTCATGAAACTTCAGATATCTTAGAAATATTCCAATCTCCAAGTACACCGAGCAGGCAGACGGCTCTAAATATAAAATTCTCTTAAGCGAGACCTCTAATGGATGTATAGGTACGCAACACATGCACAAATATATACATACATATATAGTAAATTTTTACTTTCGCTTCTATATGTGCACAAACATGTATAGGATAGTCTGTTATTGGTGATAGGTGATACAATCAGATGAGAATGGATCGGAAAAAAAATATGTATGAAAAAATGAACAGAAAGAAGCACATATAAATTATTTTATACATTTTTGAGAAAATTGAATTGGAAAATAGAAACGACAATAAAATTCTTCCTTTAATTCTTGACAACACAGGGCACATCAATAAATACGATTCAACAGCAGATAAAAATATATTTTATTTAGAAATAAGAGTTAATCTTGGCATTTTATAAACAAAATAATTTTTTTTAACAAAATAATTTATATAACAAAATAATTGATAATTTCAATGATTTGTTTATTTTCGGATATTGAATTTTGTATTTATATTTGATAGCTGTGCTCTTGTCGAATGTTGTTTACACGCATCACAATATAATTAAAAATTATTCAGATTTTTAAAAAGTAATCGAAAATTAGTTCCCCAATTTTTATAATACATGTCTTAAAAAAATTAAAAGGCTTGATAAAAACTAGTCAGCTCTATTTTCATGACAAAAATGATTTAATGTACCATACATTTCACATTTCTTTTGATATATTGTAACAAACAACTCTGAAAAAAGTGATCATTACATATTTTAACAATTTTTAAAATATTTCATATTTGGTAATTTTTTGTTAATACTGTAATAAATTAAAATATTATCATTAGTTGACTTTGCTTTGATACTACGAACGTTATGTTTCTTTTAAAAAATTTAATTTTATTTTATCTGTTTTTGTGATTTCAACTTACTTAATTATAATATTGTGCAGTTATGGTTTGCAATTGCTCGCACTTAGTTAATCAGCTAATTGACAGTTACATACACTCCAGACGTGGGAATCTGTTGAGACTTACTTGCTGCATTCGATTTCTACTACAGTACGAACGTTAGATTGTGAACAATTATTATTATTATTAGGCACTGTTGAAGATGGCTTGAGTACAGTTGAAGTTCAGTTTTTTATTTTATGTAATAGATCAGTAGATACAATCGAAATATAGATATGTGATTCTTGCATCGGATTGTGACAGGCGATGAAAAGTGGATCTATTTTCAGAATTCTAAACCCAAGAAATCTTGGATTGATCCCGTCCAACATCTTCCTCAAGACCAAATCGCTTCGGACGGAAGACGATGCTGTGCGTTGGTGGGATCAGGAGGGTGTCATCTACTACGAGTTGTTAAAACCTGGTGAAACTGTAATGCTCACCGCTACCATCAACAACTGATCAAATTGCACCGTGCTCTGCGTGAAAAAAGGCCGCATTATCGGAAAAGACAAGCTGATTTTTCTCCACGACAACGCACCATCGCACACGTCAACAATGGTCCAAAACTACTTGGAGACACTCAACTGGGAAGTGCTACCTCATCCCGCTTACTCATTGAAGGTGCCAGACTTGGCACCTTCTGATTATCACCTGTTTTCATCGACGGGCCACGCGCTCGCTGAACGGCACTTCGATTCTTACGAAGACGTCCGAAAATGGCTTGATGAGTGGTTTGCCTCGAAAGATGAGGAATTTTTTTAGCGTGGTATACACAAATTGCCCGAAAGATGGGAAAAATGTATAG
>Ga0157362_1001457_pt1 | contig 10089 bp, 9 predicted proteins | sample AttlaeALBM3_FD_111480 | JGI IMG/M metagenome (GOLD analysis project Ga0157362, IMG submission 111480) | Fungus gardens microbial communities from leaf cutter ant in Ribeirão Preto, State of São Paulo, Brazil - Atta laevigata ALBM3 | ecosystem: Host-associated > Fungi > Mycelium > Unclassified ... | reverse complement strand
AGCGGATCGGCGATCATGCGACGAATATTGCTGAGCGGGTATTCTACGCTGTGACCGGCGAAAATCTGCCTGCGCTTCGACCACGAGGCGGTGCGGCAGCCACAGCAACAACCGAAATCTCTCCTACGACTTCCTCACAGGAGCCAGACGTACGGTGAACACCACTCCGTCTGTCCGGACGAAGGGTCTGATTCTCGTTGTTGAGGATGATCCTGCTCTTCTGCTGATGATGCGCTATAATCTTGAGCAACGTGGTTATCGTGTGGAGACTGCGGCAGATGGCCAGAGCGCTTTGCTGGCGCTTGAAACCTCTCGCCCCGACGCAGCAGTTCTTGACTGGATGTTGCCGGGTCTCTCCGGGCTGGATCTGTGTCGTCGTATCCGGGCGCATCCCTCCATGAGAGATCTTCCGGTCCTGCTGCTGACCGCACGTACGGACGAACGTGATGCCATTCGTGGTCTTGATACGGGCGCTGATGATTATCTGGTCAAGCCGTGCAGCATCGATACGCTGGATGCGCGTCTGCGTGCGCTTCTGAGGCGGCATCAATCCTCGTATGACGTATTGTCATTTGCTGACCTGACCATGGATCCTGAAACGCATCGCGTGGAACGTGCTGGCCGCAACTTGACGCTTGGCCCCACAGAGTTCCGCCTGCTTGACCTCCTGATCCGTAATCCGCGCAAGGTTTTCTCTCGGGAAGATCTTTTGAAGCGGATCTGGGGGCAGAATATTCACGTCGAAATCCGTACGATTGATGTGCATATCCGGCGCCTGCGCAAGGCGATCAACGGGCCGGGGGAGCTTGATCTGGTCCGTACGGTCCGCGCTGCGGGATATGCACTGGATGACGTGCCTGAAGGCGATACCTGACCATTGCCGGGAATGATGACCGCACAGGTGCCTGCTTTTGATGGACAGATACCGGTGTGGTTTACCTGTGTTCTGGGTATCATCGCGGCCGTAGGATGGTTACTGGCTGGTATCGGCTTGATACGTCTTCGGCGTCAGAGCGATGTTTTTCAGCCTAGTGACCTTCTGCCACTTCAGGTCAGTCCTTTGCCCGTTGACCCGTTTCCGGGCTGCGTCATTGTTCTGGATGATCTGGGATACGTTCTGCATGCGAATGAGGAAGCTGTTGCCCAGTTTGGTGAGGGGGTCAGTGCCATCCTGCGGCATCCGGCGGCGAGATCCGCGTTGTCTGCGGCACTGAGAGCCCGGTCTTCCCTATCGGAAGGAGACGAACTGCCTCCGGTCTGTTCTACTACCTTTAACCTTGATGTTCCTGTGCCGCGTACGCTGCATCTGGCTCTCAGAGCTCTTCCGGTAAGGCGATATCTGGAAGGGCGCGTTATCGCTGTCCTTTCAGACAGGAGTGAAGCGCAGGCGCTGGATAGGATGCGTATAGATTTCGTCGCGCATGCCAGCCACGAGCTGCGTACTCCGCTCGCTTCTCTGAGTGGCTTTATCGATGCTCTGCGGGGGCCGGCCTCGGGTGATCCGCAGGCGCGGGAGCAGTTTCTCGAAATCATGTTCCAGCAGGCTGCGCGCATGAAGCGCCTGATTGACCGTCTGCTTTATCTCTCTCGCGTTCAGGCGCATGAGCACCAGAAGCCTCGCGAGATTGTCGAGGTTTCTGATCTCATGGCAGTCGTGTTGGGAGAAGTGGCGCCGCGCTTTGGGAATAGCGACTGTACGCTTGATCTGTCGGTAGAAGATGGGCTTTTGATACGGGCAGACGAAGACGAGATTGTGCAGGTACTGCTCAATCTCATCGAGAATGCCCTGAGATATGGGCGTCGTAGCCCTGAGGATCCGATCGCCATTATTCTCTCAGCAAAGAGAGCGGCAGCGATGGACGACCGCTGGCCCAAGGATGGAGGTGTCATCCTTGGTGTTTCGGACAATGGCAAGGGAATTGAATCACATCATCTTCCACGCCTGACGGAGCGCTTCTATCGCGTACCGGGTGCTGTGGATCCGGCTCATGCGGGAACGGGGCTGGGGTTGGCCATTGTCCGGCATATTCTTGACCGTCATGGAGGGCGCTTGCGTCTGTCCAGTGCGCCCGGGAAAGGGACCAACTGTCAGGTGTGGTTGCCAGGAGCAGATCCGGCGCTTGCGCAAGGGTGAGGCGGGTGACACTGTTCCGGTAACACAACTTTGCGGAGTTCAGTTACAGTGAAATGTTTCTCAGGATTCAAGGCTGGAGTGGCCCTGAGCGCCTCTATTCTGCTCGCAGGAACCGCTTGCTCGACCGCATTCGCTGCTGATGCGGATACTATCCCCGCATGGCTCAGCGATATCAACGGCAAGCAGGCGATGGACTGGGTGAAGGCGGAAAACCAGCGCACAATTGATCGCCTTGGTCATGGCCCGCTCTATCAAGGTCTTTACGACGCTTCGATGAAGCTTCAGCAAACCCATGATCGGATTGCGTTTCCTGAGCAGAATGACGGTCAGATTTATAATTTCTGGCGAGACGAAACTCATCACAAGGGTATTCTTCGGCGTACAAATTCCAACTCGTATGACGCAGGTAAGCCTGAATGGACAACAGTTCTGGATCTCGACGCGCTGGCCGCGCAGGAGAAGCGGAACTGGGTCTGGAAGGGTATGGACTGCCTCCAGAAGCAGCAGAATATCTGCCTCATTAATCTTTCCGATGGCGGTGAAGATGCACTGACCGTCCGTGAATTCGATTTGAGGACTGGCAAGTTTGTTGAAGGCGGCTTCACGCTTCCTCATGCCAAGCAGATCGTGGCATGGCTTGATCAGAACACGCTGCTCATCAGTTATCCGTGGACGCCCGACCAGGTTACGGCCTCATCGTATCCTTACATCATCAAGGAACTGAAACGAGGGCAGAAACTGAGCGAAGCCAAGACGGTCTTCTCTGGTACGAAGGCTGATTTTGAGGTCGATCCAGAAGTTTTTCATGATGGACTGGGCCATCAGATTGCGATTATCCGAGAGGGTGTAGAGTTCTTCTCGTTCCGGACATATGCCTACCAGAACGGTAAGGTCACGGAACTCGACCTGCCACGGAAGTCCAATATTTCCGGCCTGTTCAATAACAAGCTTGTCGTGTTCCTGAGTGAAGACTGGAACAAGAGCGGTCAACATTTCCCTGCAGGATCAGTGGTACTGGTTGATCCATCTTCACCGCAGGCTGTGCCACAGGTTGTCGCCATCCCTGGTGCGAAACAGGTCATTGAAGAAGCAACAGTCAGTCATGGTCGTCTGCTAGTCACTCTGTATGACAACGTGCGTGGGCGCATTTCCCTTTATACCCCTCAGGGTGAAGGGTTCGCGCATCAGGATCTGGAGCTTCCAGCAAACATGTCAGTCAACGTGGTGAGTGCTGACGTTCATGAACCTGTTGCCTATGCGACTTCCGCAGGCTTCCTGACGCCAACAACACTCTGGCGTATTGATACGGCGACTGGTGCCGTATCGAAGGTCAGCAGTCTGCCAGCGCAGTTTGATGCAACGAACATGGTGGTGGATCAGGATCATGTGCGTTCGAAGGATGGCACAGTCATTCCGTATTTCGCTGTCCATCGTAAGGACATGAAATTTAATGGGACCAACCCGACGCTCCTCTATGCTTATGGTGGTTTCGAGGTGCCGCTCTTCCCCCATTATTCTGCGTCGATCGGTAAAAGCTGGCTTGAGCGTGGTGGTGTTTATGTTCTGGCCAATATTCGCGGTGGTGGCGAATTTGGTCCAGCCTGGCATGAGGCAGGTTTGAAGACACATCGCCAGCGGATTTACGATGATTTTGCCGCTGTCGGGAAGGATCTGTTCACAAAGAAGATCACCTCTCCTCAGCATCTGGCGATCCAGGGTGGCTCAAATGGCGGTCTTCTGATGGGGGTCGAATTCACTCAGCACCCTGATATGTGGCGCGCTGTTGATATCGAAGTTCCGTTGCTGGACATGATGAATTTTGAACATATGTCCGCAGGTGCTTCGTGGGTTGGCGAGTATGGAAGTGTTTCCATCCCAGAGCAGAAGGCATTCCTGCGTAGTATTTCGCCGGTTCAAAATTTGAAGGCAGGCACCAGATATCCTGAGCCGTTCATCGAAACGACCACCAAGGATGATCGCGTTGGCCCTGTTCATGCTCGCCGTTTTGCGTGGCGCATGAGCGAACTGAAGCTACCGTATTATTACTGGGAGCAGGTTGCAGGTGGGCATGGGGTGGGTGCAAGTCAAGCCGAAGTGGCGCAGACCGAAGCCCTGACATACGCTTATCTTTGGGACAAACTCGGCACGTCTAACTGACGTGTTTATGCGGGCTTCCTTCAGGAAGCCCGCTTCAGGCTTGAATGATTATCAGGCCTTGTTGTGCTTCTTGCCCAGCATCAGCCAACCACCCACAAGAATGATGGCGATCAACGGAATAGCGGCGACTGTTGTGGTGCCGTCTGGGTAGTCAAATGCCATCATGAGCACGACGAAGCCCAGAAAAGCCAGCGTAGCCCAACTGGTGTAAGGCGCACCGGGCATGCCGAAAGTGGTGCGTGCGATTTCGCCGCGGTCAATCGCACGACGCAGTCGTAGCTGGCAAAGCAGGATAAAGACCCAGGTGCTGATGATGCCAATAGCCGCAAAGTTCAACACGACCTCGAACACGCGCGCAGGGATGAGGTAGTTCAGGCCCACGCCCACCAGATACACGCTAAGTGTGGTCAGGATGCCGACGTAAGGTACCGAACTCCGGCTCATTTTGGATAGTGCTTGCGGTCCTGATCCGCCCAGCGACAAGGCACGCAGCACACGACCGGTTGAATACAGGCCAGAGTTCAGGCTGGAGAGGGCAGCTGTCAGAACAACAATGTTCATCAGTGAGCCAACCCCCGGAATACCCAGCGCTTCAAAGAAGGTCACGAACGGGCTGACGCCAGCGTGATAGGCTGTCCAGGGTAGTAGGCAGACCAGCAGTACGACAGAGCCTACGTAGAACAGGCCGATACGCCAGATCACACTGTTGACGGCACGCGGCAGGATCTCACGAGCGTCTCTGCATTCACCTGCTGCTGTGCCGAGAAGCTCAATTGCTGAATATGCGAACACCACGCCCTGCAGCAGCATGAATGCAACCATCGGTCCGTGAGGGAAAATGCCACCATTATCAGTGATGAGGTGCAGGCCTGTTGTATGGCCGTTCACTGGCATGCGGGAGCCCAGAATGATCGTTCCGGCAATCAGGAATGCAGCGAGCGCAAGGACTTTCACGAGAGAGAACCAAAATTCCATCTCACCGAAATATCGCACGCCGATCATATTCATAGTGCCGACGATGGCCAGAGCACCAAAGGCAAATACCCATTGCGGGACATTAACGAAAATGGCCCAGTAATGCATGTAAAGTGCGACGGCAGTGATATCCACGATACCCGTCATGGCCCAGTTCATGAACGAGAGCCACCCAGCGGCATAAGCCGCCTTTTCGCCAAGAAACTCGCGGGCATACGTTACGAAGCTGCCACTTGTAGGGCGGTACATGACCAGTTCACCGAGCGCACGCAGGATCAGGAACGAAAAAACACCACAGATGGCATAGATCAGGGCGAGTGATGGGCCTGCGAGCTGGAGGCGCGACCCTGCGCCAAGGAAAAGGCCCGTTCCAATAGCGCCGCCGATAGCGATCATCTGAACGTGCCGACGGCCCAGATCCTTATGGTAGCCTTCCTCGCTGATGAGTTCTTCCGAAGATGAAACTGTATCGTGCGCGGAGTTTGTCGTCATTTGGACGTCCTGAAAAAACCATCGGTCTAGAAACGAAGAGCCCGGAAATCCCCTAGTCGCTTGAAGCGCATCAGGTATGCCCAGCTTGCATGGAACCATAGGGGAAGCCGAGCGAAATGCCAATGTAGGCAAATATTGTTTCGTGTGGCTGGTCTTTTTAACCCTGATGATCCGGTGGCACTGCCATGCATGCCATTCCCTGTCCGGAAAGGGAGGAACATGCTTTTGCGGCTTCGGAACGACTGATTCCCGCCAGTCTTGCGCGCCAGAAGCGCATTCCGTGTGAAACAGTCGGCTGTACCTGCACCTGTGCACCCTGGAGGGGCGTGAACGCGGCTTGTCGCGCCATGGTGGCGGCAAATCTTGCCTGTCCGGGATTAGCAAACGCTCCGACCTGAACCGCCCAGCTCCCATAGCTGGCAGCGGCAGAATCGGAGAAAGAGGAAGCTGTCAGGCGGTGTGGTGTCGGAATGACTGGTGGCGGTGGCCGATAAGATGCCAGTCTGACTGTGCCAGCGTTGTTCAAAGGAGCGCTCTGTACGGTTTCCATACTGGTTGGCGGTGGAAGTTCGGGAGATGACGGGGCCTGCATTTTGCAGGGCACATCAGGGTCGTAAGCTGCATCCGCATCACAGGGAATGGCCGAAGGGGCGGGCATGCTGGCACCGATATTGCGTGATGCCCATGCCTGCTGAACGGACCGTTGCGGCACGTTCGAAGCAATCATATCCGTTGCTGTTTGGGTCTGGGGTGTTGATGTGACTATGGCCGGGGAGGCGTTGAGCTGGTCAGCCGTTGCGTACATCGCAAGAGGGCCAGTCATGGCGACCTGGGTTCCAAGATGTGGCGTGATGTTCGCTACGTAGGAAGTCGTCTCGTTAGGGAGGCGTCTGCCGTCATACAGGTAGGATTCGAGGCGCTGAGGACCTGCGTTATATGCAGCAAGGAATGCAGGAGCCCCGTATTTGGCAGAAAGAATATGGATATATCCCGTGCCCGCCATGATGTTGTCATGAGGTTCATAAGGATCGGAGCCAAGCCCATAGCGGTCCTGCATATCTGCATAGGTCTGGGGCATGAGTTGCATAAGGCCCATGGCGCCGGCACTTGAAGTGATTGGCTGACCGTTAAGATATTCGTGTCCCCCGGATTCCTGATGTATGACCGCTCGAATCCATTCCTGTGGAACAGAGAACCTTTTTGCGGCAGCAAGAATATAGGGTCCCCAGGGATCTGCGGCTGTGCCGGGTGCGCGATATGCCCCCGATCCCTGATAATAACGGCCATATGGAGAGCGCTGTGAAGCGCAACCACTCAGAGAAGCCGCGGCGATTAGAATCATGCACAGAGAGGGCCAGTTTCGCTTTTCCTGAGCCTTTGGAAACCTGTTGTTAACCTTTTTTGACCATGATCCTTTCTGTTCCAGGGAAGGGAAAGAAACGTCGTGGCAACGGAAGAACCAGAGCTGATCCCACAGGGAAAAAGCTCGAAAAAGCCAAAGCTTCTTATCCTTGTGGCGGCTGTTGCTGTTCTTCTGCTGGGCGGAGGAGGAGCGTTTGCGTGGCATCATTTCCATCAATCAGCATCCCACTCCAAAGTGCCTGCGGCCGATATCATCCAGCCGATGAACATCGTCATCCCGACAATTATGTCGAACCTTGATTCCGGAGACGGTCGCCCACGTTACGTTCGTGTGAGTGCACGGCTGCAACTCGCAGACGGCAGGGACGCGGAAAAGGTCCTTCCGCTGATGCCTGAGATCCAGAATGCGTTCCAGTCTTATCTCCACGAAACTCGCCCCGATGAACTTTCCGGCAGTGGAATCTATCGGCTCCGTGAAGCTCTACTAACCCAGATTGCCAATATTGTGGCACCGATCCGTGTTCGGGATCTCTTCTTTGTGGAGCTTCTGGTCCAGTGAATGACGATGATTTTCCGGATACCCAGTTTCCCGCAGCATCTATGGCCATGCCGTCATTCGCGGATGACGGTGGAGAAGCAGGCAGGATCCTGAATCAGGAAGAGATTGACAGCCTTTTCGGTGGTTCCCCGGAGGACGCGTCTCAATCAGGAAGCGGCTTAGAGCGCCTTATCGGTGCGCCTTACGTATCTTATGAGCGCCTTCCGATGCTCGAGGTCGTTTTTGATCGCCTCGTACGCATTTTGACGACAAGTATGCGAAACTTCACCAGCGACAATGTTGATCTGTCGATGGACCGTCTGAATTCGCAGAGATTCGGTGATTATCTGGAAAGTGTTTCGGATCGCGCGATGTTTGCGGTTTTCAAGGCCGAAGAATGGGATAATTACGGATTACTCGTTCTAAATTCCTCGTTGATCTACACTGTTGTCGATGCACTCTTGGGTGGCCATACCAGATTGCAGGCAAACGCGGTGGCGACGCCTCGCGTCCGCCAGGACAGCAGGAGCCACACAACTATTGAGCGAGCGTTGATCGAGCCGCTTATCGAGATTGTGCTGAACAATCTTGCGGAAAGCTTCAGCCCATTATGTGCCGTGAATTTCCGGTTCGAGCGTTTGGAACTCAGTTCGCGTTTTGCTGCCATTTCCCGGGCGGCAAATGGCGTTGTTATGGCGCGTTTCTCTGTTGATATGGCTGGACGGGGAGGGGACATGGATCTGATCCTTCCTCATGCCACGCTTGAGCCTGTTCGAGAGACGCTTCTACAGCAGTTTATGGGCGAAAAATTTGGTCATGATGAAATCTGGGAGAGCCATCTCGCGCGTGAACTCTGGCAAACGGAAGTCACGCTGGATGCTATTCTTGAAGAGCAGACGATGAACCTGCAGGACATCATTTCCCTGTCCCCGGGAGACCAGCTTGTTTTCCGTCCGAATTCGGGTGGGCGTGTTCAGTTGCGTTGCGGTGGAACACCGATGTTCACAGCCAAAGTTGGCCGTGCACATGGGCATGTGGCGGTGCGTATCGAGGAAACAACACGCAGAACCGCGAGCGGAAACAGCCGCACGACATCCTATAGCTGAGGGCAGATTTATGGATAGTTTTCAGCTGGGTGTCGAAATTTCCCTATCAGTCCTTCTTCTGATTACGATTTTTTACAGCCTTTATCTTGGCCGTGCCCTGACTGTATTGCGTCGTGACCGATCTGAACTGAATACGCTGATCTCTACGCTGCAGGCCAGTAGCAGTCAGGCGCAATCCGGTATTGATCATCTGCGCCAAACAACTGAACGGGTTGGGCGGACTTTGGGAAGAACGGTTGAGAGTGGCAATGAACTCAAAGCGGAACTCAAGGAGCTGTGCGATCGTGCTGAGCTTCTTTTGGGAAGATTGGACCGTCCTGCAGTTTCCCGAACAGTCGCTCCGACGGAAGGAAAACGTTTCTCAGACGGCGCTGTGCGTGAAAGCCTGACCGCATCTCCTGCTGACAAAATCGGGAATGTGCCTGAAGGTAAAATGGTGAAAAAACCCGTTGGCAAGAGCGCGGCAGAGCGTGAATTGCTCCACGCTCTTCGCCAGAAGCAAGGTTAACGGCAGTGCTATTAAAACTGGTTTACCTGAGCTGCGCATTAATGATCGTTCTGCTGACGACAAAAATATATGCGATCGCTGCGGACGTGGCGCCGTCATCTTCGACGGAACAGATTGCGAGCGCCGGGGGGCAGTCTGCTGCGACTGCTGTGCCACCTCCTCCTCTTGCTACCGAAAAAAAATCAGCTGTTGCTTCCGCTAATCTTTGTGCTCAGGGAGGATGTGAAGGAAAAACATCTCCTGCGACGACGGTCAGTGCAGGCCAAAATGTTGCTCCCCAGCAAACTGCAAATCCCCAGAGTTCGGCATTGATGCAGGATTTGGCTGCACGAAAGGCCGATCTGGATTGCCAGACGGAAGCTTTGGGCGAGCGTCAACGTTTGATTGATGCTGCAGAGGCTGAGCTTCAAAGGCGTATGGCGGCTCTTTCGGAGAAGGAAGATCATCTGGCGGATGGCCAGCGCCATGCAGCGATACTTTCACATGAGGATACTGATCGTCTCGTACGGATTTATGAAGCTATGAGGCCTGCCGACGCAGCGGCGATTTTCAATGTTCTGGATCTTCGGGTGGGCGTCCCACTTTTAAAGAAAATGAGTCCGAGAAAGGCCTCCGCAATTATGGCTCTTATGTCTCCTCAGAGAGCCATTCTTGCTACGCAGCTTCTTGCCAGTGAAACCGGGCGACCTGTTCTGCAGGAAAGTCACTGAGAATGCGTAAGACTGTTCGTGGATGTGCATTCGGATGCTGGGTTGTGCTGGCGGGTGCTCTTCCCACGAGCACGCGTGCTCAGAATGTGCCTGCAGTGCCTGATTTT
>Ga0157362_1001456_pt1 | contig 10089 bp, 9 predicted proteins | sample AttlaeALBM3_FD_111480 | JGI IMG/M metagenome (GOLD analysis project Ga0157362, IMG submission 111480) | Fungus gardens microbial communities from leaf cutter ant in Ribeirão Preto, State of São Paulo, Brazil - Atta laevigata ALBM3 | ecosystem: Host-associated > Fungi > Mycelium > Unclassified ... | reverse complement strand
TAAACTGACATTTTCAATCGAGAATAACTTTATGATGCAGACACAAATCGACTAATGTTTTTATGGGGTTATGTTGACAGATGCCCAAGTTTATTGTATGACGTCTATGATCTATTTATTTCGCTCACTTACCGCTAAAGCCTATATCTATAGGAAAGATCTATAGGAAAACGGCGGAAGCAAAGTTGTACACCTAATATAATTATTTACTTATTTATTTATTTACTCACTTATACATTTATTTATTTATAAAATTCGAATATTACCGTACAATATTGTAAATTAAAATTTATATTAAAACATTGGAAACACAAATGTCGTCACGAACATTTTATAAAATAATATTTCGTTTTATATTTATTTTTTTATTCATCATTATTATAAATTTCGGACATAAGTCGTATGTTGTGAGTGAAAATTAATGTAAAAGCATTAATGTAAATTGGAAACATAAGTGAACCGCACACTACAAACAATAATTCGTGTTACATAAATTATATTTCAAGTTATATAGATTTGCAGGGAAACATAATTGATTAACATTTTAAAAAATTTTGCGTTGATTTGTCAACTTTGACACCATGCAAATGGGATCATGTTTTTTAATTTTGGAGCACATAATGAACTAATGATTGAATTTTTATTGCATCATATCGCGAATTCAATTCTATTTTTTCTCTGTTAATAAGATTATTGGATAATTTTGAATTCGCTTGGTGATAATTTTAACTTGTTTATAAAAGTAAATATCACAAGTTGATAGATCGATATGCACTTTGGAGGTATAATTTGCAAATTACATGTTGGCTTATTATCATTATTTATAAAAATGTCATTACATGTGAATGTTCTTTTGTCCTCTCCAAGAATCAACAATTACAATAATAAAAAAGGATTGTTGCTACATAAGACATATTTTAATACAGTTTTTAAATACTATTCATACAAATATGAAGTCAGTTTACCTGACTTTGAGCAGACAATAGATACATTTTTACATAATTTTAAAAATTCATCGATTTCTTCTTTAATGCGTACTCCAAATGTATTTCCCAATTCTTGTAAATATACAAATACTTTATCTAATAATATTCCAGATTTTGTTAAGAAGTATTAAGCAGTGTAATATGTTATTTTATTTAAATCGTCTATATAAAGTTCGACTTTCTTTTCACTTGTACGTTCTTGAAACATTAACTCGATATTCGTAACCATTTTGATCCGTATTAATAATAAAGTCAGAGACAGTTGAAATTGACTGCATCAAAATTTAAAATTGTATCGCAGATTTCATAATATTTCCAGTGATTTAATTTCTTTTTTGAATAAATACCGTATAACACGACGATATGATCTTATAATCTTTTATAAAATTAGTTAGCCACCTTGGCGATGCTACAAAACAAAAAGCGCACTCATTTTCACTTTCTACATTTCGGAATGGAACTGCAGCAGCTATAACTCATTGTTATAATTGCCATCTTGTTATTACAATAATTGCTTCTGTTCTCGTGCTTCGATAAATCGATCATGTACATTTTTTTTTATAATGCCAATTTTATTTAAGAATGAACCACCTGTTAAAATTTCTTTCTTAAAACATATAATATCACTGTTATGATGTAAAGTTATTTAAATCGCTTTTATAAATATTTGAAACTCCACTTTGGATTTTCATTTGCAGTCATGATAATTTTTAATTTAACTTCGAAAGACATTCTATGATATTTAGCAATTTTTTCAGATAGTATATATTCTTCATCATTTGTTGATGATATAATTTCCTCAACATTCAGTTGTTCTTGTGCTTCGTCAGACGAAAAATATTCCACATCCTCATAAAATGTACATTTTCCCAACATTTTTATAAAATTTTCGAACATTATTCCAGCAACCTCTTTAGCGAATTTTGTAAATTGTTTGGATGAATCAGCATAGGATCAAATCAAATTGTAACAACATGTCTATAAAAATATTCAATATTTTCATATTATATCTTTTGTTTAAAAAAATATACAAAATATTTACCTTTAAAGTATGCGATACTATCAGTTAAATCTTCTTTTGAAATATCAGATTTTGTTTTAATTTATTCTAAGAATGGATTCATTTTTACAATATGCAATGTCAGTGTATTGAAATAAATAAATAAAAGTTGACAGACTTCCTCACCGATCAGTATCCAATTCATGAGAAAATTAACTCGAGCGAACCCTATATAGTTCTAACGGTTTTTTAAGCGAGCATGAGAGAATAGTTGATCTAGTACCTTGATTATTTTATAAAATGTTCATGACGTATGATTCATTTGTGTTTCCAATACTTTAATATAAATGTTAATTTACAATGTTGTATGGCAATATTCGAATTTTATACAATAAATAAATAAACATAAATAAAATGATGTTTTTTTGATGAAATAAAAAAAAAATTTGATACTGCATGATCTCGAACTCTTTTTGTTCAGAAAAGGTAGTATGCGCGCCTTAAGTCTCTCGGCCACCAGATTCTTGCTTTACTCCTACTTATTCACAGTACTTATACGTAACACTTACCGAGCAGTAGGCCGATTGCTTCAACATGCAAATTTCTCTTAAACGAAGGCCCAAATCTTTTTACACTTTTTACACTCTCGATCCCGCCTTTCGAATAGGTTACATTTCAATTCGTATTTCGCAGTTCGTATTTCGCAGTTCGTATCATCTCCTTGTAAGATTTCACAGCACCTCGTCTAGTTTTTTAAATTCATGTGCATCTATCGTAGAAACCGCAGACACATCTGTCCGCAGAAGTTCTGATCGTACATCTGATAAGACGTGCGATTGTACTCTATCGTCATAGCATCGTTCTCGAAATATTGCAGTTCCTTGGGCGGTTGAAGATTATTGAAACTATCAAAGTTTAACTACATGATATGGTTGTTCTTCTTCGCATACGCTATCCAGTGAGTACCAGATCCTATCGCATCATCCAGATTTACGACCACCACTTTCGTTTCGGCGCGCGCCACTCGGTAACGTGTTACGTATGAAAACGTCTCTAAAGTATGGTACGCGCATACGTCTCACGAACTCGTTCAATTGCACATTGGTTGCATCAGACGGCATTTTTATCATCTCTTTGGCGTTTTTTTTCTTTGCAGCTACGCCCTGTCTGCATTTACGGGCCGAGATCAGTCTGCGTCCGTATTTGTACGGAGCGAGAACAGTCCGCGGTCCTGTTTCATCGTGAAGTTGCAGCTCTTCAAGCTGACGTTGCGCGGCTTTGCTGTCGTTTACTGCTTTCGCCATGCTGCCTACTCTGCCGATCAAGGATCCACCTAACATTGGCAGAAATGATAACGCATCACCTTATTTCGCCTTCAAAAATACCTGCTTTTTCATCGCCTTTTTCCTCATCTTCTTCTTCTTTAGTTTCATGCCGATCTTGATTTTGACTTTCATCGCTCCTAGGTAGCAACAGCGGCTCTCTCTCTCTCGCTCAGAGTCGAATCTCTTGCAATGAGCGCGTCCTAGCGCTTTATCGGCGAGTATCTTGTCCGCCATGTATCTATCGGTGAGATCGTTGTTCCGAGAATACCCAATGTCGTATTCTCGGCACGCCGCGTCCAATGGATTTATGCCCACGTCACCTTTGGCTAATCGCTTCGTAAGCCGAGTGCCCAGGCCGCAAAACTGGTAGTCCGGAATATATATCTTAAAAGAAAGCGCGTTTATCGCTCGATTCAGCAGACCGCCGCGTGACGCCGACAGCGCTACAATCCTTTATCTTCGGTGCGGGATCTTCGATATGCATCCGCTGCGGATTGTAATGCTCGTCGCAGCGACGATGGATTCGCACCTCCGAATCTGCCTTCATGTTCCGGAAGCTTGTCCCAGATGTGTTCGATGTATACGCGTAAGAGTACGACCTTCGATATATATTGCAACTGCTCGGTTCAATCCGCGCTCAAGTCTCGAATATTGGAAGGATGATACAGCGCGAGATATATTTTGCTGCGCAATTCGCGGATTCGCGCGCCTTAATCATTTGAGAGCGCGTAGCCTTTAGTGCGAGTATGAAATTCGTGCGGCAACCATTGACAAACTGACGCGAAATTGAGACAGCGCGGAGAAGCGCAAGCACAGCGAAATGCTGCCAAGTACTATACGCGCGATCATTTGCGGTCCGTCGAATGGTAATAAAACCAACGTTCTCATAAGCTTGCCGAACAGCGTATGTTTCGAGACCATGTACGTCTATTCGAAATCGCTGCAATAATCAAAGTATCGATATCTCGAAAATTTATTTATGTCTATCGATGAAATCGGCTACTTTACGTTCTTCAACAACAGCGACGTCATTTCCACCAAGCGAGGTGCGCCCAAATTCTATTTTTATCTTTGATGATGTGGCATGCGACAAACAGGATGCGATGAGAGAATACTTCTTGATGGGCCGCCATGCGAACGTTGACTGCTTCTATCTCTGTCAAACATGCAAGGATACCTAAACATCTGATACGCGATAATACGAATCTGCTGATCCTGTTCAAACAGGATTGTACCAACTTGAAACATGTTTACAATTACGTTTACGATCACGTAAATAGCGACATCCGATGAATTTTGTTTATTGTGTTGTGACTGTTGGCAAAAAAAATATGGATTTCTATGATAGATATCTAAGAATAATGCGCTTAAAGACGGGAGATACAGAAAGGAATTTAACGAGTTTGCGATATCGTAACGTGACTAGTCGTTGTCGACTGATACTTCGTCAGAGACGAACATAACTGATGTGCACGAGCATGAAAAAATCACGAGGAAGCTCAAGAAGACGAGTCAAGAAGAGCAAGTCGATCCACAAGAAATATCGTGTTCTGAAGACCAGTAGAATCGAGAAGGACATCATGTTGGACAAACATTTTAAGTCTATTATCAAATCGTTGCGACAGATCGTTGACAGCTCCGGCGTGCGATAAAGAAACAGTCGCTGACACAGCGTGTAATAAAGAAATAGTCGCTGACGCAGCGTCTGCCTCTAAACGCGAGAGAAAAAGGAGGAGAAGGAGGAGGAGGAGGAGAAGGAGGAGGAGGAAGAGAAAAAGGAAGAGAAAGCGAGTGAGCGTTTTGCGACCCCACGTAAATCCGAGCGATCGTACGATCGTGTGCAACTAATAACCTCCATTCCGCGTATGATGATCGTACCGACGATAGAATCGTTGGAGAAAGTTTTCGAAACGATGGATGACTCGCTAATAACGAAAGTTCAAAATCAGTTGCCAACGTCGGAGGGTCGATGCAAGGTTTGGGCCTGGGTCAAAAGTACGAGGAGAGCGTGAAATAAACAGAAGAGTGGATATAGATTATGTGTATGGCGTTTATCTACACAAGGATTGATGTTTGGTAATAAACGTTTCGATGTGGATGATGCGGATAACATAATTATCGATGGCGTACGATACACTCAGTTTTTACGAATTAATTTTCAAGAGAATTCTCGACGATCTCCTCAGAAATGATCTCCGGAAGATGATGAACAAGTACAAGAGCATGCTGCTGGCGATGAACGCGCACAAATACAAGTGTTCGGTATCCATATCGTTTACGGCTTCTAGTCACATCGCCCGATAAAGAATCGATCAATCCGTGAGATATCGATCGTTAAGCGACGCATGCGACGCATAATCGATTAGCAACACTCAGATCATCATGGCCACTCTAACTGTCTCGTCAATAGCACGTGTCTCACCTCGTGCTAAAGACTTTTATCGCGCTACCGCATCTACTGTAAAACAGTTGAGATCCTTTCCGCATCTACTGTAAAACAGTTGAGATCCTTTCCGCATCTACTGTAAAACATGTTCGCCCGCATCTAAGGTCTGTTCAAATAAAGTTTGGAAAGTAAGGAAAATTTCATTTTTCTCGACCAAGTGCCCTCGAAACAATCATACCGCAGGAAATGCTTGGACGGTGATCGCATGGCTGTGCCATCACAAATCCATTCTGCATGCAGCAAAATTGCTAACATTTCTTTGGTCCTTCGAGTCGGATTCTGTCAAGTATTTGGCCTCAGTGAAGTGATGAGCAGCAATTTGGCAATCAGACAAAGTTATTTCGAGACGAGACAAGCGGAAAATCATTGTCTCTGTTGCCAACCAAGTTCCCTTTGCCGCGTCCGTTGCATACACGCGTTCGTATTTATGTTCACGATGGTCGACCAATCAGAAGCGACGATACTTAAGTGACAGCGCGCGATTATAAAGGCATCATGTATGCGTATCAAAACTTATGGAGTCAATTGTCGCCATTAACCCGTCAATAGTGGCTCATCTCGAAGAACGGAAAGCGAAACTCGAACACTATTGGGGAATATAACGAAGTGCAATCGCGTCTAGAATTGGATTCTAGTTGTCGGATGAGTCCGAAAACTTCGATCGGTTTCGAGGAAGCGTTCTATGCGTTATTCGCCAAGATCCGCGAGCTCATTTTCCCTTCGCCGACATTGCAAACGTCCAAAACGTCTTTTCTCCTTCCTCCTCAAGTGTTCGCGACTCTAATCGTGATACGCACGTTCGGCTGCCTAAGTTAAATTTATCAACATTTTCTGGCAAGTATGATGAATGATTCCCGTTTTTCGATTCATTCGATCTATTCCAACATCTATTTCTCAAATACGCAAAGATTTCAGTATTTACGGGCGTCCCTCACCGGCGATGCAAACGCTGTAATCAGTTCATTAGAATTGTCGGACGCTTATTATGACGTCGCGTGGTCAATTCTCAGGGACCGATATGATAACAAGCGCATAATTATTCAAACTCATGTCAAGGCTATAATGGATTTGCCGGCTATGGCAAAGGAAAATTCAATCGATTTCAAAAGAATCTCTGACGGCGCCGCGAACATTTGCACGCCCTTCAGAAATTAAAACGTCCCACGATGCATTGGGACGATCTTCTCGTTCCCATTCAAATCTCTAAACTTGACTCACTCGAGTGGTACGCGAGTGGGAAACTTCCTTAACGGGCAACGAGCTGCCGTCGCTTAAACAGCTGTTAGATTTTATCGCTCATCGATGTGTTCGAGACTATCACAAGCTAGCTCCTGCAAAGAAAGTTCGAGGCGAAATCGCAGCTAAATGTTAAGTGATTATTTTCGTGTGCGGCCACTGTTAAATCTAAATGCCACTTCTGTCAAGGCGATTACATCATTTATTATTGCAAAAACTTCATGGAATACACTTCCGGTATTGCAAAGAGCCACGGAAATTCATAGTTACAAACTTAATTGCTTGCGCTCTTCTTCTTATGTATCAAGTAAATGCACTTCCGGTCAATGCAAGATCAGGCGAAGCACTGGTATTACGCTGCTTCATATGCTCTCAATCGCGGAGCCATCGCGAACCATCGATAACAATAAGAAAATTGAATCTAAAGCAACTCCTCCCCTCCTAGCGATTCATGCTTCAGATTCTTCAAAAGTGAACAAGTCATGCTTTTGACTGCGATTGTACTCATCTACGACAGCGACGGCTCGCGAAAGGCATGCCGAACTTTGTCGGATTGCGGATCGTAAGCAAACTTCGTATCCAAGAAATTTATGGAAGCACCTGGTTTAGAAAAATTGAATCTCAATTTCCGGTATCAATGGCACAGTAATCACGTCCAATCACATGGCTAGAATCAAATTACAATCGCGATTCAACTCGTATACCGCGGTTATGGAATGTCGAATCGTCGAAACTGATTAGGTTACTGATAAAATTCCGGTGGTTTTTTTGGGGCAGGACAAATTTGATTTTCCGTGCAACATTCGTTTAACCGACTCACGATTTCACATATCGTCGGATATTGATCTTTTAATCGGAGCGGAGTTGTTTTGGAATTTGATATGCGTTGATCAAATCAAATCTTCAGACAAGCACTCAACTCTCTAGAAAACATGACTGGGGTGAATTTTGGCGGGTCGTTTGGGCAGCACCATACCGACCGCCTCAAAAATTTGGTTTCCGTAACCAATGCGGAACACGACAACATGTCGTGTCTAGCAAATGAACATATCTGCACAAGCAGACAATGGAAGAAAATATTTGCGAGCGTCACTTTCTAGACAATGTGTCTCAAAATTCTCAGGATAGATATACACTCAAGCTTCCGGTCAGAAAGCAAATGTTAAATAACATTGGCGATTCGCAGTTCTCAAGCGATTGAGGGGCATTTCAACCGCGATCCTAAAATTTAATATGCGGCGTTTCTTGACGAATATTTATCGCTGGGACATATGCGACGGCTAGAGCCGTCCCATTGCGAAAGAACCAATATCGTTTTATCTTCTCCATCATTGCGTCTTCAAAATGATCAAGCAATTCCATATCGAAAATCTATATTCGATGCATCTTGTCGTAGCAGTTCCGGCGTATCGTTAAACGATGTATTCCTAGCGGGACCGATCTTACAACAAGATTTGATCTTAATTTTGTTGCGTTTTTTCGCTTATGTCATCATCGCTAACATCACAAAAATGTATCGGCAGATTTTAATGCATCCATCCTAGACGCGTTTGCAGAGAATTCTCTGGCACAACGATCTCTCTGCTAATATTCGATACGTACGAACTCATTATCGTCATTTACGGTACAGCTTCTGCGTCATTTCTGATCACCAGATGCCTTAAGCATTTGGTTGAGCAGCACGCTCGTCAATTCACTCGAGGTTCAGCATGCGTTCTTCGAGATTTTTATGTCGATGACATACCGGGGTGGACAAAGTCAACGAATTAAAACTAATTCGCAATGAAACCATTCAACTGTTAAAATTAGGAGCATTCGAGCAAATGGGCCTCGAACTGCCCTGAATTATTGAAAATAGATAATTATAACTGTGTGCCAGTCATCATCAGAGATAATGTAGCGGACTCGTGTATTTCTAGACATGCAGTGGAATTAGAGTCAGTGTATGTTCTAATTTCTCTACAAATTTGAATCAGATGTCCACGTTATATCAAAATAAATCATACCTTCTGAAGACGCTAAATTGTTCGATCCTCTTTAGCCTTCAGTCATTGTTATCACTCATCTTGCAAAGTAGCAATTGGCCATCCAATGGGACGAGTCTGTTCTTCAGGACATCCATATCCGTTGGGTCGCTTTCAGAATCTAGAATTCAGTGCTTTGAATCAACTAAGAATTCCTCGATGCGTTAAACTCAATGCCCATCAACCAATCGTGAAAGTGCACGGATTTTGCGAGACCAATCAGCGCGCGTTCGAAGCTTGCATATACTTTCGCACCAAGCTCGATCTCAACGACCATCATTCCGAGTTACTATGCTCAAAGTCTCGCGTCGTGCCGCTCAAGACCGTTTCCGGCTAATAATCAGACTAATTTACCGCGATTAGAGTTATCGACTGCCTTATTATTAGCGCGTTTAATCAACAAGATTAGAGAGTTCCTTGGAATTCTCGCTCGACTTATTTTTGATCGGACTCGACGATCGCGTTAAACTAGATAACCTCCCCCCTCGCGGTGGTTAGTTTTTGTGGCAAATAGGGTGGGAATTCAGCGCCTAATAGAAATCACTAGCGTCATTGTTGCATCCTTCGACAATCCGATATGTTGTCGCTGAGGGCTAAATCCCGACTTGATCAATACTGAAAGGTGGTGGAATAGTTTCCCCTCGAATTTCTAAAATGGGATGAAAAACACTGGCCGCCCAATATTTTCACGAATTTAGACAATGATCTTCCCGAACAAAGGAAAATCCGCGTAGCCGCTTCCATTTCCCATTCTTCGTCGATGACTTGCTAAATATATATTCCATTTAAATAAAATATACCTCATAAAATATGCATCATAATGTATTGTTTGAGATTATCCAAAGCGCACCGGACGTTGTATCTGATTTCATGTCCCTCACTGAAACCTCTACCGCTTTAAATTGTATTTGCATGATTCAACAGCGAGCATTCCATCGTGAATATCAAGCATTAATCAAGAGCAAAATTGTAAATACTTCCAGTAATATTTTATCGCTATCTCCTTTCTTAGATGAAAGTGGACTAATGCGAGTTGGCGAGAGATTGAAAAATTTGAATCTCGCGTTCAATG
>Ga0157362_1001455_pt1 | contig 10090 bp, 4 predicted proteins | sample AttlaeALBM3_FD_111480 | JGI IMG/M metagenome (GOLD analysis project Ga0157362, IMG submission 111480) | Fungus gardens microbial communities from leaf cutter ant in Ribeirão Preto, State of São Paulo, Brazil - Atta laevigata ALBM3 | ecosystem: Host-associated > Fungi > Mycelium > Unclassified ... | reverse complement strand
GATGGAAATGGCGTTAGGTAGGTGGGTACCCGAGGTAGGCATTATGTGGGAGGCGTCGCCGAACCGAACGCTGAATCACCCAGCGAGAGTTTTCCTGTCAGCGGCAGGACGGGCACCGCCATCCGACGAAGCCCCGTGGAATTGCCTCGTACGGCCTCGAAATGAATGCGCGAACGCCCATTAGGGGAATAAATCAGGCCAATGTTATCCGCAGGATCGCATAATCGATCTCGCGCGCTCGACTAATCCGGGCCTAATCGTTTCACGGCGCTGCTGCGACCAGAAAAGTTCCCTCCTAAGGGAGGGAGAGTCGTTAGAGAATAGCAGGACTTCCCTACAGCCGCAGTGAAGATGCGCTTAATTCTTCGATGCATCTTGTATTAGCCTTCGTGACTTAAGTAGAATCACGATTGATAAATCATGTCTTTAATTTTTTGTAAACTTCATACAATTGAAATAGAAAAATAGAATTCTCTTTTTGTATACAGAGTGTCCCATAATTGATAATGATAAATATTTTGAAGACAGTTTCTTTGTAACATTATAAAATGAAAAGTCTAATACGAAAATGTAATCGAAGCTTGATAGTTTTCACAAATAGAAAGAGAGTTTAAAAATTACGAATAACGGAGCTAGAATTTCACGCATTTAGAAATGGTAAGATTATCAAGTGTGAAGGTATTGAAGTTTGTTATTGTCAAAAACATCAAGTTTGAGGAAACATCTTCACTTTGACTATCTCTGAGTGTATGAAATTCTAGACTCGGCAGTTGTAATTTTTAAATTTTTCCTATTTGAAAACTATCACAGCCTTCACATTTTCGTACTAGACTTTTTGTTTTAAAATGTCTTGTCAAAAAATGTTTTTAAAATATTTATCATTAATTTTGGAACACTCTATATATATCAAAAATATGCCTCGTTTATCCAAAGCGAAACCATAAAACATTAAGTGTGGCAAATAGTTGTCGTGTTCGAATCGTCGGTTGATAGTTATGTTAAATACACATCTCGCTTTATCAGGATCGATCCTCCTTGCTGAACCTCTCGGCAGTACAGAGGGACGCGAGGAAGGGATGAATTGTAGGGTGTGCCGAGTCGCGAAAATGTTTGGTTAGCATTTGGCTTATTGGCCGGCGAATGTTCGTGCGCTGTTAGGCATGTATGGATGGCCCCCAGGTTATAATAAAGCTAATTCCGCGGAGCTCTCGAGGCAGCTCGTGCCGCAACATGTTTTGCCTCTCGTTCTACCACGCCCGCCGTCCCCCGCTTTACCCCTCGTCGTCTCACCGATATATCCGCCCCCGGTACACCACTCCGTTCCTCATAGTCTCTCTGTATCACGTCTCTCACTCTTTCGCAATGCGAAAGTACGCTTTCGTTAGAGCAACCGAATATATTTATACGCCCCCTCGGAGAGGCCAACGCACGTCTGCTTATTAAAACGTTTCCACCCTGAAGAGAGCAAGCGCGCGTTTGCTATCTGCTTTACACCGTGTATTCCTTTTATTGTTTGAGACGTGGGAGAGACGCGGGAAGCGCGTAAAAGAGAGACAGAGAGAAAGAGACAAGAGGGCACGAGTAAGCACGTGCATGCCTGCTGAGTAGTTGAGTACCTGCCGCTGGCCACATTCGCGGAATTAGACGCGCGAATGTGCACGGCTTAACTGCCGGGAGAGCGTGTTTTTGAGTTGGCGCTGATGCGCCACGAAGAGCGATAACAATGGGGGATACGATGGGGTGGGTAGGTCGGCTGGCTCGTTACCGTGGCTGCTGATGGCCCCTTTGTATCCATTTCTATGATACTCGGTTCGCCGCTCGCTCGTGCTAGGATCACATCCTAACTGATTATGCGGCTTGTATGCGTCGCGTTGTTAGCTTTTTATCCGATTACGAATGTGATGTACGAGCATCCATTTGCGTATGTTCGCTATTACGATGGGATATTTAGCTATTCGAACTGTCATTAAACACGTAAAGATAGATTCTAAACATAGATTTGTTATATTCATAACGGATGAATTAATACTTCATTATTCACATGAGATATGCAAGATACTTCAATCTTATACATTCATTAAATATATAAGTGCTATTTACACGGAAAGAATAGTTTTGTTGAAGTATCTCAAAATTTAACTAGATTCAGATCTGAAAATAATTTAGTTTGGTCCAAATCAAAATAATTTTGTAGAACGCTTAAGCATTGATGATAACACTGTAAACGTTTTAACATCATAACAATTAGTTTTTTCTACATAATTATTTTTATGGTCCAAACAAAATTATTTTCATATCTATATTTAGCTAAATTCTTAGATATTTCAGCAAAACTATTCCTTCTTGTGTATATATTATTACATTTAGCGCAAATTGTGTATAGTTAAAAAACTTTTTTTGCACTTATCTTTATTTAAAGAATGTATAGAACGTTATCTTTATTTAATTGTAAATCATCAAAAAGAACAATAAAAATTGAGTTATAATATTTGGGTATTAAAATTCTACGTGAATAATTACATTCAAAAAATCACTCGACTAATGTAGAGTTAATGGATCCTTGTTTCTTTCTTAAATATCATTTGCTGCTGGTAATCAATTTATTCACGATTATTTCCTTTTCATGAATTATACCTTTATCAAGCTTATAATGTCTTGTTCGTCTGATAGAGATATTACGAATAAGAAGACGAATTAAATCTTGATCCTGACAAGTGCATCACGATCGCGATTGATCGGTTTAGGCGAACGACCTTAACAGGCTGTTGTGTTAATTAATTCCCGCTGATCTCAATTAAAATATTAATTACGACGGAACAATGACTCGCCAATGAGGAACAGAGGCGACTCATTTCTCCTCTCTCGTCTTCGTTCATCCGCCGCTTCTCCATCTTCGTTCATCGACCGCGATGGAGCCAGAGAAATCGCCATTGCGATGCTATTACGATTACTCGGGTCTTATAAGCTTATCTGATAACCACGCCGTTATGGCTCATGGAACGTTGTGACTGTACCACCGCTGACTGGTTTGTCTGATCATTCTTGGAGATCTCGCGCTATGAAGGGATGAGAATATTTACATACTTTCAGGTCTGAGATACAAGAGAACAAGTGTCCCTTGCCCCCAAATCTCATAGAAAATCGGTTGGGTCGTATTGCACGATCATTTAAAAATCAATCAGCGATGCACATGATTTGAATAGCGAAATACTATACGTGAGTAGTCTGTGATTCTCAATATCGAGATCAAAATTCTTCTAAGTTTCTCTCTTCGAAATCTCTTTGATTCTCGGTAAAATGCCGATGAGTTCTCTTGTTCTTCGCTGCTTGCATAATTTTGCGACAATTTGCATATTAATCTCGTAATGTATGAGGAAGAATTTTTCCCAGAGAATTGAATTATTACGTATTCTTATATACTGCTTTAATAATTGGAAACAGTTAGATATTCTTTTTTGTTTAAGTGTACTTATATATTTCGCGTAAGGAAGATAAGAAAGCGTATCTCATTCAGGTGTATACTTATTATTAATAATAATAAGACAGTTGTGTCTTGTAACTGAAAGAATTAAATTAAAAATTAATAGGGTCGCATCCGTTTACCGCCGCCACAAGCAATGATGTCTTTTTATCGCAAGTACAATTGTTGCATCGCCGATGAAGCATGGCCTCTGTGATACATGCATATAACAAAGTCCGTCCTATCAGCATGCATCTGTGCATTCGCACGCGTACAAACGTGTTTGCGAGAGCACACATAGTGCACGAAAGCTGGGAACGCACCTCGATGCACCACCTGACGCGACGGGGGGTCAGTGGTTATCATTCCGAGACTGATTTCTAAACGACAAGCTTTCCGGAAGAGGATTCCGCTCTCCAAAATCAGAACATTCTCGCGCAACACAAAAGATTCTTCTTTTTGACAAGAAGGAGAATTGGATTAATGTTGAAACGTTAGATATACTCGTCTCGCTTTTATCGACGCGTGTCCTTCGAGTCGTGATTTCACTTAAGGACACGAGCGATGTCGATGGATAAAGATATATCGCGGCTGGCTAATGATGACTCGGCCAAAGTGCAAACGCGCATCTCCCGCGGTCTGTGGAAGTAATTTATGAAGAGTCACGATTGATTCGGGGTCGAGTGTCGATATGAGCACCTCGAACAACCGATGTGGCCGTGACGAGTGAAAATACAAACAGTTTAACAGGGATGAGTAGTCGTTTAGCGTTCCTGAGATCAGGAGAGAACCCTCACCTCCTCCCTCCTCCATCGCCACCACCTTCGTCGCGTCATCCTATCGTACCACGTGCATATACTATCGTAAGTATAACGTGGAACACTACACGATCGGCGCTGTATACGAGCGCGATTAAACGACGAGTTTCTCGTTAAAAAATTTATTCACGTATTTGTATGTGTGATTTAAGGATGTTATCAAGATCTGTTAAGGATATTATTAAGATTAAGATTTATCGCGGCGGCAGAATATGAATATGAAAGCACAAATAAAATTACGTAATCATATAGTGCGTGGATTCTCTGTTAAAAGCAGAATTTTGTAAGCGATACGAGGCACCGTGTGCGATAGGAATTTTATCGAAAATATATCTTAAGTGCTTTTATGCCCTATCAATAATCGCGATCGTGAATCGTTCGTGCGTTTGCCGTCCGTCCGGCAAACGGCAGTTTCCGAAATGGGACGTCTGTTCTTGGACGGGCGATGGTCGGGGGTTGCGTAAGTGCGTGCGGCCCAACCAGCTTCCCAAAGCCTTGCGCCGGAGAATCAATTATTGGATCCGTATATCAATCTGATGGCCGAAGCGCGCGTCCCGTGTTCGGTGGCCTCCCGCTGCGCTCACGCATTTTCTTCCCCCTGTCGTCTCCATGCCACTTCGTGTGTTCGCCATCGTGGCACGCACGCGGTATAGCGAGGACGTACTTTCTCTCTCTCTCTCTCTCTCTCTCTCTCTCTCTCTTTCTGCATCAACGCCAACGCCATATACAGCGGACCGGTTTTTGCCACGACTTGTCGCTGCGTCCCCCGTGAGCGTCCGCGTGACGTAGCGCGTAATGTTGATTTTTCAAGGGATCAACTCTAATCCCCTCTTTCCTCTCTTCTTTTCTCCGCAGGGCGCCGACGAGGATGACAGCGCTTCCGTTGCCTCGGTAAGTTCATCACCCACCGCAGATCGCGATTATTGCGCGCGCCAATCCGACGAGAGCGACGCAGCACGGGCCGTAATTCTCTTCCCTGATCGGACGTGCATCGTCGGTCCCTGATAAATGCACGCCAGATCGTGGCCGGGGATCTTAATTAAAATTCGTCCGCTCTCGATCGAACGGCCCGCTCGATCTTCCGCGTGCTGCTGATCGATCCGGCGATCCCTCGCACCCATTAATCGCTAATAATCACCACGATCGATGCTTTCCCAAAGCAACTGGATGGAAAATCGCGAGAGTGGCTGGTCAGAGCATCGCAGGGGGACTATCAAGCGCTGGCGAAGCTTGCAGCCGAGGAACCTCGTCTCACCAGGCTCAAGGTAGGATAAATTACATGTATTATTTTATTCTGCCATGTGCGAGATTTATAAGTTATAAATCATATCGTTAGCATTTTATGCAACTTACACTCACTCAAAAAAGTAATCTTGCAATTATAGCGAAAATTATCTAAGTACGAAAAATAACTAAAATAGATAAATTTCTAGCAAGTATTGCAATATTAGATATGTATTGCATCTAATCATATAGATGACAGAGATAGAATTTAGATTTGTGCTATAAATTCTATGCGTAAGATACATAATTTTCTGTCAGATACAAAAAAACAGCTATATTAACTAATTCTAACTGAAATATTTTTTTGCGTGCTGTTTTATTTATTTTTGCGCATAGTTTCAGAATTATTGTACTGTCTTCTTCAGAATTTGCGTTAATTTTGCTTGTAAGTTTGGAACTGTAATATTTTCACTGAGAAAAATTTTTGAGGTAAAAAATGAACGAAACAAAAAAATTCTGATCAATCAGATGTCTGGTTATTTCAATTAGAATTTTAGTAATTTCAATCAGAAAATTCTAATTTGTCCATTTTCAATCAATGTAAGATTCTTTCTAGTAGTGTACACACAGAAAATAAACGTAACAATGTCGGAAAATTTTTTATAAAGAATGTAAATAAGACTCGCAGTACACGTAACAACATACATATGCAAGATTGGGCAAACTCAACGTATTATACGTGATTTCATACATGGATGAAACTGTGTATAATATATCGTAGGTTTCAACTATGTAGTAAAATGGCGCTTCACTGTTCGCACTTAGCACTACTAACCATAAACTACATTCTACAAAATAAAAATAAAACTATAAAGTGAGTAAGTGTATCAGTATATTAAGCAGGTGTACTAAGCAGTTATAAATCAAAAGCCTGAGCGATGTAACAGATTTCCTAACTTAATATTAACTGATCTAATAGTTTAATTATGCAGTACACTGTGTTGTATTTCATTTAAAGTGGGTTTTAGAATTTTAACGTATATAATACATTTTATATGTTTTATATGATATTATGCGTAGGAAATGTAAGAAACCTTTCGCAGCGCTAAATTTCTCAACTCTGATGCACACACATTGCTTTAGCATGCACTGCGTTGCATGCTAAAATTTCCTAGATTCGCGCGTTGGACCTTTATCGTTCACATATACACGTGCGATCGCGCGATGGATCTCATTGAATTACGACTACGCCACTTCGGATGATAATGACAAAGGTAGCGAGCGGGAGGTTCGGAAATATAATTACGGTGTGGCTTACCGTAGGCCTGGGGATCAGGCCGTTATTACACGCACGGCAGAACTTAACACCTGCGGCGTTGTAAATTCGCCATTTTCGCGCGCCGCCATTGACAGGTCAATAAATCTAAGAACCCCCGTGGCAATCAGGCGGTTGTTGTATACCACGCTAGCGATATGTGGAGCGGATCAGGAGTGGCGGATGGTAGCAGGTTAAGGGCTATTCACACCACTTGTATCGATTATAAATCGTCGCCTGTCAAGTAGTTTGACCGTCACGGATGTAACATGAAGTTGCTCCTTCAGTGGAGTTACTGCTGACATTAAAATAGTTTAAGAAACATGTAACTGATAAAATATGTTCTATGTTATTGATAATTAACTGCGATCTTCTGATATATGAAAAAAAATTAATAAAATAATATTTTCAAGAATTAATCGGGAATTAAATTTTATTTAATTATTGATTTAATTATTGATTTAATTATTGATTTAATTATTGATTTAATTATTGATTTATTTTAGTAATCCTATTAAAATTCATAACTATGTTACTACTTGTTTGTTTCCTTTATTACTCGTTTCTATCGGTTCTCTATTTGGACATTCTGAAGCTACCTTAACGTGCGCGCGCGCGCGCGCGCGCTATCAGATGAACGAAAAAGAGGAAGGGACGGATGAGAGGGTGAAATGGTCGAAAGGTGGGGACGTTGCACGGTGGTTGGAGATGGTTGGCGAAAGGGGTAGAGGTAGCTCGACCGCACAGGGGCTGCGTGCTGAATTCATTCCGCTGGACAAGGTTGCCCCACACCCACTACCGCCGTGCCACGTCTGCCTCATCCCTTGGGATAAATTGGTCGAACCCGCGTGTTTGCGGATAACATCGCCGCGATATACGTTCGCCTATAACCGCTACCGTACGAACCTAACCGTCCGCGGTGCCCTTTTTACGATGTGTCTCGGACTCGCGGAAATTGGCAACGAACTGCTCTGTCGTTGTTTGTTTTTCTGGCTGTTTTTTTTTTTCATTTGCGTATATTCTCCACGAAACACGTACGATAAACCAGGCGAACGAACCAATTTACGATACTTGAAAAGCGAGAGGTAAAAAAAAAACAAATTCGAATACCGGCAATTTTTCGAATTTCGAGGAGACTTATGATTGATTTTGATCAATATAAAGCGAATATTTGTCAATTATGAATACACATTGATCACATAAATTTTAATCTAAAATATGTTATATATATATGTATTTAGTGGGTATTATCCAAGATCAATTGTTCCTGGTTGCGAGTCTTTGACATATAATAATCTATCATCGATGAATATGCAACAGTTTAGGACAGGGTGTGAGGCGATAGGGTGCTGGAGAGCGAGTGAAGTAAGCGACAGGGAGTGTCTGTGTTGAGAGGGAAAGGGAAGGGGATCGTCAGTAGGCATGCCAATTACTCCCCCGGTAATTAAATCAACAGCGGAGCTAATCAACGTTACCCTCGGCGTATCTCCATCCCCTATGAAGCCTTTGTTGGAATAAATAAATCGAATGATTATTCGATATTCGACTAACGATTTCATTCGCTAGAATTTTGTTGATGTAATGAACAATTAATAGCGTCTGATAATTGTAATCCCGAAGAGAAATTCAAACTATAACAATTTATAAGACTTATGTTTGCTTCTACCAATGTAGATTAACTTTAATCTCAGTTCAATTTCTCTTCATCTTTTTTTAATTCTTAGAACTAGAGGGAGAGATTAAAAAGTAAATTGGATTGACATTAAAGTTATTAATCATTAATGGGGCATTAGATGTTTACGAATTTTTGTGCTTTGAAATAAAGGAGAACAGAGAGTAAATATTCGTATCAGTATCTTATATTTTTCATTGTCTATGATTTACTATGATTTTCATGATAGACGCAGCATGTATCTTCTTTTTCTTACACAAAAGCCATTAGAAAGGTCTGTCCATACACACTTAGGTAAATCGCGCCCAAACGATGTAGACGGCCATTGTATTCTGTAGGTCAGGTGTATACATCGTCATCATCGAGGGAGAGAGGCATTGTGTACCCATTATATTTTATTAACGGACGCGTCTGGCATCGCGATAGATTCGCCTCTGTGAGTCGCGCAGTGTGTTCTTCGGAAATGCAAGACGGGTGCATCGGTCTGACGTGACGCGCGGTTGGCCCCTGTTCGATCAGGAATCTCATTACATTTATTTCCATGAACCCGCTTCTACAGTTCGACAGTTGCAACTATCGCTGATAATGTTTGTGATAACTTGCATTTATCTTATCTTGTACTTTTTTTTGAAAGATCAATTTTAAATATTTAAAAATACCAATAAGTTAAATAAAGTTGAAGAAGTATTCCAATTTTATGAAATAATGTTAGACATTTATAAAACGTAAAGAATTATTAATAGCGCGTTTGCAGAGGACATCACTATAATAATTGAGTTCTGCATCGCTCGCGAATGAAAGCTGTTAGTGAGGATCGCCGGTAACATTATATAGTGGCCGGTGTTTGGCCTCCGTGTATTTATCTCGTGGTATCTCCCGGTTTAATAACGCCAGGCAATCAGGAGGTATACCTCGGCCGTCCATTCTGTGCATTCGTACCGGGACTCTCGTCGATTCTGCTCGCCTCTCGTGCCGATAAATAATAACCATTTGTATCGGATTCTAATTACTCGCTCTAAGCAAACAAATAAACGGCAGGAGATGAGACGTGCCGTAAGAGAGGAGGTGGGCTTAATGTTATGGTGGCTGCGGGCTGATTTAAGGAGTGTGGGACCGCCCACCTCGAAGATGTATCTTCGTGCCGAGTATCGGTCCACCTGTTATGAGTGTTTCAACGCCACTGTGCACCCTCTCTCCTTTTTTTTCTTTTCTGTTTTGTTTTGTTTTGCCACTATGCGTATTCCTCATCGGTCGAGAAAAATTTCGATACCGCACGAACATGTCGAGAATGTCGAGCGACAAGCAATTATGCACGGGAATCACGACGACAGCTGGAAATAATTCGCGCGTACGGACTACCTGAGCGAATTACCAGCGCAAAGTCCTTCCATTTGCGACCGATAAATTACGAATATCGCCCTGAGGACTGCTTTTTAAGTGGCGCATATCCTTTCGTTGGGGCAGCGCGGCAAACGTGGGAAGGAATTCGCTTTCAGAGGCGACTCCACGGGGCGATCCTTTCTCGCGATGACGGCCATGATCGATAAGAGGCAGCGCGAGAGGAGAGAAACGCGTTTTCGCTTAAAAGGTCCTCAAAAAAG
>Ga0157362_1001454_pt1 | contig 10093 bp, 5 predicted proteins | sample AttlaeALBM3_FD_111480 | JGI IMG/M metagenome (GOLD analysis project Ga0157362, IMG submission 111480) | Fungus gardens microbial communities from leaf cutter ant in Ribeirão Preto, State of São Paulo, Brazil - Atta laevigata ALBM3 | ecosystem: Host-associated > Fungi > Mycelium > Unclassified ... | reverse complement strand
GTTTGTCCGTCGCGGTAAAAATAGAGCGCGAGACAATTTGCACAAGCGATGGGTGTTTTGGAAAATCCGTCGGGATCCACCCGGTATATCCACTTCTCTCGATTCGCCCGTAAAGTAATGATTTCAATTTCGCGAGATCGCTGCCACTAGCTACCAAGGGTGCCACGCCACGCCACCGGCCTCCGCCTCCTCACCGCCGCGCTGCTCGCGCTCGAAGATTCGGATTAAGCGACTAAGGAAATTCAATATCAGTAGCTGAGATGGGCACATAAAATTACTGACTGCCACTTCGCCTTAATTTGCGTAGTAAAGTTGCCCCGCTCCGGCGTGCAAGCAGCCATCCCCTCCTTGTTTCACCTCCTTTGTCTCTCTCCCTTTAACCTCCGCCGTGACCCGCGCTTTCGTGTAAAACTAAGGGATTATGATTCGGTTATTGGCTCCCGGCGCATTTTAGTGCGTAATTGGATGAAATTTGCAGCACCACTGCGATGTCGCCTCGCTGTTTCTTCTTTCCTCCCTCTTTCTCCTTTTCCAACTCAGCCTCCCTAACGATATGAAATACGAGCACCATATTGCGAATCGCGAGAGGCAGGCTCGTTTCTTAGCCTCGACGACGTTTATTCTGGTAGTTTCGCTGTTGTAAGTTGGAATTTATTAATCAAAGAGCTAGAGAAAGAGAGAGAAAGAGAGACGAGACAAGAAGACGGAAGAACGTGACGTATGGCTGAATAAATGGGTCTCGGAATATTATATAACAGCGGGAGAAATTGCAATTAGAAATTATCCTTTTTTTTCGTCTCGTTAAATTGCTATTAAAAAGCACAATGGTCATTATTATCAATGACTAGGCATAACGCGGGTCGAGTGAAGCGGAACTCCCGCAAAGACATTCCAAAGAAATCGAGTCGCGTAAGTAGTCGCTAATCGATCGGAGCGTCTCGGGACGACGGGCGACCCTTCTGCGTCCCAAGACGCGATCTTCAGCCTTGTAGAATCCACTGGGCAAATTTATAGCGAGGTATGTGAAACACGGCCCGTAAATGTAGCCGCATATGAAATTGCGGCGATTGAAATCGTATTCACAAGAGTGATGCGAGGGATGCGAGGGACAGTCTGAGTACACTACATAAATACACTCTACCTAATACTCTCCTTTCAATATTCCTCTATTAGGCAAGAATAGTATCAATTCACCCAACTAGTCGCATTATTCCCAAGGACAAAAAATTTATTACGAAAAACTTGACGCGATCGTCTTACTCTCCTCAAATCTCTTCGAACTTCTGCGCGCGCATCCGGTACATAGACAAGTTAGAAAATTTATGAATCATTCTAAGAAGGTCTTCACGTATTCTTGTTTGAACTAGATAAGCGGGAAATAGGTAAATACTAAAGATAGATAGTAAATCTTATCTTCTCCTGGGACCGCATATAACACTCTGTCGATCTCTAAGTTGACCATTGCTTTAAATTCTTATTTACAAGCGCTTCAACTTTAAGAATGTTTGTTTAACAAGGTATAAATATGCTGTTTATAGAATATTATGTGAGTGATCTGCAAAATGCAGATCTTTCCTCTGAAAATCGGATGATAGTTAGGTATTACAGTAAGAAAATTAAATTGCTTATTGGGGAAACACAAGGGCGTGATAAATCCGAAAAAATATGTGTTTGACAGATATTGCCTGTCTCACCGTTCGTTTCTCTGTTTTCCAATAGCGACAACCTGTATATCGTCTCTCCCCTTCTCTCTTTATCATTTCCTGTTTCTTTGGATGAAAACCCAGCCCTTATAAACCCTCATCTCCGTTTTCGGCCTCAACGTGTACCTTCCTTTCTTTTCCCGCAGTTATAATTTAATTTATTATTTTGCGGAACGACACGTTTTCTTTTCATCTGCAACTATTACAATGTACGTTGTAATGCTCTCGGAGAGTTTCACACCAGAGAATTTATGGTAAAATCTTTTCTACTTTGTTGCATTTTATCTTTTATCTTTCTTAGAGTAAAATATGACGGCCACTATCCTTCGTTTTAGTCAAATATGTGACACCTTTTTTAAATTGCAGAACAGATCCAATATGTTTATATGCTTGAAGATGAAATAAATATTCTTGTTCTATCTATCCTTTTTTCTCTTATTAATCATATATTTCTATTTCTTTCTCTCTCTCTCTCTCTCTCCATCTTCATGCAAGATTACCATACTTTGAGGTAACAGCTGTTGCAGCCACCGTCAGCATCTGATAAACTGATAGTAGCGACACACGCTGGCGCATTGTCTTCTTCTTGAGTCGACTTTGAAGATATTAGATACCGTGATTGTGTGATTTTTATTCCGAAAACGTATAACACGAGCAATATGCAATGGTGATTCTAGCGATTAGCTTTATTCTCGCAACGCAACGCGACATTTTCGCGAGAATCTCTTCCCCTCTCGCTTTTCTCGAATAACAGTTCAATTCGGACGCAGCTGCTGCCGCTAATGCGTTATTTTCCGTTCCGCCAGTGCGCCGCTTCGGTGATGCAGTCCGCGATGTACACATCGCTAAGAGTGAAATCCTTCCATCGCTTATACGTCACCCAGTCTCGAAGTTGAGTTTACGTGCTCTGAACAAAGCCATCCGCAATGATACCTTCCATAAACGGAATATTGAAAATAAATTTTTTTTAATAATTCGATAGCGACGATTTGACGCTTGCGAGAAAACAATTTTTTCAACAATTCCGCTAAACTCGAGTCTCTTTCGAGATTGAAGATCTTTGATATTTACGCGAAAGTTAATTGATTTACATTCTTAGTTTACTGATACAGGCATGAAGTGTGTTATTCGCGACGAGGAGGTAAGATCGAGCTCTTTGCAAGGCTTTGGGTCCGGCAAGTCGTAACGATTAACGAGCATCACATTCGTCAAACTACGACCAGCATCAAGAGTCACTGGGTGATACGTGTAACGAGCTAATTAACTTAATTTATCGTCATTTGACGGAGATCCAATCGCAGATGCGCGCCACGTTAATTGTACGTCCATTAGCTGCCGATACGATCGTATATACCATACCGTTCCCGTGTGCTCTCTAACGATCGCTTTACAGCTCGTTTCGTCGATAGTTCCCATGTTCGTCGAAAGCCGTCCCTTTTACAGTTCCATCCTTCGTTTCCCTCGTTCCCTTCTCCCTTTTTCTCACTATTCTTCTCTTGCTCTTCTTCTCATCTTTCTTAATTTTTTCTCTACACTTTTTCATTTTCTCTCTTTCATGTTTTCTCACTTTAGTTCAAATGTAATATACAATTATAATAAATATAACAGATTAAGATAAAATGTGAACTAATTAGCTCAATCAATATCGATGCAATTCTATTTATCTAAAAATTTTGCACTAATTTATGAGAATAATCGCAATTAAGTGCGTCATTAATTTTTAAACAACTTTTTCTAATGCATACTTATTCCCATTATTGTGGGATGTAGTTCTACATTAATCAAAAGCATTTATTAGTTAGCCGGTTCCTCGATTTATCGGTTCAAACCATTATTTTATATATATATATATATATGCCTGTGTAAATGTTAATGAGCTTTACTTATTAACACAGAACTTTTCCAAGCGGATTTTCAAAGACTTAAACAAAACAGGATCGATAAACACAGGACGAATTGCGCATTTCCTCATGTATTATAATTTACTTATTCACTAACGGTTCATCAACTTTTACACTTTGATAAAAGGATTTGAAAATAAAATTAATATTTGTATACTTATATCCATTATTCTATTCGACACATAGAAAAGATTGTATTATCAAATTAAATAAATATATTACCTATTTATGTTATTCATTCACGTAATCATGTAACAATTATTTTAAAGAGTAAGATAAAATCGGTAAGCAAAATTATGGTAATAATTTGTGAAAAAGGCCAACAAAATGTTTTACAACGATTTAATTTCTATTACAACCTATACCTTAGTAAAAACTAATACTACTCTTTCCTTGTTCCATGGATGCGTTTTCGTTTTGGAAAATGGGTCAAACCGGTGAAGTTGTGGACGTATAACGGTTGTATTGTTCATAATAGGATGATCATTACCTGAAAGAAGACGTCGAAATAGTCACCGTTAGCTTCAAATGGCCGAAAGAGACCTTTTTTTCTCTGTTTTTCTTCGATTTCACAGGTATTCGACACCTTCGAATTTATGTCTTCTCGTAATGGACACACTTATGACCGGAAACCGACTTATCGTGTCAATTGATTTTGGAACACTTAGCATATCCTCTTTCGTGTCCTCGAGACAACACGTTTGAATGTGCATCTTGCAACTGTTTACTTAAAGAATTACAGTTAATTCTCAGAATGCTCGAACTTTATATTTTTAGCCAAGTCGTTTCTCAAGAATTTGGGACGTTGTGTTTCTCTCAGATCGTGAAACGCACGTGGTCCGAGGAAACGAGAGCTTCTCGTGGCCTCGCGGTCTCTAAGGGGACTTGAATGATAAGGGACGGCGACGGGCAAAGGCGACGGGGCCGCGGGAAGGAGCGGAAGAGGCGCCGGGGAGACACCCGCAATTTCGTGATTGCTTTTCAGACGACACTTTGTACACTCATGGACAGCAGCAACCAACTCATTACGGTAATGACACGTGTGCATCAATTCGCATTAATATTCTAATGGACACGTGGGAGGGGGATGGCAGGGTGGTGGGTAACCGTCGGTGAGTGGATGAGTCCTGCCGTGTTCGTGTAGCGCGAGGTCGCGATGGAAGATGCGCCAGAAAGAAAGAAAGCAATGAAACGATACGTTCAGAAGGATCGTGTGCCGTCTCTGGTAAATAACGCCAATTAATTAACTCTTTGCGCTCCGACCATTGGACCCTCGCCTCGGCTCCACGACGACCATCTTTACGTGGCGCGTTGTAATAAATTAGAAATTCGAGACGCGAAGAGGAGACATTAGCCACGTGAATCCTCTACATCAAACGCGAATCATTCGATAAAAATTAACGACACGATATTATTCTTTCGATATTATTCACGAATCCGTTTAACGCGATCACGACGTACCGATCATTCGCATGGACGAAGGAAGGGAAGATCAGTGACCAACGTCCGCAACATCCTGCGACGCCCTTCACCCGCACAGCCACGTCCCGCTGCCTTTAACGCAGCTCGTTAACTCGACATAATGATCATTCGATTATGGGCATCGCGTATAATTCAATAACGATCCGTGCGCGTAACGCCGCGACGTCATCGTCATGGCTGGTCGGCCCGCCGCGCCGCCCGGTCGGTCGGTCCGGACGGTCGGTATGCCGATGACACTCGTCCCGCGTAATCGGTCATTACGCTCGATGACGCGCGCGTTTTGCGCGGGCCCACCACGCGCTAACTTCGTTAACGTTCGAAACGAGATTCCCGCTGTGTTAGCGCCGTCACGACGACTCGCTCTCGCGAGTCTGAGTTGGCATCCTCCAAGAGATATGCCTGGCAGCAATCACTATGTGAAGATATCACGAAAGTAAATTTGAGACTATATCATTTTAGGATTCCACTCAACATTCATACTGAGAGAAATGTTTGGTAAAACATTTTAAAGAACTTTCTTTTTAAATAAAAAGATAAGAAAGTTTTTGTTAGACATACCTACAAAATAAATAATTATACGTAACGAAATATTTCTCTCATCAATAATTATATTAGAATTCTCGAATTTTAAACAATACAAAAAGATAAATATAATAAGGCTAATGAGAGTCAACAACAATAAATGGCGCAATTATTTAATGAACAATCAATACTTAGATATTGGATTGATGTCTTCTTTATTTTGAACATTTTGATTCTTTTTAGACTCTCCTTTTCAGCAAGAATGATACAAGTATAATTAGCTCACAAGTCCATAATGCTCTAAGTCGCAAAGTGACAAAGATGCAATGTTGTTAATTTAATATTTTTTTAAAAATAAATCTTGTTAAAGTGATATATGCGTAAACAATTCAAACTTGACTTATCATCACGGAATATAAAGCATTGCACTGAAGCTTGGTTGAACATATTAAAATTTAAAAAGTAGAAGTAGTTGTTAAAATCAAATACAAAAATCACAAATTTCTAGAACACACGTACGATGACGTGTCACTCAGGTATGAATCATTCTCGAAGTAAGAGGTCACACAGTAAACATTAAGGCAAATTTGTAAATATGACGAACAAAACACATATATATAGTTGTTAAGTCAAACCGATATAAATCGCAATAAATTATTGTATAAAAATTAAAAACTCAAAATTATTAAAATTGTAAAATAAAGAATTACATAATAAAAAGAAAAAGAAATTCAATATAAAACATATTTCGTTAAAATTATTACATTTTCGTCAACCAATAAAACTTTGTCAAAATAAATTAATAAATTTAAAAAGATTTCTAACATCAATCAAGCGAAATTTTCAAGCATTGCTGCAGAGGTATGATGCAGATCTTCTGTATCTGAATGCCTAAATTATATCCATTTCTTTGCATGTGTATGAATGCCATTTCCAAAATCAATTCATCTTTTGTTCAAAAATTTCTCCTCATCTAAAATTTGGACGTTCTCTCAATCGAAGTCAAGTGTGAAAATTCAATACGATGTTCAGTAATTACAGAGTGTCAGTGTTCCAATTTTATGTCTACGATGTTCAGATATTCTGCTAGAAAAATTCCTGCATGTTTCCCACATACGATGTATTGCAATCTTTACAACAAATCTTATAGACCACATTTTTATTATCAAATTTTGGAAGAGCATCCTTTTGTATTTTTATAAATCTATTTCATTTGTTATCTTTGAAAAACGCTAATTTTATGATAGTGTCTTACAAATCGAAAATTTCTCTGATGTAGAATCAATATATGATAATAAAAACCAAGATACACGATCACTAACCGTATCGTCATTTGGGATATTATTACTACAAAATTTTTTGTTAAACCAATATTTTAGATGACTATTGATCGTGTCTTACTTCGAAAACAGTTCATATCTGAGTGATACGTCGTTGTACACGGACGTGTGTTCTAAAAATGTATGATTTATATTTGATTTTAACAATTCTACTTTTTAAGATTTAACATGTTCAACAAAGCTTCATGTTCCGTGAATCGGATTTGAATTGTTTACGCATATATCATTTTAATAAGATTTGTTTTTAAAAAAATGTCAGATTAAAACAACGCTGCATCTTTGTTAATTTGCGAGTGATTTAGGCATTATGGACGTGTGAGCTAATTATACTTGTATCATTCTTGAGGAAGAGGACTCCAAAGAGAGTCGAAACGTTCAAAATAAAGAAGACATCAATCCAATATCTGAGTATTGGTTATTTATTAAATAATTGCGCCGTTTATGACTCGTTGCTGACTCTCATTAGCCTATTATATTTATCTGTTTGTATTGTTTCTTTTTAAATAAAACAATAAGAAAGTTTTCGTTAGATATACTTACAAAATAAATAATTATATGTAACGAAAACATTTCTCTCATCTTTTCGTGATTTGAATCTTTATATTGGGTCGTCCGGAAAATTCAATTTTGAAGGAAAATTGAAACGCAGAAAATTTAAATTTTAGTATACATTTATTAAATTTAAATCTTTTGCGGCACGAACTTTCCGGACGACCCAATACATATGAGAAGCGGATTGTTTGTTGTACATTTTTTTCTAAACATAATATAAGATAGAAGGAAGAGAGAGATATTCTGTCGATAAGTGCGACAGATTTGTTGGTGTTGTCAATATATCGTTTGCCATCGCATCATGAGAGCAGAGAAGGGTTGGGAAAACGCAAGCAAGGATCAGACGATTGATCAGGATAAGCCAATTTTCCAAGCAATTTCTTATCGCCCACCCAATTCGATGTCTCTTCCTTCTTGGTTTGATGGGCATGGTGCACAATTATGTCCGTTAGATTACTTTATAAAAACAAGCTCGAAATGAATATTGTACAGACAAATTGTACTTTTAATGTACATTTCTATCAATATGGATTATCTTTTTAATCTCAATTCAACTTACTCTTTATTTAACTCTTACAATTAGAAAAAGATGAAAAATAAGTTGAACCGAAATTAAAGTAGTTAATTTACATTGATAAATATGAGTATAAATTATGTATATTTTGACAATTTAAAAATATATGTTATTCCACATGATTGGAAATCTTTTAGGAATTGTATACATAAACGTCTGTAAAGTGTCTAGAAATGAGAGGAAAAATTTAGGTTGCAGATGGTTAAGCGCTCGGTAAAGCGATATCGCTATTAGAGGTCTTACTTTGATCCCACTTTCGGCCGACGAAAGTGAATCCCGAAGTTGACCGCAAAGATTCCCCATCATCACCATCGACACCTCAATAACTATCACTACTTATAGACGCTCTTTCGTTTACTCGGGTGTGTCTTCACACATGCTTACGTACACAAATGCGCACGAACACGTGCACGCGTTGCTCTCGAAAGATATTCGCCAGTCATCGCCGGCAACGAGCCGAAAACTCAGCGGGCTTCTTGTTTGCCTATTTCCTCGGTAAGTTTGCCTTTCCATTCTTCGTCCTCCCTTTCACTCGTCATCTATCACTAATTTCAATTAGTATTTCAAGACGAGCTAAGAGATGAGTAAGCTGCGCTCTCACGTGGTTCGATCATTTCGGACCGCATATCGTTTCGTAGGCGGAATTGTCCTTTTATTTTCTACTGCGTTTTCACCGAGATCCACTCGGTGTATATCGTGGGAGATTACGTAAACTACCGCTGCTACAACACCTACGTACATGGTAACAATGAGATTATCCCGGGTTATTCCGTCGGAAGCTGTAACCAAGACACGACAAACCTATTTCGGGATCCTCGGAAACCGCTCAAGTCCGTTACATAACTTTAAGAGAAGTACATGCATCTAAATTACGACTTTATAGATATGCGATCTTTTTTGCATATGTAAAACCACGTGTCTCTCAAGTACATAAATACTTTTCGAATATCATGCACGCAAGAGTCATTGCTCGGACGCGCGTTTATCTCATTAAACTTTACAGCGAGATCGCGATGAAAGCGGCGCGAAACGCTCGACGCGTTGCAGATTTCTCTCTCCTCGATAAATTTTCTCGATTTCCTCCGCTCTCGATCCTTCGAATCTCGATCTCGTGTTCCTCCCTGGGACCTCAGGTGCGCCGCGCGTGGATTATCGGCGACTCGTGAAATTTATGCATTTTCATTGGGATTTCTTTCGGGCATATTAACAGTTTCGTCCTTGTTGTCGTTACGGTATGTAGCAGTGATTGCTGCGGCACTTTATAGGCGCGCTTTTATATACAGGAACTCTCGAGAGGAATACGTGGACGTGGGAGAGCCGGACACGCCAGATGCGGCGCGCCCACGCGGTGAAAGTAGCGATAATTGATTCTGTGCTCTTAAGATATCTCACGAAGATCCTGCGACCGAGATTAACCGCGAGAGAATCGTTCGAGTGTACAGGCCCGCTTCCTCGATAGAAATCGAATCGTATGTAAACGCTTGTTCATTCGACGACAGTACAAATTAAATTTAAGAACCGTGTTAAATTTAAGGACGGAGAAGTGAGGGGAGGATTAATGCGTCGCTCGTGAATGGTGCGACCAACCGGATAAGTAACATGGATGCGTGACACGCGACATACGGTGAGACAGAGAAGAGGCACATATGAATATATCTGTTATTACTGTTACCGATATTGTCATAACGATGGAAAAGATATTCTGAATGGTAAATTCTGGTTTCATAGACCAAGTTTTTTCCCCATCGGGATTTGCTTTAAAACACGTGATAAAACGTGCTTTATACACTGCTTGGCGATAGTACATAAACGTATGAAATATCGAGCTTCGAAAAATATTGCACCATCGAGAGTAACGTAACGGTCGGTGGTATGTTTAGGATATTGTGGATTCGTGCAGAAAGAGAAAGGGACGGAAGATGAGGCTATTTGCGAGTGAATATAACCGGTAGAAAGATTGCTCTTTTCTCTTTCGCTCTCTCTCTCTCTCTCTCTCTCTCTCTCTCTCTCTCTCTCTCT
>Ga0157362_1001452_pt1 | contig 10107 bp, 6 predicted proteins | sample AttlaeALBM3_FD_111480 | JGI IMG/M metagenome (GOLD analysis project Ga0157362, IMG submission 111480) | Fungus gardens microbial communities from leaf cutter ant in Ribeirão Preto, State of São Paulo, Brazil - Atta laevigata ALBM3 | ecosystem: Host-associated > Fungi > Mycelium > Unclassified ... | reverse complement strand
ATAATATTGCATTGTTTCAACAACTTAAAAAAAATAAAGATTTTGAAAAAATAATTTTAAATATTTTGAATTATTAAAACTTGGTAATATTAATTTTGAAATACAATTTTTTTATAAATAACTGATTATAAGAGAATAAAAATATGTTTTTTCAAATTATGCTTTTTTCCCTTTTCGTTCTCTTTTTACAAGAAATTTAAAAAATGACAATTTTTTAGTTATGTCATTATTGTAACGTGTCATATGTTTTGTACATTATTAGTTCGCAACAATTCTAAAATATATAAATCTATATTACAAAATTACTTTGAAACCAATAATTTCCGATGGCGGAAGTTCTATTTTCTTATCGAAGTATTCTGCTTTAATTATCATTTTTTTCCTCTTTTTCATCTTATTACCACTTATCTTGTTTAATGACTGAAAGGAAATTTAAAATTAAAAAAAGCTTCTATAAAAATAAAACAAATAGTAATAATATCTACAGTGAGAAAAAAGTTAACTTGACTGCATTTAGTTCATAATGATTATTTAGTTCAAGTATTATATATATAGATTAAATATATGCGAGCCATGTCAATAAAATCTTGTAATTTAAAACATGTTATTTGTTTAAATTAACGAATATTTGCTTGATAACCTATGACAGCTGCGTTTAATCAAATTAATTAATATTATTTTTAATTAAAAATTTTTTGTCAATGTATATAAATGAAAAAAAAAATAATAATAATTTTGGAATCATTTTTATCTAAATATGCTTTTTCTCTTTATGTATTCCTATGTGTTTTTACAAGCGACTAAAAAAAAAATAACAATTTTTAAGTTAAATCATTAGTGTAGTCAATAAGCGATATATTTTGCACATTATTGGTAACGCATCAATTCTAAAATATCTAATACTATCTAATTTTAAAATTATATTTGAAGTCAATCACTTCTGATAACACAAAAGACCTACTTTCTTATCGAAATATTTCTCATTAATTATCGTTTTCTTCGTCTTTTTCGTTTTAACATCATTCTTGTCCAATAGCTAAATAGAAAGAAAGTTTAGATTAAAGAAAATTTCCATAAAAGTAAAAATCAAATAGTAATAATGTCTACTACAAATAAAAAAGAACGTGATATAATTTTTGCAATCTTTTTTGTCTCTCAAACTATATAATAATATATAAGCTTGCCATGACAAGCATTGTATTAAAATTATAAAAATATTGTATTTTACTGTATAAATAAGTTATAACTGATGTTCTATCTCATATTAATATTTTTTGTGGAGAGTGCTACTATAAAGCAGAGAAAAATGAGTAAATCAAAACATTATATGTCTATTATACAATTTGTATCTTTATTTAGATTTAAATATTTTAGTATTTTTATTTAGACTTACAAACTTTTGAAATTTTAATATCTTTAACGATTTTTTTAATTAATAGATCTAATTAAAATTTTTTTACAGAAACTTTGCTCATATCTTTAATATAGTAATTTCTTATAGAATTTTTGAAGTGATAATTTTTAAGAAAATAAGTTTTTATTTCTCCTGAAAAATTTTAAAAATTTACGACGTTTTGTTTTGGCACGTCTTGCACTTTTTATTAATAACAATATATATATATTATTATTTTCTTTATTAAATATATGTATACTCATTAATTATTATATATTCTTCTATTATATTTTTATAATTATTAAAAAATGAATTAACCTGCACATCAAGTTGAAATTTCAGAAACTTAAACTTGAATAGAAGTTTTTCCGTATCAGTGATAATCTTTTTGATAGTAAATGCAGTTTTCAACACTCTCTTTTGCTCGTCAGGATATGTTAGATGCTTTATCACTAAAACGGGAGTCTTAATTATTGGTCCACGTGGTATCAGTTCTGGTCTCACATAAGACACTCTCGATAATTTCTCTAACATCTTATCTTTTTCCCTTTTCTTCAGCTTTTCTCGCTCAAGATATTTCTCGTCGATTGCTTTATCAATTTCTTTGTCCTGAATGTAACTCTCGTCGATAGCTCTTAAAGGCACCATACGGATAGGCGGCAATCTCGAGTACAAGTACTTCCTGAGAGATAGCTTAATCATCTTTGAAGGTTTCGTGTCCCGAAGCAACGGCACGATCGTGGCTAATGTGGAGTCCACAGGAACATCACCTTTCTTGATTTCCAATCTCGAATCGATCGAGAATCTCGATACGAGAGATGGGATCGACTTGTTGGCCAATTTTGCTTCCAGCAAAACGCGAAGCGTTCCCCTTGGCGGCATCACGTATGGCGGTGGATGATCGTACTTCATCTTTTCCATTATTATCTCTTCGGGTAAGCTCTTTAACTCTTCTTCAGTCGGATCTTGGATCTTCACTGTGGAAGTCAAGAGAGCCAAGTTTAGGCTATAAGGTGCATCAGGCTGCACGGATTCCTCGACGAATAACGTAGGGTCTTCTTTCAGAAATTCACTTAATTCTTTTTCTTCTACTTCGACTTTTTCTTCCTCCTCTTCCTCTTCCTCCTCCTCTTCCTCCTCCTCTTCTTCCTCCTCCTCCTCCTCCTCTTCCTCCTCCTCCTCCTCCTCCTCCTCCTCCTCCTCTTCTTCTTCTTCCTCTTTCTCTTCTTCCTCTTCTATATCCTTTTTATCAACAAGTTCCTTTACCACTTCTACATCCAGTTTCTTTTCTTCAAGTTCTAGTAAATCGTCATCGGTAATTGGAAGAAACTTTGTTTGGAATTTTTCTGTTTTCTCCTCCGGTATTACGATTTCCACAGACGACTTGTACTTTCCTGGTTCTATAGCGTCCAAAGCTACGAAATGAAGTGAGAAACGCGAATTGTTGTATTCTAAGATGCCATAAAGCAGTTTGATCAACTCATTGAAACGATCCGTTACATTGAAGCCAGCTGAATATTGCCAAAATCGCCATCCCTCCTGATTGCTACCATAAGGATTAAAGAGGAAGAATTTTCCATCCTCCTTCCAAATGGCATACATCAATCTATTGTTTTCCAATATCGTTTCGGAATATCGTTCAAAGTAACGCTCGAGAGCCTCCGCGAGATTAGCCAAAGGATTCGCATCACCATTAGCAACATTCATTCTTGTTTTAAAAAAAACATTGTTTTCAGCTAGTTTCAATGTAGGAGGTAAGAGAGAGATATCCAAATGACTCGGAGCACGAGCTACTTTCCGAACAACAGCTTCTTCTTCTTTTTCTTCTTCTTCTTCTTCTTCTTCTTCTTCTTCTTCTTCCTCTTCTTCCTCCTCTTCCTCCTCTTCTTCTTCGGCCTCTTCTTCCTCTTCTTCCTCTTCCTCTTCTTCTTCTTCTTTCAATTTTTTTTCTTTCATTTCTTTTATTTCCGGTCGGCCTTGTTGAATCCATGTTATAACTTGTTCGTAAGCCTTGTTGCCTATATTAAGAATTTGATCTACGTCTATACATCGCCAGCGCGTCGGATTCTTTAACTTTCTATATGCCAACACAGTCAAAGCGATTATTAATCCTTGTCTACCTTGTGATCGCGTATTATATGTGAGGTCCATACAAGTCTTTGTACCACGAACGATAAGACAGTGATTGTTTATTAGATCATATCCTCTGATAAAGCCTATTTTCACTTCTTCTTCTTCTTCTTCTTCTTCTTCTTCCTCCTTTTCTTCTTTCTCCTCCTCCTCCTCTTCCTCCTTCTCCTCCTCCTCTTCCTCCTCCTCCTTCTCCTCCTCTTCCTCCTCCTCCTCCTCCTCCTCCTCCTCCTCTTCTTCTTCTTCCTCTTTCTCTTCTTTTTTCTCTTTTATTTTCTTTATTTTCTTAACTTTTTCTTGGGCAATTATAAAAGTTACTGGTTCATCAACCGTCATCATGTATTGATCTATATCCTGCATAAGCTCCGGATATTGAATAGACACATCTGCAAATTTATGTGACTCTGGTCGTAAGCGTGGTGTCGCATCGATCAAATCAACTTTTGTCATATCCATTGATACCAGAGGCAGCGGCGCCCGTGGTCTACGGTTTGTACCACTCTCTCGATAAATCACTTTTTCAAACTGCCCACTTGGCGTCACTCCAGTCTTGACATAAAGCACCTTGACTCCATGTATTAGGAAAGGATCGCTTTCCTCATTGCCAATATTCTCCAGCACTATCTCCACCATGTCATTTACGGTGCTATTCATGGTAACGCAAGCAACATCTCTCGTAGTATCATGTGTCATGCGTTCTCTATCACTGTAATCTATCCTGAAACCTTCATCGTCACAAGCAAATGGATTGAAGAAATAATATGAGTCACCATCCTTCCAGATCGCGTAAAAGATTTTCTTGATCTCGAGTATTCCGAGTTCTTGCATCTTAAAGAACTCTTTTATACCAATTTCAATAGAACTCTTCTGCGTTTGACTCGATATTACATTCGCATCTACCTTTACCTTGGCGGAATATACTCCGAGAATAATATCGCTCATTAAATCGTCTAAACGAAGCTCGAATTCGTTGTCGAGTTTCTTCTCCAGAACTCTGATTAGATCGATTAGATAAATATTGGCCTGATTAAAAATCAGATCGATTAAAGCGGTCGTCCATTTATTGGCATTGATCAATCGAGAATATATCAAGGCTGCCATAGCTATAATCAGATGTCCTTTACCTCGCAGAGCTTCCGGAATAACGGGATGCATTAGATGACAAGATCCCTGTACGATAGCTCGATATTTTTCACAAATTTTATAACCGCTCGGTCTTCTTCGCGGCTTCTCAAGTATCTTCGCCTCCTCGACATCTTCTGGTAAAATCATTTCGACATTGCTGATGAATATAGGATAAATTACAAAGGGTTCATTTCGAACGTTACTCTTTTCAAGAATGATAAACAGTAATCCTATCAAGTTTTTCACGAGAAACAGTTTGGCTGATCCACTAACTCTATCTGCTGCTGGATCGCCGCTTTCTCGTCGCGCCTGACCATCAAATATATAATAATACTTCGAATTCTTCCAGATCGCTATATTGAGCACCGGTGATGTCAGGATCCCGGCATTGTGTCGCTCAAAAAATAGTTCTAATGCTTTTGCCAGATGAAGCTCTATCGGATTGCGCGAACGAAACTTCCCAGCGTATGCCGGATCCTCAATCTTAATTTCCACATTAAATTTTTTCTGAAGAAGAAGAATCCTTTTCAAGTCGAGGATGGTCATTGTCCGGCGATCGTCCGTGTTCACGTCTTTGTAGGACTCGCAATAAAAAGTGTCGCCGTCCTCGACGATTTGATCGATCATCGCTTCGTTCCAACAGCGAGATTTGTGAATTCCGGTCGTGGCAAAAGCTGCAATCGCTATGGCGCCACCCTGTTATTAGAGCTGCGAAATGAGAAACTGCAAAGCAATATTTAATAATATTTATATTTAAAAAATAATTGTTTTAATATTGGAATTTTTTAAATTAATTTTCAAATTAATTATATCAAAAAGAATATATAAAATGCAACACAAACAATTCGCTAATTCCTTGGAAAATGGATGAAAGCAAACAATTCTTCTGTGAAAAAATGTTAAGAAACATTCCTAAAATAAAGTTTGCATCATCAACTAATTGTGATTACCTGATACCCTCTAGATAACGGTGAGAAATATGGCATGTTTGAGTGAATGAGGCCGGAACGAACACCATACTTGACACACAATGGTAACTCCGCTGTAATTTTAGTAAGAGAGTAAGTATCGTTCGGTAAATCGAGCATGTTATTCAAGTTCCGATATTCTTCTTCTAGATCCTCATCGAACTCGTCGCTGCTCGGTGCATCCTTGGTCATATCTTTCGTAATATCTTTCGTAACATCTCCGATCGCATTGATAGTCTCGGCCGAAACTATCTCATTATATTCAGCAAGCTGCTTTATTTTTGTCTTGAATAATTTTGCTTTCTCTTTATTCATATCGAATGATGCTTCCTTCTTAAGCTCCATATTTTTGTTTTATATAATTCTTAATAAATTTTCAGAAAATATAATTAAGTAAACGTAAAGTTATATAACTCTCTACCACTTTGATTTAATAAAACCTTAATTAATCAAAAAAAGAGAACTAACCTGATTTAATGAGCGACATAAGCAACATATGAGACTGCATTTAATCAACAGTTTATAATGTTTACATTTTCTAATATCCAGTAGATATATAAATTTCTGAAATATTGAATTTAATTAAAATATTGAGTTTAATTAATATTTGTTGAAAAATGGACTAGACAAACACGATTAAATTTAAATTTTAAGTTAATTAATTTCAAGTTGGATTAAGTCAAATGAAATTATCAACAGAATAATTCGATCGACAAAAATGACTATTACGACGGAATCATTCCACCATGATTACAACTATAGGCCTGTCCTTTTTGGCTAAACTTTTGCATCAATTCATCTTTCTTCTTCTTTCCTTTTGAAAAAAAAAAAGAAAAAAATAAACTGCAAAAATTCAACTAAAAAAACAAGCTTTATAAATGAATGAATGAATAAAGCTGCACTTTGAATGTTATATAAATACATTGTTATTTTTGTAATATTTAATATTTAGCACGTGTACGATCAATTATTTGTGTACTCAGATAATAACATATACTTAAATAATAATTTAAATCATTAGGCTAAATTCTTTGGATCAGAATCACCTTAAAGAATTGAATCAATATCTTAAGAAAGATTTGCTAAATCTTTAAAAGTGAGATTTTGATCTTTAGAATGAGATTCATTCTAAAAGTCTTAGAAAATTATAGATAAGCATAAAAATATCTGAAATTTTAACAAATTACATTAAAATAATACGATAATAGAAGTATGTAACAATTGATTATGCTTCATTCAGAATGCAATAAAATTCATAAGAAAAATGAGTTGTCAAAGGTTCAACAAAGCTTTAATTATAATAAAACTTTATTTAAGTATATTATACATATTTATTTAAGTATTATACATATTGAAATTAAATATTTAATTTATATATGTATATAATATATATTATTCAAAGATTTCCTTTCTTTTTTTATTTTAATTAAAAATTACATTAAAATATTATATATAGAATTGATAAAATGTCTTAATTAATTTACATAAATATTGTTATGTAAATTATTCATTTCGTAAAATATATGTAGTTTTCAAAAAAATTTTTCTTTTTCGAAAAAAAAGGCATTAATAATAATTAAAATGCAATTGCATGCATATGCACGATAATTTATATTCGTAAATATTAAGATAATTGTCGCGAATTAAAGAAATATTATTACAAAAATGTCAACTGAAAAGAGCAAATCTGTAAATAAAGAGCGTCTATTATGTAAAATAAAATGAAAGTTTTTATTGCATTAAAAAAAAAAATTTTATAATTACTAAAGAAAATACGACAATTTGTGAGTTATAATGTACGTACATGTGAGTTATAAATGTTTATAATGTACATATGTAAATGTAAATATTTTTTAATACATATATCATTTTAATACATATATCAATGATTAAATTGATTTAAATTGTAAAATATTTACAGAATAAAATATTTTTTACAAATACCTTAAGATATTTATAAAATTTCTTAATTATTTTAGTTCTAGAAATGAAATTATTATTTATTTTATTTATTGCGCAACATATTCTTATAATTAAAAGTAAAATTAAAAAAACTCACTTGTTTCTTGATTATATATTTAATAATCTTATTTATTTTATTTTAAAAATCTTATTTAATTAGTCAGTTCTAAAGAAATGTATTGGGTATGAATGAATTAAAGATATGACAAAATGTTTATTATGAAACCAGGGTATAAGTATTTTTACGAAATATATTCTTGTTGTTAAACTTGATTACAAGAATCTTTCACATTTCTCGTAAACACAGGATGAACACGTTACGAGACTATATCCTGTGTTTGATATTTCATATATGTATGAAGAAATTGCCATATTGTAAAGTCATTATAATTGAGTAATATCTTTGCCGACAAATTTATCGACTGATTTTATATGACAATTACACAACATTTTAATTGCAACCTTTTTATGTTGTTTTACACATACTTCTATATTTATTTCTAATTTTAAAATTAAGTTTAGAATATACAAATTGGTTAGATTATTCTTAATTATGTAAATAAATCTACAAGATAAATTTACAGTAGTAAACATTAAATTTGCATTTTTTTCATGAAGAATTATAAGTGTGGCTAATTAAAAAATACTTTCAATATAACAAATGTCTATAATTAAATGCAACGAAACGTTTTTTCAAAATATATTTTAAACCATAACGAGAACTAAATTAATTATTTCCGCAAGATAAAGTTCATAGAACTATATATATGCATTTTTAATTCTATTTATCATATTTAAATTTAAAAAATATAAAATTTTTATTAATAAATTCAATAAATAAACATAAAATTAAAAAATATTAATATTTTAGTAACTTATTTTTTATATAAATTTATGTAACAAAAATAATAAATGTAAAAAGAAAAGAGAAAGAGAAAAGAATAGAAGAAAAAATATAACAGAATCATTCGTTAATTATTATATTTTCAATTACTAGTCTACAATGAAATTGTTTTTCATACTTTTTAATGTATTTTTTGCCTGATAAACACGAATCCGTTTTAAAAATTTTTACATTATGTAAAATATATATAAAATTTTTTTTAGCAATATACAAATTAATTAATTATTATAGTTTTAAAAAAATTATATTAAAGAAACATAAACAATAATTTTCAGAACTTTGTCTGCAGTGACAACAATTTTTCTTCTAAATTTCATTAATGACATTTCATAACGACGAAAATATCAACTTTTAGCTTTAAACTGCATTTTTTTCGTTTTGAAATGATGTTCCATTTTTATGATATAGCAATTTAAAAATAATTCTTTTTTCATATAATACAAATTTTTTCATATAATACAATATGCAAAATGCATATTATTCAAACTTAATATTGCATTATGTGGAAAATAAATGTTTTTGAGCGAAATGAAATTGATAAAATACAATATGACCATTTTCAAATTGCTAAAAAATGTACCAAAAAATCATACTAAAATAAAACAAAATACTTTTGAAAACTAAAAAATATAATACATTCGCAAGGCATTGACGAAATTTAGAAAAAAATTTACTGCTAGTGTCATGCAATGTCATGAAAATCTTCAAAATCGTTCTTAGTCTCTCTTTGATTTTTTTCAAAAATGTAACTGATAAAACAATTTGACATCAATAGATCGCAATAGAAAAAAAATTCTGATTATATTTGATTGATAATCTGGTCAAAAAACAAATCAGAATTTTTTGATTAAGTATATTATATTATAATCTATATTATAATATACTCAAGATAACCATTCCCAATACATCATATTCAGCATTTAGAAAATTGCAGGAAATGTTTATTCAAGCTTAAAGTGCAAATTCACAGGCTAGTGTTATTAAGATATCTTTGTTAATTTTCAATCAATTACGATATATAAATGTAAAAAAAAAAATTTTTTATCAAAATGACTAAGACCAAAATGAATTAAATCTGCCAGTTAATATGTTCTATATATATCGCTTATTTGGCATTTAAACTTGATGAAAATATACACGCGATAATCAGACGCATGACCTATATTCTCTGATAGAAAGGTTAAACACTACTAGAAAGAATTGCAGAACATTCTCATAAATTTCAAAACATCACGATACTCATTATCATTAATTACCGATTACTTAATTAATTTGCATAATATTTGTTAAAGAATCTTATACATATTTTTCATGATGTAACCAGGAAATGGGAACTGTTACTTTTTAAAAGTAACAGTTACTTCTTATCGTGTAGAAAAAGTAAAAGTTATCGTTACTAGTTACCGATTTTGAAAAGTAATTCGTTACAGTTAGCGTTATTTGAGAAAGTAACTTTCGTTACTTTTCTGTTACTTTTTTAAAATCGATGATTACTAATCACAGCGGACAGGGTCTAGGGGCCTAGGGGTCTTAAGTGTTACGAGTAGCTTCTGTCTAATCATATTGTGTCCAATCGTGTATAAAATAATGATAAAAGTAACTTTCGTTATCGTAAAATTTGTTAT
>Ga0157362_1001450_pt1 | contig 10110 bp, 7 predicted proteins | sample AttlaeALBM3_FD_111480 | JGI IMG/M metagenome (GOLD analysis project Ga0157362, IMG submission 111480) | Fungus gardens microbial communities from leaf cutter ant in Ribeirão Preto, State of São Paulo, Brazil - Atta laevigata ALBM3 | ecosystem: Host-associated > Fungi > Mycelium > Unclassified ... | reverse complement strand
TTCACCTTCAGTAAGCTCTCTATTATTTGATTTATCTCCCCAGTGCCTACTTGTTTAGTGCACAATTGTGAAGCAGCTTGGAGATTTCACCTCTCTGACCTCGCTTTCACCTTTGTTTCGTGACCAAACCTTTTGATCCCCATCACCGCGGATTCCAAGGATCTGTGGGAACGCTAGCTGATGCGAACCCTACCAAGTTATCTAAGCAATCTCAGGGTTGTCCCCTTACAGTCTGTGGTTGAAGTAAAAACCTAGGTATCGCCAAATGGATTTAGGAGAGATAACAGGGCCTTCTACTGATAATAGGTTAATGGAGGGGTTGGGGAGTGTCGAGCTCTTGTAAAATGGAAGAGCTCAGTTTTGCTGTGCTCCATAATGAGGCCAGTGTTGATGAGAATTTTGGACATAATATTATAACTACAGAGAAGAAAGGAAGAAGATAATAAATAGCTTTTCTCCTGAGAAATTAAAAGACCATCATCCATGAAAGAAAGAATATCAGTCAGAATATTTTCTTTTAGATTTTTTATTCTTTTTTTGAATGTTTTAATGATTGGGGTGAGGTAGATAGCAGAAAGGATAGGGGAAAGAGCTGAGCCTTGGCCTACTCCGACATTGGTGTTGAATGCTGGAGATGAGAAACTGTTCCAGGTGTATATGGTAGATTGATTGGAATGGTAACTGTTAAAGAAGCCTACAATGTTAGTGTTAAGTCCAGCTTTCTTTAGGCAGGTAGAAAGAAACTCGTGATTGAGAGAGGGAAAGAATTAGGCAATATCAAATGCTATAACACTGGTATGGCACTGTCTGAGCCACCCTGCATGAATGAGGTGAGTAAGGTATATTCCTGCATTGGTGGTAGATCTTTGTCTGATGCCTCCTAGTTGATTGAGGTCCAAGAAGCTGTTGGTTGTTATATGAAACTGTAGTCTGTTACTAATAACTTTCTCAAGTAGCTTGCCAGTTGTGTTGAGAAGTACAATAGGTTGGAAGGAGCTTGGTGTGTTATGTAACATCTTATTTGGTTTAGGAATGACAATGGTATTGGTAGACTTGAAGTGGAAGGGCCAGTATTCTAATGTAATGCATGCATTAGCAATATGCACCAATCTCTTAAGACATGTGTTGTGTGAAATTAAGGCTTTGAGATACCTCCATGATACATGATCTGGTCCCAGAGTAGAGGATGATGAGCACTTAGCTATCATGTCTATAAGTTCTTGTTTGGAGAATGGGGGCCATTCAATGCCATCTACTTGGGGGAGTTCATTGAGAAATCTGGTATTGACCTGTTTATTTTCCACTGAGTTATAAGATTTGTATAGTGTGTTCCACAGATCAGGGAGGGTGTTACATGAGCGATTTTTGTATGAGATGGATTTGATGGCAGACAGGGACTTTTTTCTGACCCAGCTCATTAAGTCCCAGGACCTTTTGTTAGATGATGCAATTTTGTGGATCTTGTCATCAAAGAACTTCCTTTTGACTGTACGTACTGCCAATTTGAATTCCTTCTAGTATTGAAGGTCACCTGATTCGTGGTATCTATTAAGGCTGTCAGTACAGTCTTGATTCCATTACTCTTTGAAGTGTTTTGTGATACGCTTCTGTTTGGAGTGAGTGTTCCACATATTTTCGAAAATATCTGCCAATTGTTGGACTAAGGTCTTGAGGTTTGCTTTGTTTCTAATTGCTGATGTGTCAAGGCTTTGTATACCTCGAACTAGGGAGGTAATGAAGTCTTTCTCTTCTTCACTATTCTTCTTAATAGACCATATGTTAATGTTAGTATTTATTTCTCTGATACCAATTTCAATGATAAGTAGGACATGGTCAGATGGCTTGTAGATCTCAGGGTGGAGTGTATGTCGACCAAATCCTATGTTGCCTGGGAAGAGGAACATAAGGTCTATAACAGAGTTAGTATCACATGGGTTATCTGCAAACATAGTGGTGTCATGCTGTACAAATCTTTAGGCAAAATAAGTGATATTTTGCACCCTAATAACCAGAATAACTGGCTTAATAGAAGAGCTTGGCCCCCCTAGAGATGTTCCCTAGATGCCCAGTTGTGGACTCGAGTACCTAGCTTGAGTAGCAGAGTAGTGGCTGTGACCACCACTACATATACCTCATAGACACTTGCCTAGGCACTCCGTATTGGATTTTCGATGGATTTTCCTTCTAGAAGTACTCTCGAGGATAGAAGTGAACTTAGCAGAATTAGCGCTACCTGAGTGACATCATACCTCAGCCACCGGTGGTCCTATTTACAGAAAAGTTATGATCAGATCCGAGCCATCATCACTAATGACTAACTATAGTAAGATCAAGAGAGTTGAAACCTCGTGAAGTCACATCACAACAGCAGTAGAAGAACACTAGAGGTCAGAGAAGTAAAGAGACATAGAAGAAATGTAGCAAGGACTAAGGAGGATAGGGAGAGAGGTTGAGAAAGATGGTTTGAGAAAGGTGACACAACCAAGATCGAAACAGCGTACAACCACCACTTCTCTCCACAGCCTGTCAATAGGCTCGAGAGTCATCCATCGTGCAGAAGGGGATTTCTGGAGTAGGACTAGGAGACTGGAGAGTGATCGCAGAGTATTCAGAAAGGGAGCCATCGTATCATTTCAGCCTTGCTGAGTTTGGGAATTGGGAGGATTTCTTTGTTCTAATTTCTTTGTTGTCTCATTTGTTTTGTAATCCTAATAAAATACTATAGAGCACAGAAGAGAACTCAAGCATTATACCCCCACCATCATCCCTCTCTGTTGCTCTAGAGCTTAATGGCTATTTTGAATAACTAAGTTTCCTATTCTCCCAGTGTTCTACTTTACTTTCTAAACACCTACCAAACCTCTCCCTCAATGGGAATTCAAGCCCCAATGGACTTGGGCATTCGCTTATACTAGGAGTTAATAGCTCGCTACGTGTCATTGGAGTTGGCTTCCAGTTGTACGGTCAGCTGAAGAAGAGCCCACACGATGGCACAGGAGTTCTAGGTAGTTCTGCTGTATCAACGGTGAGCCAGACTACTAGACTAGGTAAGGGCAGTAGTGTCACAACGCGAGACAAACACACGTCTTAGAGATCCTATTCCGGTGAGATCTACCTCAAGTGGATTCTTAAGTTTCTTTATTATTATTTCTTTTGGTTATTTGAGTTCCCCCTTTTTATTCTGCCCTCTGTTTAAGCTCTCTTTCATATTTGATTATCTTCCCAGTGCCTACTTGTTTAGTGCACAACTGTGAAATATCTCAGAGATCATTATATTTTCATTTGTTATCACCCTTGTCTCGAGATCAAATTCTCTTTGATCCCTATCAGTGGGGCTGGGGTTTGAGGGGAGGGGACAGTTTGAGGCCTAGGCTGTCTGCAATAGTAATAAAGTTATCAGTATGGGAAGAGTGATATCTAAAATTGGGGTCCCAGTTACTATCTCTTATATTGAAGTCTCCTGTTAGGATAATTGTGTTATTCATATTTTCCATGTTTTGCCAGAGGACTTGGAGAGCAGTTTGATTGCTGTCTGAGTATATGTTGATCATATAGTTAGTGTCCCAATTGTTGTGGAAGGCTAGGATGTTAATGTCACAGTAGTTGATAATATCCAGTTACAGAGCAAATCTCATCCTAGTAAGGCATTTGTTGACATAAGTGGCGACTCTTGCATAGTTTTCTTGTGTTGTGTCCTGGTGGATGAACAATGTCCATTCTAGGTGATTAGGGGTGCCATAGAGTGGGTCTCCCATGGGGTTAGAGTGGCTGGGGATACATCGTACAAGATATCTAGGAGATTCCTAAATGAAAATAATATCAGCTGAGTTCTTCTGAGTTTCTAAAATAATATCGGTTAAGACTTTGTTTTTCCTAACGTTCTGTGAGAAGATTTTTAAGTTGTGCCTGATCATACTTTGTTACTGTCTACAGCTAGGCAGATTGAATTAGCCCTGGTTTCCCTGGCTTCTTGAGCTTTCTTTGAGTACCATTCGCAATTGAATTTGCATTTCCAAAAGAGGTACTTGTTGTCATCTGCCATGTGTTCACCTTTGCAGTTGATGCATTTGAAGATATGTGGGCATGGTTTGCCCTTAGCAGTTTCTAATCTGGGAGAGTTGAGCTTGAAATTGGCTTTACAACACCACACTAAATCTCTATGGTGTTCTAATTTATGAGGGCTATTATACTTTTGATATTTTGAGCCATGAGCGCAGCATGAGAATGTGAAGTGGCCCCACTTCCAGCAGTTGTGACACTGAGAGACTCCAGAGTTTATGTTGGTGACTTTGATAGTGGCGATGTACCTGCCAAAGTTAAAGGAATGATTTATCAGCAACTTTGCTTTGGATCCATTTTGAGAATCCCAAATATCAAACCAGATAATGGCTATGTCAGATTTGGGAGAAGCCTTAATGACCCTGGGCTTCTGTAAGGGGGCACTTGGAGGTGTCCCAGAACACACTCGACTATAGTAGTGGAGGTGTCTTAAGTTAAATCGATGAATAGCCCAGGAGATCAAACTAATGTTGAGGTAAGGTATTCTACCATACATCACTAGCTACTTATACTAGACTAGCTTGGTCTGTGCGCCGGTCGCTATAGGAACACAAATTAAGATACTAATAACTATACTACCTAATAAGGCTATATAGCACATACCATGGCAATGAGAACAAGAAGGAAGGGAACTATTAATAGCGGGCTCCAAGAATCCAAGGGCGAGCTAGATAATGCTTACCCATACCAGGTTATCTAAGCTACTATAGGCTGTCCCCTTATAGCTTCGCTGCAAGCTTCACAGGTTCAAATAATTCTAAGTGCTTCATAGTATTTATGATGTCATTACCAGTGAGTTTGTTGCCATTGGGTTGTATATAAGGAATACCAGTGATTTTCAGATAAAATTTGGATTGAGGGAGCTAGGGAGCAAGTATTTCATTGTCGCCAGTGCTGTCAATTGACTTGAGGTATCTTTTTATAGTGTTGAGGTTGCTTGTGGTTGGGACACTATTTATGTTAATGGATACACCTCCAGGGCAAGGGCAGAAGAACTCGGCTCTCGTTACTGATTTGATGTTTTTTAGCAGCATGTTGATCTAGAAGATGTGAGTGTTAGCTTCTCCTATGATGGCATCCTTAATTTTGTCAGAAGTGGGTACAATAGCCTGTTTTCTAGACAGACCCTTTGTGGTGTGTTGTACTTTTTATCCCTTGTTATCTGGTTTAGGGAATGCTGTATCATGTATCTCAAGGATATTCTTATTTGACAGAGCTAGGAATGCTTCTTTGATCTTGAGGATGTTGGCTGCAGAGTTGGTGACCTGGGCATAAGACATAGAGGGAGACCAAGAGCTTTTACCCTTGGTTGAACAGGTTTCCTGGTGTTTCTTTGAACTCTCCATTTGTTCCTTGGAGGGACAGGGTGGAATGAGTGGTGGAATCTTCCTGATTATTGCTGTCTTGGGATGGGTGGTGTTCTTTTTGGCCTTATTGTGGATCTGGATGTTTTCAAAGTAAGTAGCTATATTGTCACGAATGGAGGTATTTTCAGATGAGTGCAGCTAGTTCCAACTGGCCTCAAAAATTGTGAATATGAAGTCCCAAGCTGATTTGCTGAAGAGTTCCAGCTAAGAGATGTTGTTGCCATCATGCCCTTTTAGACTTCACTGTTTGAGGAAGCATGCCATATGCTGTAGTGAGCAAGCCATATTGTGAATGTCACTTTGCAAGAATTTGTTAGTGCCAAATAGTAATGTAGCTGTGAAGTTGCTGTCCCACAGATTAGGGTCAGCCAGGACATTAATGCTATAGAGAATGACTGTGGACAGTGAGGGTTCCAGTGACGTGTTAGTGTTGTCAGTAGAGAAGGGGTCATTAGGCACTCTCTTGTGGGGGGCACATGGAGTTTGCAAAGGTGGCACAGCAAAGCTGTACCTCTAGGAGCTGGCAGTAGAGGAAGCATTGTTGGCCACTATATCCATGTGCTATGACTCGCTCAGTGTAGTCGCAATCTGATGGTGGGGAGTCATCCATGAGAGAAGAGGATGAGCTGCGAGAGCTTTCAGTGCTCACACGGGACAGGGGGAAGCCTTGTTGTATGCTAAGGGCAGTGTTGTCTGGTCTTGCTTTGATACTTTTGACATTTGGATTTATGGGTTTTGGAGAACTATGTATATTTGCTATGTTACTCTTGGGTGCTACCATACAAGATAGTGGTATTGGAGTAAAAAGCATTTTTTTTAAAGATACAACTCATAGTTGAGGTCAACTCCCAAGAGAGAAAAAACCCTGGAGTTAAATCCTAATAGATACCTTTGTATTAGTACCTTGTTCCTAACTTCATTTAGATCTATTTCCATCTCAATTCTTCAACAATTTCTACAGTCTTAACAGCATTGGAAAGTGTTATGGATATAGAATAGGATTATTAATATTATCAATCATAAAGTGACAATGAATGGTTACTCCAAGAATTGATAGACAATGATACTATAATAGAAAAGGGAAAGAAAACAACAATGAAAGCTATTTATAGCTTTCATGTAAATAAAGGTTTCAAATTGGACTAGAACAGAGGCATTGGACTCCTGGATAATTCTCAGATAATTCTCAGACAATGATTAGAACATAAATAAGATAGAACTAAAAGGAGAATTATTAGACTTATCTATTTAGATATTAACTCAAGTTGTCACCTCTTGTCAAGGACATGTGAAGCAGGAGTGGAGTGACCTGGAGTGGAGCGGAGTTACTCCGGAGTGGAAGGAAGTTAACAACAAAAGTGGGGGAACAACCTTGGCCTCAGCTCGTGCGCTGTGCCTTAATCCGCTGTCGTATATGTGGTTGCATATTTCAGGAGGACTAAATTGTTGCCAGGAGTTTCAGAGAGGAGTGGTATAGATTAATAGGAGTGAGAATAGAACAAGGAAAAGACGTAAATGACTTTAATCTACGAACTAAGTAACTAGGATATAACTACTGGAGTACTTATACTGAGTCTGGAATAGGAGGAGTACAAGTAACTAGTCTACATTGTGATCCTATAGGAATAGACAACAGGAGTTTAGGAGTGAAAAATTAGTAATAATATAAAATAAAAGAATATTATATTATTTAAATGGGTATTTTCTGTCATATGACACCTCTAGTCATACTAGTAGTAACAGTTGTTACATTTCTAGATAGTATAAATATAGTCTCAATACTCTTACTTATAATATAACTTCACTGAAAACCTTAACTGGACTCATTGTGAAGAGACATGAAGATATCAAGTATTGACATAAGCTTTGAGTTGAAACACAAATTCAACTTCAAAACTTCAAGGTTTAGAGTCTTAACAGGAAGCTCTTAAGAAGACCTTTCAATCAATACCAAATATGTCTCAAGATAATCAATATTGGCCAAGCTATCAGACAAATCAATAGGTAACTACCATAGTACCACATATTAAATTGCTGATATCTCAAATACTGCCATGATCTACACTTTGCTTTTAGAGTCAGAAGACACCCTTCTCATACCACTCAAAATAAGCCTAATCTCAAGGTAATTAATATTAATGGAGCTATAAAATCCTTAATGTTTGCACATGGACTTAATTAATTACCTATAGATACTCATTTGTCTTTTATTAGAACAAAGGACAGCCTCCATATGGTTAAGTTATTGCATTTTCAAGTACAAAGACACTACTATATATAGAACAATAGGTAGTAGCATATGATAGTCTACTCTAGAGCACAGACTACCACAATTCTGTGTTTAAGGACTCATAGTTTGAGGATTAGACCTCAGACTTAACAACTTCTTTTGTCACTGTCTAACTTTGCTTTTCAAGCCCTTTCAAATATCAACTTCTCAATCACAAATCAAGTAAGTGACCATTTGTGATACTACCCAAAAGAAGCTCCTTCCTATAAACCAAAAGGTATAGCTAAATTGCCAAATAGGTTATCAAAAAAGTTACCAACCTAAGAATATTACAAGGCTGACTGAAATAGATATTGTCTTGCTTTTCTAGAACATCAGTGGTGGCCTTTAGAGTGCCCAGAACTACAATTGGAGAAATTTGAAGCTGAGCTTAACCAAGAGGGGCAAAGATGATGCATACCAACAATAGATGTGCTGCCCAACCAGAAGGAGATAATAAGAGACTAAGCCATTTAGAGGCAATAGATCATCTGAATTCAAAGCTCACCCACCATATATTATTATTTTATTGCAGACAGAGATTGACAGAAGCTGTTAGACAAAAGTCTAGATACAATCAGCTATTTTTAATAAGAAAGATTGAAATATACCTCAGTTCCTGTAAACATTGAACTGAGGTTTCCAAGTTCAACTATGTGGTACGACTACATGCTTACTAAGTGTCAATTAGATAATCAAAAAGAACATGAGAGCTTGGAGAGGCATAAAGGAAAATGAAACTGTTTCACTTTACAACATATTATGCCAGACAAAATTAGTAACACATATCCGTACTTATTGATTGGTTATTAAGCACTAATTGACTATTTGTAAAGATTAATTTCAATAGTAAGTGCTTTACTAATTCATGATTGATGTATCCCACAAAGTAAGAATCAGTATTTTGGGTTTTTTTGCTGATGGACTGAGGTTGCCGCAGCGGCAATTATTTCTAATCAGCTCTGTTCCTCTCTTGCTCATTTAAGAGATATGTTGTGTCTCAGTATAGATACAGAAATAGACTTTATTATTGTTTGATAGTTCACTCAAGTCTTGAACTCTCTGCCACCTGAGAAAGAAAGTCGTGCGTGTCCAGTCTCGCATGTGTACTAAGTTGACATTATTTGCACTCGATCAGTTTTTGATTGAGCTCTTATACATCATCGGGAAAGTTATACCACTACGGTACTCCGTTTCATCTCATACTAGGCTAGTGGAGGCAAATATCCTCTTCGTCTCCATTGAATCTTGCCTTTTTATCATGTCATTATGGTTGCTCGGTCCAGCTTGTGAGATAGTGTTCGATTGAGCAAGCGTTTGCGATGTCCTGAACTGTATCGTGGAAAGCTGCACAGAATTGTGGTTTTGACTTTTACCACAACCAAGTGTGCTCATTGTGCCGATGACCGGGTTTGCTTCGAAATATATTCGTTGATTGAGGAGTACCATGAAACAATTGCTATACCTGTTGGCCGAAGAATGGTGATGAGCAATGGACAAGAAAGAAAAGCGCTTTAAAAACATACAATTTTCCAATTAGATAGCCACTGAAATGGACTTCATTATCAGAGAAATATCTTCGTTTCTTGGAATGAGACTTACATTGCTACATTGCAATTGGTATTCTGAAAAGAATTATATATATAAGGGCCTATTGAAACAATGGAGAAGAACGAGGACATCTTACAGGCTCTTTAACAGCGGGAAGGAAGTATGTGAAGACGTCCACGAATGCTACCACGGCTGCATATGGCGCGATCAGTATTTCCAGTGATTGAAAACATTCTACATATTCACCAGTGACAGAATTTGTTTCCAGAGTCATCAATAGGATACGCTTCAGCAGGACCAACGTAGAACGGGTTGATTTCTCTCTTCGAAGTTGCGTAAGCTTTCAGAACGCAATGAGCCCAACAGACTGGGTCGAATGGTTACTTGATACGACATACCAAGTAAGCCATAGATAAGGCGATTGTAATGTCAACGACAGCGCTCGCCAGCAGCCACAGCTATGTAGATCACTTCATCAGATACATCAAATCATTCACATGGATGCAGTGTGCTGACCTCTTCAACCCATTTGATTCTCCTGAGCGCAGCCGTATCTACAATGACACTCTGAGACTTGTCAATCAAGATAAATAGTGAAAAAAGGAATAGATTCACATAAATCCCAGCAAACATCCCACAGGCACACGACATGAACGCGACCTATCCACGGACAAATTAATGTCACTGTCTCGAGACCAATATCAAAAGAAACTTGCAAAGGCTGTAACTGCTGGTATGACCCTCCAATTCCCAAGTCTCCATATTCTCCAACAATATACAATTTGCACGGTGAACATGATGATAGAGTCAAGGAATGGGCCGTCGATGAGTGAAAGGTTGAAATGACCAAACGAGCTGAAGTCG
>Ga0157362_1001449_pt1 | contig 10111 bp, 6 predicted proteins | sample AttlaeALBM3_FD_111480 | JGI IMG/M metagenome (GOLD analysis project Ga0157362, IMG submission 111480) | Fungus gardens microbial communities from leaf cutter ant in Ribeirão Preto, State of São Paulo, Brazil - Atta laevigata ALBM3 | ecosystem: Host-associated > Fungi > Mycelium > Unclassified ... | reverse complement strand
CCGTGCGGCCATTTCCGCAACCCGTGCTTCTGCACCGGCAAGCAGTTCCGGAATCAGATCTGTCTCGGGAAGATTTTTCCAGTATTTGCGCGGCATTTCCGAGCGCATAGCTTTTGTCTTGATACGCGCGGGATTGAAAGTGGAGGCATAATAGGTATGCCACAGCGCCTCAAGATCGTCGTGAATATCAGGCTTTACGCACGGCTCAGGGCTATAGAGCGTCTTGGTACCATCCCATCCGATCGACCCACGCGGCGTGAGGATCAGCCAGTCCATATCGGCAAAACGTCCCGCAAAAAACGGGGCAACGCTCTCCAGAACATGATGCTCAGGCTCAAACCACGAGAGAAAACGTCTGCGCGTTTTTCCCTCTTCTGACTCCTGCTCGCGGAAGCGCACAAACGCCGTCATCTTGTGATAATCGCGCCTTACCTGATGCATCATACGACGGGCGCGCGCGACATCAGGGTCCGTTGTCAGTCCGGCAATCGCGGGTAATGACTGCGCACGCCATGCAATCCGATATGCGAGAGCAAAGCGCCCCGGGTCCGAATGGCGCATGATCCCGCGCAGCAGATCGACGCAGGACGCCCTGAGCAATACTTCCCTGACAGGTGGGCCATCAACCTGCATCGCAAGAAGCGCATCAAAAAGCCCGACCTCTTTACCCCGAAGCCGCCATTCGATCTTCTCTGGCGGAATGTCACGCTGTAACGCAGAACGCGCCAGATCTCGCCATACTTCAAAGCGCCCCGTATCCTCCAGTTCGAAAACCAGAGTATTCAAAACAGGCTCATCTGCTGAGGCGATGGCACAAACAATGTGCGAAGATCATGCCGATCCGTCAGGCTTGCCGGGCTCCACCCCACGGTTTTCACAAACGGCCGCACTTTACGGATGGAAACATTCAGCCGCGCAAGGTCCTCAAGCCTGACAACACCATGCCGCCTGGCCGATACAATGGCCGTTACTGCTTTCAATCCAAGCCCCGGGACACGCAAAAGCATCTCACGAGGCGCAAGATTCAAGTCGACGGGAAATTGCGCGCGATTATCGAGAGCCCAGGCCAGCTTCGGATCCAGTTCCAGATCCAACATTCCATCCGCACGGCCTGCTGTGATTTCGCTGAAATCAAAGCCATAAAACCGAAACAGCCAATCAGCCTGATAAAGGCGATGCTCCCGCTGCAAAGGCGGGCTTTTCACAGGCAGCAAAGCAGATGCATCGGGTATGGGGCTGAAGGCCGAATAATACACACGCCGCAAACCATAGGAGCCATAAAGCCCTGAGCTGCTAGAGAGGATCTGCTGATCAGACGCGCCATCCGCTCCAACGATCATCTGCGTGCTCTGCCCGCCTGGTGAAAACCGGCGCGTTGGCCTCCCAGTATGCGTGCGGTCTTTCCCTGCCTCAATCTTGAGGCGCATTTCACCCATGGCACGCCGGATACCCTCAGCCTCTTTTTCCGGCGCATATTGTTTCAGACCGGTCTCGGTTGGAAGCTCGACATTGATCGACAGACGATCTGCATACAGCCCTGCTTCTTCCAGCAATGCGGGAGAAGCATCAGGGATGGTCTTAAGATGGATATAGCCCCGGAAGCCATGCTTGAGACGCAGATCACGCGCCACCTGTACGAGTTGCTCCATCGTATGGTCCGATGACCGAATAATCCCGGACGAGAGAAACAACCCTTCAATGCAGTTGCGCCGATAAAACTCAAGCGTCAGCCAAACAACCTCATCAGGGGTAAAGCGTGCTCGCTCAACATTCGAAGACGAACGGTTGATGCAATACGCACAATCATAAATGCAAAAATTGGTCAGAAGAATCTTGAGCAGCGAAATACACCGCCCGTCCGGTGTGTAGGCATGGCAGATGCCATTGCCTGTCGTGGACCCAAGACCGCCACTCGCCGAGGAGTCACGTTTATTCGAGCCGCTGGATGCGCAGGACGCATCGTATTTCGCGGCATCCGAGAGAATCGCAAGACGTGCCGAAAGGCTTTTCTTCATAAGAAGTTCTTCTTACGTTCTCCTCCAGAAAAAGCAATAAGCCCCATCATCTTTACCAGATTTTAGGGAGCCCGGGACCAATTCCGGCAGATACAAAAATCCTCAGTAATCCTTCAGCTTTCGTTAATCTTTGGGTGCTTATCTGGTGAGGCAAAAATGCACTCACGGAGAAAATTCCAATGACACTTTCAATCAACACAAATACAGCCGCAATGGCTGCCCTGCAGTCTCTCAATCAGACCACCTCAGATCTGAACAAAACAGAGAACGCAGTCTCAACCGGCAAGACCGTCAATGACGCGTCCGACAACCCCGCGATCTACGCCATCGCACAGACGGCAACGTCCCAGATTTCCGCACTTTCCGGTGTTTCGACTGGCCTCCAGTTTGCAAGCAGCGCCCTCAGCACCGCCACGTCTGGCGCAAGCGCAATTTCAGACATTCTCAGCAGCTTGTCGACGTCCGTCACAACAGCCGCCAACAACGGCGTGAATGCTGACACACTGAATTCCCAGCTCAGCAGCTCGCTGAAGCAGATTGACGTCAATGCCAGCACAGCAACCTTTCAGGGCGTGAACCTGCTCGCAGGCGCAACAGGAAATGGCGTTAACTACACCAACCTTTCCGCAGCACAGGACATTAACGGCAACCTCTTCACGCAGCAGGGTGCTAACGCAACCGCAACCGGTCTCGGCCTTCAGGGCCTGAGCAGCACCATGTCTGGCGCTTCACTGAACGTCGGCTCAACATCCTACATTTCAAGCGACAATGGCTCTGCCGCTCAGGCTTCCGTCCTGTCCATGCAGAACCTCGCTGCAGCCTCCGGTTCTGGCACGGCTTCCAATCCTGCCGTGAGCACGAGCTTCGTCATGGACGATCAGAGCAGCTCAGGCCTGGCATCGACCAAGACGCTTAGCAGCCTGCTCAGCAAGGCCGTTGACAGCGCCCTGGGAACCAGCGGATCGAACGTACAGGTTGCCGCCAACGGTGCGCTGTCCTCCTCTGCAATCAAGTCTTCGTCCACATCCTCCAATGGGACCACGACGTACACCCTGACAAACGGCAACACGATTTCGGCTCAGGCAGACGCCAGCGGAAACGTTTCCTATGATGTGTCGACAGCAAAAGACGCGAACGGCAACACGACGGCTTCCAGTCACATCGTTGACGTAAACACAAGCGCTTCTGCCTCTGAAACAGGCTCGCAGAAAAGCACGGATCAGACATCCACTCTTATGCAGGCCATGTCGAACGCCGGCTTCGGCGTTGCGCGCGCCAATGACGGCACGCTGACAATCGCCGGCGGCAACCTTTCTGCCTCATCCGTTAGCCTCTCAGCACCGACCCAGGCTGCCTTCTCAACCGTTGGCGCGACGCTCACGAACGCCAGTGTCCTGACGGTTCAGAATGATGCTGCTGCTAACAAATCAGCGTCCTCCAGCACTCCTGCTGTTTCGAATCAGTTCATTTTGGATGACCATCAGAGCACAACTGTCTCGGGTGGAATGAATTCCACTTCCACGCTTTCGAGCAGCATTGCAACGGCAGCTGGTATCACCAAGGCAGCCAACATGGTTGTAAATGCAGATGGTACTCTTACTGATACAACTGATATCAGCAGCACCTCCACAGCGAATGGCGTAACAACTTATTCCCTTAAAAGCGGAAACAGCATCACCGCCCAGAAAGATGCGAGCGGAAATACCGTTTATTCCGTCAAAACAACCTCCGCTACTACAAACATCATTGACGTCAACACCAGCTCTTCTGCCAACATGCCCACGGCCACAGCACCAGAGAAGAGCGCTCAAACTGCAGCACAGGCAGCAACTCTGGCCACGGCTATGGGTAATGCTGGCATCGCGACATCCTTGAACAGCGATGGCACCTATTCTGCCGCGCTCACTAATGGCCTGAGCCAGATTTCCTGGGACAGCACGACAGCCTCAACTGCAGAAGCCACGACGACGCAGGCACCAGCCATTACTCTCAACACAGCATCCGCAACCCTTGCTTCAGGCTCGACTCTAACTTTCCAAAACGCATCCGCGACACTGAAGAACTCTTCGAGCAGCAACCCTGCCGTTACAACGCAGTTTGTTCTCGACAGTGACCCGAAAACACAAACTGACACTATGAAGGCGCTTGATGCAGTATCGGGAAGTACCGATCTCACCCTGACCTCAGGCGCCCTGACGAGCGCGGGTGGATCCATTTCGGGAACATCGACTTCCGGAGGTGTCACCACCTACAACCTGACAAACGGTAACACCATCACATCGCAGACAGACAATAGCGGTAACGTCACCTATTCCGTTTCAAGCGGAACAGGAACCACCAACATTATTGATGTCAATATTGGATCTTCTACAGACCAGTCGACTATTAACCAGTCCTTGAACAACGCCATGAATAACGCTGGCTTTGTCAATACTGCAAACTCCAGTGGAACCACTATTGCTGCGAACAGCAATGCGATCACAGCAGAGTGGGACACGAAGACGACAGGCGCAACTGCAACCAGCACCTATAATACAAACCAGTCACTTAATTCGACGGTGACATCTGGTACAAATGTGGTTCAGCTTGCTGTAAATGCAGCGATTACAAAGATGAGTCAGATCTCCAGCAGCCTTGGCGTTGGGAGCAACACTATTACCCAGCTTCAGACTTCTACCAGCAACCTCTCCTCCTCCCTCACTACGGGTGTTGGTGCGCTGACGGATGCTGATCTTGCAGCGGAAAGTGCCAAGCTGACCTCTCTGCAGACAAAGCAGCAGCTGGCTATTCAGTCTCTCTCGATTGCGAATTCGCAGTCTTCGACCCTTCTCAGCCTCTTCCGCGGCTGATCAGGAAAGGTGGGTGCAGGATTTTCCCGCACCCACCACTCCTTTACCGATCTGCTCCAGAAGTTTTCCATCCGCACATTATGGGCCGGAAAACTTCTGAAACAGCTCTGCCTCTTCCCAGGAGTAATCGATCTTGAGCTACGCCGCTTCTCAATATCAGCAGCAATCCGGCTCCTACCTCTCTGGACGCGAAATCGAAGTCATGGCGTTCACTCACGTCAATACACTTCTCAAAACCCAGAAAACCCCAACAGCGCGCCTTGAAGCGCTCTCTGCCAACCAGAAGCTCTGGTCTGTATTGCTGAGCAGTCTTAATCGTGTGGACTGCCCGCTCGATGATATTCTCAAGCAGGACCTCATTACTGTTGGCACATGGTCCATGCGTTATTCCAATATCGCTCTTAACCGGGATTTGCCCCTCGCTCCCCTGATGGACATCAATCAAGACATGATTGATGGCTTGAAGCCTGCCAAACAGGCAGCTCCCATGCCATCCTATTCCACCCAGCTCCCCACTTCTGGAAGTTCAGACAACGCCCATCGCCCTTTGCAGCTGATGGGCTAACAATCAAAACTAGGCGTAATTTTAAGAGTTTATTTGCCATAAAAAGACCGGCGCTTAAGCCGGTCTTTTTGTGTTTAATTACTTTCCGACTTTATAGCCTTGGCTTCTTGAGTTCATAAATCAATCCAACGGCAGACGTATAAACTCAAGAAGAACTTTATCAGTGCGTTAGAGAAGCCTTGTTATCAGTGCGATCAATGTCTGGGATCATATGATCCGGATCGACTATTACGTTTCTGAGGCCCTCATGCGCTGCGAAGGTCAGGCTAACGTTGTTTTCCTGACGCCAGGCTTCCGTCGGAATGCGCATATCGCGATGGCTGCCATCCGCAAACTCCAAACGTACAGTCACCGGCAGCGGCAACGTGCCGTAGTTATGTACGTCCACCGTAATTGGCTTTCCAGAAATTGCCGTCACGCGGCCCACCGCATAATCGGGAGCAGCATTGGAAAAATACCATCCACGCCAGAACCACGACAAATTCTCGCCGCCTTCACTTTCCATCATTCGGAAGAAATCGGAAGGATCAGGGTGGCGGAAGGACCATGCTGAAATATATCGACGGAACGCAGCATCAAAACGATCTGGACCAAGGATCTGCTCGCGCAGCAGCTTCAGGCCATATGCCCCTTTGAAATACGTCACACTATGGCGGTATTTTTCAGAAATCTGATCAGCGGGTGTCGTAAGAACAGGCGCCGCCTTATCAAGCAGTAATGGCACGATATCGTCTGCTGGCACACCAGTCCTGGGTGCAAATTCCGGATCTTTCTTCGGTGCAAATTCACCATGATTGAAGTGATCCGAAGCATAAGCATCAATGAAAGTATTAAATCCTTCATCCATGAAAGCATCCGTGCGCTCATCTGATCCCACAATCATCGGAAACCAGCCATGTCCGAGTTCATGCGTGGTAATCCAGAAGAGCTGTGGATCACGATCTTCCATGCCGTCAAAAACAATTCCCGGATATTCCATCCCGGCCCCGTGTCCACCTAAATTGACGGCGTTTGGCCATGGATATTCAAACCATTTCTCTGAGAAATACTCGATGGCATGCTTGACGTATTCTGTTGAGCGGTCCCATCCATGCGACCCGATGCCTTCTCGCGGATAAATAGACATCGCAAGACGAGGCACCGCACGGCACCCCGAGCACGGACTCACAGCAGGCAGATTGATACGAGCAGCATCCCACAGAAACGCCGGTGAGGCTGCGAAAGCCACATCACGCGTGTTGGGCATCGCATAATGCCAAGTCACCTCACCGCTCTGCTTCAAATGGCTTTGCGGGTCTGTAACGTCGTCAAGCGTCCGGATCATGACGCGAGCGTCACTCTGTGCGGCCTGCGCAAGACGTGCACGCTCGTCTTTTGTCAGCACATCCTGCGGGTTCATGAGGGCGCCGGAACCCACCACCGTGTAGTTCCATGGAACTGTCACACTGTAATCGATGTTGCCATATTCCAGGAAAAATTCCTGTCCGAGATATGGCAGCGTGTTCCAGCCATGGCGATCGTCATACACACTAAGGCGCGGAAACCATTGTGCGATTTCATAAATATCGCCCTGCTTGGAAGGCGTAACAGCAGTGCGGCCGCCCCATGTTCCGGGCACGGTATACTGCCATTCGATCCGCAACCGCACGCTTGCACGCGAAGACAGAGCGCGCGGCAGATGGATCTGCATCCGCGTGTCATTGATCAGTGGCGTGACGTCCGTCTGCTGGGCACCCTGCAAAACGGTAACACGTGCAATTTTGATGCCGTCAGTATGATGCGTGGCGTATCGGTCGCCAAAAATAGCCCGGGCATCTTCACGATAAATGTTCTGGTCCAGTTGGAGCCACAGAACATCCAGAACGTCAGGACTCTTGTTGGAGTAGGTAACGGTCTCCGAGCCCTGCAAAATATGCGTCTTGGGATCGATCCGGGAAGATATCGAATAATCAACCCGGTTCTGCCAATAGGACGGGCCGGGCAGACCCGAACCGGATCGGTAGACATTTGGTGCGTCCGGCAAGGTCAGGGGCGCAAAGACCTTGCGCGGATCAGGGTCGGATTTCGGAGCGGCGAAGACTGGAGAAGCCGAGGCGGCCCCCAGAAGAATCAGCAATAAAAAACGGGGGTACATCCCGGCACTTGCTCCTCGAAACGGTTTCTACCCCGTTATGATATCGTGAAACGCGCCGAGATACGATGCCAGATCCACTTTGACCGGCATAAGATAGGCATCATCATTTTTTGCATGAATCAGGGAAAGCATTTTGCGCCCGGCAGCAATATTGCCCTCAAGATCTGCTGGAAAATCATGCGGAAACACCACGTGATTGACACGTTCCCAGTATCGGCGCGACCGCTCACCCACAACCGGGGATATGCCCCAAAAAACCGAATCATCGCGGAGCCATTCCATGCACATCTCAAGCATTGCGCAGTCAAAAAGCGGTTGCGTGAAAAAGCCGCATGCACCCGCATCCCGCTTGCGCCGTACAATATCCAGCTCATGCCAGGGTGCAAGCCGGTAAGGATCGAACGCTGCGTAAACTTTCAAATGCGGCGCTTCTCTCCGGTATCTCGTAATGATTTCTTCGGACGTGTTTGGCCAGACTGGCCGATCAGCATCCGGCGGTGGATCACCGGCGATAACGAGCACGGATGTTAGTTCCGGCCTGTCAGCCCCCGGCAAGGGTGCATCCGGCGCAATATCGATCGCCCTGACATGAGGGATCACCTCCATCGGAGCCTGCCTGATAAGCAGACAGGCTGCATCATGGCTGCGAAGGTCAAACCGCAGCAGATCAGGGATATTGATCGTCTGCACAGCAGGTAACGTGCTGCGCGTGACGGCCAGATCCTCAAGCAACCCTTGCGAATTGCGCGGGATCAACTCTACCGATACACGGCTCATGCCTTCTGATCAGGGCGCGAAACAACGTTCTGGGCCAGCAGCGCGGCCTGAAGGGTATTATGCAGCAGGCAGGCAATTGTCATCGGGCCCACTCCGCCCGGAACAGGCGTGATATGCCCAGCTACCGGCAGCGCCTCCTCAAAGGCGACATCCCCGACAAGGCGTGTTTTACCATGCTCGGTGGGGACACGGGTGATCCCGACGTCAATAACGGTCGCGCCCGGCTTGATCCAGTCGCCCCGCACCAGCCCGTGCTTGCCCGTAGCAACGACGAGAATATCACCTTCACGGGCCAAAGCGCGCGTATCACGCGTGTGAATATGACCAACTGACACAGTGCACCCTTCACGCAGCATAAGCTGCGCCATCGGTTTACCCACCAGATTGGACGCCCCGATGATGACCGCATGTTTGCCCTGCATGTCTGTGTGGACAGACTGGAGAAGCTTGAGACATCCCAAAGGCGTGCACGGAACAATGCCGTCAATGCCCAGCGCCATGCGCCCGGCGTTGATTTCTCCCAGACCGTCAACGTCCTTATGCGCGACAATGGCGTTCGTCACGACCACCGGATCAATCTGCGCGGGAAGAGGCAACTGCACAAGAATCCCATGTATCTGGGAGTTTGCGTTCAGGTCAGCGATCAGATCCAGTAACTCGGCCTGGGACGTGCTCTGCGGGAGCATGTGCATAAAAGAACGCATGCCAGCACGATGCGTCTGAAGCGCCTTGTTCTTCACATACACTTCGGACGCGGGATCGTTACCGACCAGAACCACCGCCAGACCGGGCAAGGTATTGCCGCGCTCTACAAAAGCGGCAACATCACGACCCACCTGTTCGGTCAGGGATCGTGCAATGGCTTTTCCGTCAATGATTTTGGCGGCCATGTCTGGGGAAACGGTGCTCATGAGCTCTCCGGATGGAAACGGGCCGGTCTTTCGGTTACGGTTCCGAGCATGACCCGCGCGGTCGTCAGGATTAAGGATCGTCTGTGGTGTCCGAGGAAATACGCAAGAACTTCGCCAGTGACAACGTCACGCCTGCATGTCCGGAAGTCATGGAAGCCATGCTGCGAGCCAATGAGGGCAGTGTTGGCTCTTATGGCGGGGATGATCTGTCAGTCTCTCTGGATGTAAAATTCTCCAAGCTTTTCGAGACAGAAGTGGCCGTTTTCCCGCTGGTTACGGGAACAGCCGCAAATAGCGTGGCACTTTCCGCGCTCGTTTCTCCCTATGGTTCCGTGCTCTGTGATCAAAGCGCGCACATCAATACTGACGAGGGAGGAGCGCCGGAATTTTTCACACATGGCGCCAAACTGGTGGGCATTCCCTCCGCCGACGGTCGCATGGACCCGGCAACACTTCCGCCCGCACTCAAGACCAACAAGGGCGCGGGCGTTCTCGCACCGCCATTTCAGGCACTGTCTCTGACACAGGCTACGGAATGGGGCACGGTCTATGACCTGCAAACCCTGCAGGCGCTCTGCGCAATTGCACACGATCACGAGATTCCCGTGCATATGGATGGCGCGCGCCTTGGAAACGCCATTACAAACTTGGGATGCACACCTGCAGAAACCACATGGAAATCCGGCGTGGACGTTCTGACCTTCGGTGGCACCAAAAACGGCGCTATGGCGGCGGAAGCTGTTGTATTTTTCATCAACGACCGCACTCGCCCTCTTTTCCGCGACTTCCTGAGACGCATCAAGCGCAGTGGACATCTGTGGTCCAAGCAGCGATTCCTCAGTGCGCAGCTTCTGGCCTTG
>Ga0157362_1001448_pt1 | contig 10112 bp, 10 predicted proteins | sample AttlaeALBM3_FD_111480 | JGI IMG/M metagenome (GOLD analysis project Ga0157362, IMG submission 111480) | Fungus gardens microbial communities from leaf cutter ant in Ribeirão Preto, State of São Paulo, Brazil - Atta laevigata ALBM3 | ecosystem: Host-associated > Fungi > Mycelium > Unclassified ... | reverse complement strand
TCACAGGCGGCATCCTCAGCAGGTAAGCGAAAAAGAGGCGCAATAATGTCATTTTTTTTGCGCGCGAACAACCGAGAAAAGTAAATAAGCTTGCAGACGACAAAACTGCAACCCGATGAAAAATAATGATTTTAAATAAAAAGCATTTACATAAGTGCTTAATTATCTTTGCGTTATGAAAGGTTATGCACCTTGCCTTCGCTACCCCTTCCCGCCGTGGAAGAGTAGACTGAGCCGCACATTTCCTGCTTGCCGGAGGCTGCATGTTTACCGCATTAGTCATTGAAAATGATGAGCAAGGCTATCGCACCAACCTGAAACAGCTTAACGAATCCCAGCTGCCCGACCATGACGTTACCCTCGATGTCGCTTACTCCACGCTGAACTACAAAGACGCGCTCGCCATCTGCAATAAAGGGCCAATCGTGCGTCAGTTTCCGATGGTGCCGGGCATCGATTTCGTCGGCCGCGTCACCGCCAGCCGCCATCCTGAATGGCAGCTGGACGACGTCGCGCTGCTGACCGGCTGGGGCGTTGGCGAAAAACAGTGGGGCGGCCTGGCGCAGAAAGCGAGCGTCTCTGGCGACTGGCTGGTGGAGGTGCCCGCCTCGCTCAGCCCGCTGCAAACTATGGCGATCGGCACGGCTGGCTTTACCGCGATGCTGTGCGTGATGGCGCTGGAAAAACAGGGCGTCACGCCGGATCGCGGCCCGGTGCTGGTGACCGGCGCCAGCGGCGGCGTCGGCAGCTTTAGCGTCAGCCTGCTGTCGCGTCTCGGCTTTGAGGTGGTTGCCGCCAGCGGACGCGCCAGCGACGAAGCCTACCTGATCGACACGCTCGGCGCGCGTTCGGTTATCGACCGCAGCGAGCTGTCGCAGCCCGGCAAGCCGCTGGCGAAAGAGCGCTGGGCGGCGGCAATCGACAGCGTCGGCAGCCATACGCTGAGCAACGTACTGGCCGCAACGCAGCGCGACGGCGTGGTGGCCGCCTGCGGCATGGCGCAGGGGCTGGATCTGCCCGCCAGCGTCGCGCCCTTTATCCTGCGCGGCGTGACGCTGACCGGCGTCGACAGCGTGATGTGCCCGAAACCGCTGCGCCAGCAGGCGTGGCAGCGCCTCGGCGAACTGCTGAACGGCGACACTCTGACGCAGCTCGCCACCCTGATCCCGCTCAGCGAGGCGAAACAGGGCGCGCAGGATCTGCTGGACGGCAAGGTGCGCGGCCGCCTGATTGTCGATTGTCGTTAAGCCTTTTGATGCAGGGCGACGTCGCGCAGCAGCACGTCAAGACGCGCCAGCGCGAACTGCGCGCCCTGCTCCATTACTGATTTCGGCTCGCCCTCAAAGCGCCGCATCTCCGCCACGACGCTGCCGTCCGGCAGCGCCCAGCCAAACCAGATAGTGCCCGCCGGCGTGCCGTCTTCGCCACCGTCCGGCCCGGCATAGCCGGTGATCGCCAGGCTGACCGGCTCGCCGGAACGCGCGCGCGCGCCTGTCGCCATCTCGCGCGCGGTCTGCTCGCTGACGGCGGTGTGCGCCTCAAGGGTTTCCGGCCGGACGCCCAGTAGCTGGCTCTTTGCATGGTCGCTGTAGGTGACGAAGCCGCTGGTGTAGAAGTTGCCGCTGTTTTCTACCTTCGCCAGCGTCATGCTGATCAGGCCGGCGGTGCAGGATTCGGCGGTCGCTAACCGCCACTCAGAGGAAAGAAGCCGCTCGCCAAGCTGTTCGGCGGCGTGATCTAATGCATCGGTCATACTTTGCTTCCCTGTTTATGGTTTCAGTCTACAAAGTATGGTTGAAAATTGGCGCGCCGCTAAAGGCTAACGCCATGAATAGTAAGCCAAACGGCGTCAGGCGCGCAGCTGGATCACCGGCCTGCCGCTCTCGTGATGCGCGGTGACGCGCAGCTCCGCCTGATACCAGCGCGTCAGCGTCGCTTCGGTCATCACCGCCTGCGGCGAGCCCTGCGCCACCAGCCTGCCCTGATGCAGCAGCAGGATGCGATCCGCCCAGAGCGCGGCGAGGTTGAGATCGTGCAGCACGGCGCAGACGCCTAAATCGCCCTGGCGTGATAAACGATGCAGCAGGCGCAGCGTGCTCTGCTGCCAGAAGAGATCGAGCGCCGAGGTCGGCTCATCGAGAAACAGCCAGCCGCGCGGCGCGCCGTCGCGCCACAGCTGCGCCAGCACGCGCGCCAGCTGCACGCGCTGCTGCTCGCCGCCGGAGAGCAGCCGATAGTCGCGTCCGGCCAGCTCGCTGCAGCCGGTCAGCGCCATCACCTCGTCGACAATCGCCTCTGCGCCCGCGCTGGGCCAGGGCGCGCGACCCATCGCCACCACGGCAGCGGCGGGCAGCGAGAAGGTGACCAGATTTTGCTGGCGCATCACCGCACGCCGCTGCGCCAGCTGCTGACGCGGCCACGCGGCAAGCGGGCGATCCCCCAGTCGGCACTCGCCGCTGTCCGGCGTTACAAAGCCGGTCAGCATGCGCAGCAGCGTCGACTTGCCCGCGCCGTTGGGGCCGATCAGCGCCACCATTTCGCCTGGTTTTAGCGCCAGATCCAGCGTGTCGATCAGCTGCCGTCCGCCCTGTGCGTAGCGCAGGCTGCGCGCTTCTAACTGTTCCATCACTCACCTCCTCGCTGCTGGCGCAGGATCAGCCAGAGAAACCAGGGGCCGCCCAGCAGGCTGGTCAGCAGCCCTACCGGCATTTCGGCCGGCACCACCACCGTGCGCGCCAGCGTATCCGCCAGCAGCAGCAGCAGCGCGCCCGCCAGCGCCGATCCAGGCAGCATCCAGCGGTGATCGCTGCCGAGACAGAAGCGCATCACGTGCGGCACCACCAGCCCGACGAAACCGATAATACCGCTTACCGACACCGCCGCGCCCACCAGCAGCGCGCTCAGCACCAGCAATTGCCGCTGGGTGCGGCGCACGTCAATGCCCATATAGTGCGCGTCCTCTTCCCCCAGCTGCAGCAGGTTAAGATGACGCGCGCGCAGCTGCGTCAGCAGCAGCGACGGCAGAATAAAGGCGGCGCACACCGCCAGCATCGGCCACTGCGCCTGGCTCAGGCTGCCCATACCCCACAGCGAGAGCTGGCGCAGCTGCTGATCGTTGCTCAGCCAGGCAAGCACGCCCACCGCCGCGCCGCACAGCGCGTTGATGGCGATGCCCACCAGCAGCAGACGCGCCAGACTGCCCTGCGCCAGCTGGCTGAAACTGAAAATCAACGCCATCACCGCCAGGCTGCCGAGAAAGGCGGCCACGCTAGGCAGCCAGAGCAGCAGCAGCGGCGGCAGCGCCAGCGGCAACACGATAGCGATCGCCACCGCCAGCCCCGCGCCGCTGCTGATGCCGAGCAGGCCAGGATCGGCGAGCGGGTTGCGAAACAGCCCCTGCATCACCGCGCCGGACACCGCCAGCGCCATGCCAATGACCACCGCCAGCAGCACGCGCGGCAGGCGGATGTTAAGCCAGATCTGCCAGAGGGTGTCGCTGAGCGGCGCCAGCCACAGGGCGCGCGGCGACAGCGTCATCGCGCCGAGATTCGCCGCCAGCGCCACTGCCGCCAGCATGGCGATCAGCATCAGCGCCAGCCAGCGCAGCGCGCGCGGATTACTCATGCCGCGCCGCTTCCGCCGCTTTGCGCAGCTTCACGAGGGCGCCAGGGGTGTCGAGACCGAAGCCGAGCAGCGCCATCTCGTCGATTACCAGCAGGTTCTTCTGCTGGCCCGCTGGCGTCAGCGCCAGGCCAGGCAACTGCCACACCTTCTCTTCATCGCCCAGGGTTTTCAGCCCGTCATCGCCGATCACCACCAGATCCGGCGCGGCGGCGATAACGCCCTCCTGCGACAGCGGCTGATAGTGCGGCACCGCGCCCATCGCGTTGACCAGCCCGGCGCTGCGGATGGCGCCGTCGGCGGCGGTGTCGCTGCCCGCCGCCAGCGACTTCATGCCGCTGTGGGTCATAATAAACAGCACTTTTACCGGCAGCGGCCGCGTCGGCAGCGCCGCCAGCGTGCGGCTCACCTGCTGCGCCAGCGTCTGCGCCTCTTCCTCGCGCTGCAGCGCCTTGCCGATGGTCAGGATCTTTTTCGGGATAGCATCAAGGCTGTTCTCGCCGGTAACTTCCACGACCTTTACGCCCGCCTGGGCGATCTGCTGCAGCGCCAGCGAGGGTTTCGCCTGCTCGCTGCTCAGCACCAGCGTCGGCTTCAGCGCCAGAATGCCCTCGGCGTTAAGCTGACGCATATAGCCGATATCCGGCAGCTTTTTCGCCAGCGCCGGATGCTGGCTGGTGCTGTCGCGCGCCACCAGCGCCTGCTGGCCGCCCAGCGCATAGACAATCTGCGTGACGTCGCCGCCGATTGAGATAACGCGCTCCGCCGCCAGCGACGGCAGCGCCAGCAGCAGCAGCCAGGGGATCAGGCGTTTCATGCCACTTCTCCCGCCGCGCTTAGCGAGGTCACCTGCTCGCGCCAGCGCGCCTGCTCCGGCGTGCCTTCGCTGCGCTGGCCGTAGAGCTGCGCAATCTGCGTGCCGTCGGCGGCGAACAGCTCCAGGCTGGTGACGAAGCCGTCGCTGCCGGGTTTGCGCGTCACCCAGCTCTCGTGGATCTGGTCCGCCATCAGGTGCAGCGTAAAGCGCGGGTTGAAAATATTGAGCCAGTTCTCCATCGGCACCACTTTTTCCACCGCGCCGGTAAAGATCTGGGTGCAGCCGCGATTGCCGACAAAGATCATGATTTCATTGCCTTCCTGCTGCGCCAGCGTTAGCAGCCGCGCCAGCGCGTCGTTCTCCACGCGCCACGCCAGATCGCTGCCCGCCGCGCGGAACGCCTGCGGGCGCGAGACGTTATGGCGCTTCAGCAGGCCAAAGAACTGATGCACGTCGGTCATGGCGCGCCACTCACTCTCGATAGCGGCGGCGTCGATCTCTTCGGCGAAGCTGGCCGGCTCTGGCGCGTCGACGTGCAGCGCGGCGGGCGCCTCGTCAGCGAAGCGCGCGATCAGCGCCTGCCAGGCCGGCATGTCAGTATGGTCGGTGGCGTAAATTTTCAGCACCGCGTCGCCGTGACGGTCGAAAATCTGAATGCTCTGCCGCTCACCGTGCGCGCTCTGCTCGCGCAGGAAAAACGCGCTGCGCCACTGGCCGGGAAACAGACGCAGATCGAGCGCGCGGGGGTTTAGCACCAGCCCGGCGTGATCGCCCATTTTAAGGTTCTGATAGCTGCCAAGATGCTCATGCACCGCATAGTCGTTGCGGGTGATATTTTTGGTTTCGCCGACCGCTTCCAGCGCCTGCAGCAGCTCGCGGAACTGCGGCTGTAGCCGCTGCGCGTCCTGACCGACGCGGGCGTCGCACAGCGCCGCTTCGCTGATGCCCATCAGCGCGGCCAGATCGCGGGCGTATTTTTTCGGGTGGCTGCTTTTCAGCGTTTGATAATGTTGAAACAGTGGATTCATTGCGCGTTGCTCCCGTAGCAAAAACGCCCTGCCTCAGCGCAGGGCGGACGAGTGATTAGAAATCGACGTTGACGCCCAGCTGGTACGTGCGGCCCGGCATCACCGCCAGCGCCACATCGTTGCGATCCTGCGCCGTCTCGCTGGTCAGCTCGCGGCTGCTGGTGTAGTCCCAGTATTTGCGGTCGGTCAGGTTATAGATGCCGCCGCTCAGCCTGACGTTCTTCGCCACCTGCCAGTAGGCCGTTGCATCTACCATGCCATAACCCGGCACGCGCATATACTCGCTGGTGGCGTCGGTGAGCGCCGCGCCGCTGTTGGTGTAGCTTTCGCGGTTGGTTTCCGTGGCGCGTTTGCCTTTGACGAAGGTTGCGGTGACCGCCGCGCCATAGCCGCGCTGCACGTCATCCCACGCCAGTCCGACGATCGCCTTCAGCGGCGCGACGCTGTCGAGATCGACATACTTGTCGCCTGAATAGCTCGACTTCGACTTCCCTTCGTTATAGCCCAGCGCAAAGGTGGCGCTCAGCCCGTCGACCTGCTGGAACCAGGTGCCGAAGTTGAGTTTAGTCGCCAGCTCCGCGCCGTAGATATAGGCCTTGTCGCGGTTCTCCGCCTGGTAGGTGGTGTAAATATTGCCCGGCACGTTAACGAACTTGTCAGGGTTGCCGGCGCGGGTATAGCGCGTGTAGGCGATAAAGTTTTTGTACTGGTTGTAGAACAGCGAGGCGTTCACCGTCACGCCTTCCACCGCCTGGCCTTTCACTCCCCACTCGAAGTTGTTGCTGGTTTCGGTGTCGAGATCGGCGTTGCCGACCAGCGCATACTGCGCGCGGCCCGCATAGCTGGAGCCGAGGTTCCAGGAGCCGTAAAGCTGGCTGGCGGTCGGGAACTCGACGCCGCGCTTGTACTGCAAATAGGTGATGAGCGCAGGCGTCAGATCGTACTGCAGGGTAAGCGACGGCAGCACTTCGGTGTCGCTGTTGCCGGAGCCGTAGAGCGTTTCCAGCTGCTCTTCGGTCAGCACGCTGCTGCCAGCGGTAAGGTCAGAGAGATTGCGCGGTTTGGTGTTCTGATACATCACGCGCACGCCGGGGATCACTGCGAAGCCGTGGCTGTCGAGGCCGAAGTTAATCTTATCCTGCAGGTAGCCGGCGACGGTGTAGCTGCGGCTGTCGGCCTGCGGCTGCATGATCACGCTGTACTGGCTCGGCGTGGGCGACTGACGGAACGGGCGCTCGGTGCTCTCGGTGCGGGCGTTAACGCCGGCGCTCAGCTCGTGGCGGCCGACGATTTTCGTGGCGCGCGTGTCGAAGCCGAGGCTGCGGGTGTTGTAATCGGAATAGACCCTTTCCCAGGCGCTGGCGCTGCTCGGCATCCAGGTATTGTCGTGCGACTCGGTTTTCTGCCAGTAAAGGCGCGTGGTCAGAGTGTCGAGCAGATCGCTGTAGGGCGTCCACTCATCCGCCAGGCTGACGCCGAAGCGGCGCGTGTCGCTCTGCTGCTGCGAGGTGCCCCAGACGGTATTGCCGGAGGTATCCCAGCCGTCATAGTGGGTGTGGTTGGTTTTGTGGTAGTAGTCAAAGGTGGCGCTCAGCTTGTGCTGATCGTTGGGCTGCCAGATGCCGGAGGTCATAAAGGCGTCGGAGTGCCAGTTAGCCGGATAGGCCTGCTTCACGCCGCTGTTGTTTTGCGTCTCCTGACCGTCGCGGCGGCTGTAGACAAACAGGCCGCGCAGTTCATCGTCGCCCGCTGCCGCCGTGATGCCGTTGTGCCAGCTGCGGTCGGCGGAGTTGTAGTTACTCTGATAGCCGAAGTAACTGTTTTTGCTGCCGCTCAGGTAGTCGTCGGCGCTTTTGTTGTGAAACGAGACGTTGCCGCCAATCGAGGCGTTGGGCTGATCGACCGCGGTCGCGCCCTTTTCAATCTCGACGCTGCCGAACATATAGGGATCGATATAGTCGCCGCGCCCGATGCCGAAGGTGTTGTTGCCGACGCGGCTAACGTAGGGACGGCCGGTGGCGTCCGGCAGGGGAATGCCGTCAACGTCGAGCCCGACGCGGTTGCTCTCCAGGCCGCGAATGTTGTAGCCGCTGTAGCCCGCGCGGTCGAAGCCGCTTTTGCCTGAGGAGGAGCCGCCCGCCGATCCAGTGGCGCTGATCAGCGGCTCGTAACGCATAATGGAGCCGAAGTCGTTGGCCCCGCGTTTTTGCAGGTCGGCGGCGGATAATGTGGTTTTATTGCCCGCCTTTGGCTTCGGCGCGGTAACGGTCATGACCGGGTCGGCGCTGCTTTTTTCGCTGGCAGGCGTTTCGCTGGCGGCATAGCCGCAGGCGGCGTGAACCGAGGCAGCCAGCAGCGCGATTTTACAGAGTCGCGGCTGGGTGAATCCCTGAAACATGGAAGACATAAGCGCAAATACCTTATTGATTGTTAGTATTTGCTCACTTACTTGCTGTCAGTAGATAAAGTACGGTTTCGCACATCAAACCGTAAGCAGAACGTCTTTTTTATTATGAATAATTTCGCCAGAAATGTAATGTAAGTGGTAATCATTATCAACTGGCTTTAGAGTAAGATGTATCTTACACCGCACGATTTGCTAATCTGCGTGCGATGCTACATTAACGTTGCCAGGGAAACCGCTATGACTGAGAAACCCTCCATTACCATCCACTACTGCACCCAGTGTAACTGGCTGCTGCGTTCCGCCTGGATGGCGCAGGAGCTGCTGCAAACCTTCGCCGAAGACCTGGCGGCAGTCACGCTGAAGCCGGGCACCGGCGGGGTATTTGAGATTGTCATTAATGACGACATTCTGTGGGAGCGTAAACGCGACGGCGGCTTTCCCGACGCGGCGGCGCTGAAGCAGCGCGTGCGCGACGTCTGCTTCCCGGATCGGCCGTTAGGTCATGTGGATAAGAAAAAAAGCTGAGGCTTAGCTGGCGGCGATTTTATCCGCCGCCGCGTTTAGCGCCTCGACCACCTTCGCCAGGGTTTCCGGCGATATGTCTTGCTGGGCGAGGCGGCTATTGAGCGTGGTGCGCATACGGTGGATCGCCTGATCGACGTCGGGAATGCTGCGGTTATTGACCAGCACCGCCAGCGACGACAGGCGCTCGATCAGCTGCTCGACCTGCGGCTGCTGCTCCGCCAGCTGCGCGCGTCCCGCCGCATTCAGCGTATAGGCTTTGCGCGACGCCTGCGCGTCTACCACGCTGATGGCGTCCAGCTCTTCCAGCAGCGTCAGATTGGGATAGATAATGCCGGGACTGGGAGAGTATTCGCCTTTCGACAGCTCTTCGATCGACTTGATCAGCTCGTAGCCGTGTGCGTCGTTTTGCGCCAGAAAATGCAGCATTAACAGGCGGATATCGCTGGCGTCCAGCATCTTTTCACGTCGCTTACGGCGACCGCCGCATCCGCCGCGCGGAGCGGAATCCTGGTGACACGAGAAAGCCGGATCCTGTTTCATTGCCTGCCTGAAGGGAGTCTTTACGGGAGGATGATAGTAGTCCGCCGCCTGGCAAAATTCAACACGGGCGGCGGTATCGGCTTATTTGGCGTGCCAGTAAGCGACGGCGCGCACAAAGGCGGGATCGAGGCCGCGACGCGTGACAAAGTAGTCGCCGAGCGCTTTGGCGAAGTCGCCCTCGCCGGTCAGCCAGATAAAGTAATCCTCCTGCGGCACGGCGATGTTATCCAGCGCGGCGATCAGCTTATCCACCTGCGCCGCGCCGCTGCCAAGCCAGTGGGCGTTGACGCCAGCCAGATCCGGCAGGTAGTCGCGTCCCGTCGCTTCATCCACGCAGGCGAACAGATGCAGCGCCTGCGCCCTGGCGTCGGCCTGACGGCGTTTGAACGCCGGCAAGCCGGTTTCATCGCAGACGTAGAGCTGAAACGCGTAGTCGGTCGGCACCACCAGCGAGCCGCGCGGGCCGCCCATAATCAGGCGATCGCCCTCTTTTGCCTGCTGCGCCCAGCCGCTGGCGACGCCGCCGTCGTGGATATAGAAGTCGAGCGTCAGCGACGATTCGCCGTCAAAGGCGAGCGGCGTATAGTCGCGCGCCGGCGGACGCGCGCCGCCTGGCCAGACGATGCCTTCGTCGGTCATCTGCGGCAGCTGCAGTTCCGCGCCGCTCTCCTGCGGGAAAAAAACTTTGATATGGTCATCAAAGCCCGGCGAGTGGAAGCCAGCCAGATCGCTGCCGTGAAAGGTGATGCGCCAGAATTCACTGGCGACCAGCATTTTGCTGGCGACGGTGATGTGGCGAAAGCGCAGTTCGTTGCGCACGCGCTGCGGCGCGCGGCTGCGGGACGCCTGGTTGTCGGAATGCATAAATCCTCCTTTTACGCCGCCGGCTGCGGCCGTGAATGCGTGAGAAAACAGAAGAATGATTCTCATTTGAGGCGCCCAGATTACTCATGATATATCTTAGGCGCAAGGATCGATTGTGCTATTTCCGCGCAGCCGAAAGGGTGCGCAGGCGAATGCCTGCGCACAGAAGAGCATGCGAAACAGAGAAGCGCGCGGAGGTCGCGCGCGGCGATCAGAGGTTGTCGTTTAAGGCGTCGGCGCCGAAGTGCTTCGGCGACTGCTGCGGCAGCGCGTTGTCGCCGAGGATTTCATGCTGGGTCGGCTGGGCATG
>Ga0157362_1001447_pt1 | contig 10114 bp, 5 predicted proteins | sample AttlaeALBM3_FD_111480 | JGI IMG/M metagenome (GOLD analysis project Ga0157362, IMG submission 111480) | Fungus gardens microbial communities from leaf cutter ant in Ribeirão Preto, State of São Paulo, Brazil - Atta laevigata ALBM3 | ecosystem: Host-associated > Fungi > Mycelium > Unclassified ... | reverse complement strand
TCGTCGATTACTCAATCAATTTTTCTCCGAGGTACGTCGTATGGTCCGCTGGCTGGCATCATTAAATTATCTGTCAGTGTTTACGCCGAAGCAACACGTGAAACGACTCCTCCGTCACCGTCGCCGTCTCCGACGTTCGTTCCACGGTCCACCACCCCCGGTGCGAGTTGAGCCACCCCTCGCCACTTGCCCGGATCTAGCGGAATGTACTTAAACGATAGGAAGGTGCACGCGTCGATTGGTCGGGCAAACCCCGGGTCGATGGTGAGAGGGGGCGCCGGGTCTTTCGCGAGGCTCGTAGTGTCGCTCTGACCACCGTCGTGGCTGGATTTGTTCCTCGTCGTCCTAAACTTGGTAAGATCGTCGCGATCGCAAAGATCTATCGATGCTTATTTAATACCTCTTACTCCAAGATCTTCGACATCTCGCGTCGCGATCGATCGCGCGATCCCGAAGAGAGCTCCGGCTACATTCTAAAGCGGTTGAACGATCGTGCGGAATGATCGAGATGAAACGATCGTATACTCGAATATAGGAGCGACGTGTAATAAGGGTGATTGCCGTATATAGGTGCAGCGGGGAAATCGCGGGGTCGTTACACCGGGGAATCGACATCGCGAAGCGGTGCGTGTGCAACCAGCGAGGGTCGACGAGGAGCAGTAGGCAGTAGTGGTAGTACGTCACGGGGTGGTGTGTCAGCGAGTGGATTGCAGTCGGACCGTGAATGCGGCCGTGTTAACAAACCCTTGGTCAACAGCGCCCCGTGGCCGACAATTCTACGATAGGTGAGGTCTCGCTAATTTACTCGCCGGCCACGTCGTGTTTACCGATTATCTCAATCCCATCTTGATCGCGTAGCTTTTGAATATCCCGCGACATCGCGGACTTACGCGAGGAGATAAGCGTAACTCCTCCGCAGGGTGTTTGAAACTTTATCGCCTGTGGGTTGACATTATTTCCTTAATTGGCTCGGGAATAAGCTTGGGATGACGGTAATGATGGGTGACGGATATTTATACGATACCTCGTATAATATCTTAGGACAGGAACCCTTGAGATATATAATCATAACTTATATACATAGTTTCATGTTACTAGATGTGTATCGTGAAACTTTGGTAAGAGATCGATTATCTCGGGAACTTATCCTAGAGCTAATTATTTATGTCAGCTGGTTTATGAATTTTTTAATGCGATATTATTGCGGCAATTGATCGTAATTGAATCTATATGAAAATAATTTCTCTTAGAATTATCCAGAGACAAGCTGTTCATTTAAGAATAAACCCGTTAAGAATAAAATCATTAGATTGTATTTATTGGCTGCGGAAAAAATCGTGTAGATTGCTATGAACTTCCTTTAGGTTCTCTGTTATTTATGCAATAATTATCGAATGGAATTGTTTATATTATTTCACATGGCACACAAACTAAATGGATAGAATTTAGCAAGTGCCAGGCAAGCGAATTATATGCGAGTTTATTTAAATATATAATGTTGATGGAACAGTTTACCGCCTCTGAATATTATTGCAGCAATTATATAAATACGTTTGGTTAGACAATTAGCTTGCGTGATGTTATTTGTTTTCATAATCACGGAATGCGAGAGATGTGAATATATTAAAAATAGATTGATGCTAACAAAAATACATAGAAAAAAAGGTTTTACTGAAGTATCTAAAAATTTAATTACACAAAAATTTGAATAGACTTTTTTTGGACCTCAAAGTAATTATGTAGGACTTTTAAATTTGTTCTTAAAATAATTAAATGTTTGCAGCATTGCTCAGCATATTCGAATTTCTTATACAATTATTTTGATAATTTAACAAAATTATTTTCAGATTTGTATCTAAATTTTTAGGTATACTTTAGGAATTAATAAAATTTTATGTTTGAATTATTTTATTTTATTTTACTCCACAATTTCAATTAGTCTCAAATATTTACTTCATGACTGAGAAAGAAGGTACTCTTTTCTAAATAGTTTGTAAACTCATGATTTTCTTAATTAACTTTTCACGTGTTATTTATTTTAGTAGATCGTAAATCCACAGGGGGACTTATTGTTAGCAGAGTTATCTTTTCTCCCCCAAAATACGACCATTTTCCGGAGAATCCGTTCAACCATGTTTCACTAGTAACTACCAAATACGAGGATTATTGAGGAATCGATAAAATCTTGACGGTCGGTCTAATTGACAATTACAAGCCCTGGCAGGTTTATATAGCTGTGCTTTCGCAGTGAATAATTGCTCCTGGTAATTTCGACCTTCTACTGTTGCATCTCAAATGAAACGTTTCATATATCGTAGTTCAGAATAGAATAGGTCAATAAAGGAAGAATAGTAGCCCTTCGAACTTCTCTCAATTCGTGATAGTCTTCCCAAGAGACACTTGATCAATGTGGACAAAGTATAGTTTTTATCAGCAATTTCAAATCTGAATTTAGACAAAAATACAGTTGAAAAGTACTTTTTGCAAAAATGTAGATATGCTAAAGTAGTAATGCTAAAACAAGTCACGTAACGTATTTATAAATAATTCTATTCAATTCGAATTTTTTTTGCTTGACTTAATGCAACGTATTTAATTTTTTGAGTGCACTTTTATCAATGCACGCCAGGTCTGATAAAATATGTTTTTAAAAATATAGCGAATTATATAGAATAAAAATAAGTATATATATTTTTTTAATAAAAATTATTTTTACGAGTTTATTTTGTATTATTTGATGAATTTAAATGTTTGGATTAATTTTAATATTTTTGCACTAATATTTTTTCATTTGAAGTATACAAAAACATTTCGCTGTATATATTTTTATATTTGTACTATCAAATTCGGTATTGTTCTCTATTTCATTGTCACATTAAAAATCATGTACTGGGTAATTTTATTATAAAAATTTGATTATGATATACTATTTGTTAAATGAAATGATTAAAAATTGCGATGAAAGAGATCTATTATATCTATTTTGTGAGAAAATAAAGGTAACAAAGTATATTTACAATACATCTTTTTACAAGATTTCGACTAATTACATTTGTAACTCGATTTGCTGTGAACTTGATTTCAAATGAACCTATAAATGAATGTTTTAATAATTTGTTTTACCTCATTTACTAACAATTACCGCGAATGTTCTCTGGCAAATTTTGCTTAACAATCGATATAAACGTCAACGTGAGATTCAATCTAATTAATACTATTAAAGACAAAGCGCGTTGTGATCTGTGTCTCAGAGTTAGAATGAGAATAAGTATATATTTTCATCTATCATACTGCATATCAAGTATTATAACAAGGTTGAGAAGTAACGCATTACTTACAATGTCGTTACCGTAACATCGTTGGAACATTTAAATTCAATACATCTCACATGTCCTCCAAACGGTCTACTCAAATTGTTGTCAATCAATTTAATATAAGATCAATATGTTAACATAAATATTATACAAAAAAATTAATATAAAAAATGTAACACTGACATAATTTGTAAGCATATTATTATAGAAGCATATTTTTTCAGTAAAATTCACATTTATGATATGTTAAATTAACGTATTTTATTTATTTATCTTAGAATTTACATTTTAAAATATAATATTTTAAAATATAATATTTTATGTTATTTACTTATTCATAAATTATATTATTTGAATACTAATAATTGTTGAATGTCAATCTAATTCAAAATATTCAAATAACATAAAATCACATTATGTTAAATTAACATTCGAATATGTCTATTCAAATTATATTCAATACAATATGTATGCTCAAACATTTAACACAAAATTTCAAGGACTTGAGTGGATTGATTTTAATACAATTACAACATATGTTTTATTGTGTAGAGTTACTCTTTTTAGTAACAATTGCATACATTCATTATTATTGATACTAATAATGTTGTTATTAACAAAAAATTAGTTTTATTACTAAATTTTAATAAATAGTTGATATTGTTATCAATAAAACGAAGCTATCGAAGTTACATTTTTTGAGTAGCGATATCGAAACTGTTACTTTTATATACATATAACACATACATATAGAGTTTCAAAAAAAATTTTCAAAAAAAAGGAGTATTACGTTAGATCATGTTATGATTATTCATAACTATGAATCTCATGTTGAATAAAGAAAGATCAAAATTCGACGAAAAAGTATATAACAGAAATTGTAACGACTCAGTAACGAATAAGTTTTTGAGTAAAGATAATGTTAATAAATTACTTTCTCTGATCGATAATGAATTATAGTATTGAATCACTTTTTTATAATAAATAACGAGCAATAATATCGAGTTACTTTTCAAAAGTACCAAGTCGAAATTTTTCTGCTGCTTTGAACCTTAATTTTAAGTCGTATGTAGACTCTAAAAATGACATATGTAGACTCTAAAGATTTATAATAGGTTCTAATCTAATGAATTGAGCTTCTATGTTGAGTCTGTAAATGGCAGTTATTATAAGATTTCCTATTTCTAGATTCAAAAGAATTTTCTAAATAGAAGCTAAATTAAGTAATATAATTAAAAGAGGCCTTATTTGATTGTACAAATATCAAAATAGATTTATAAGATTTAATTGAGATTGAAAGAAATTCAAAGTATGACTAAAATTTCGGGTAATTTTTCAACTCTGTGATTATTAATACATTACCAAATAATAACAAGAAATCTTAAATTTTCGAGTTGCAACATTATTAAAAATGTAACGAATATTAAATTCGAAAAAGTACATTGTTGCGTTATAAAATTAGTAAATACAATTTCCGTTTGTGCGTCATACGCAGATATTGGATAGAAGAGAAATATTGTCAGTTTTATGAGAAGTCTACATTCTTTTACACGCGATACTTTATAGCAAAATATATACAAATATGTACAATTCATAATCTTTAGCTTATTAGATATATTTCTGTCTATTATTTATCCATCTTAATAAATAGTATATTCTCGAGTTCCTGGATTGTTATGGAAACTGAAATAACTAAATAAAAACTGAAAGTATAATAACCGGCGGGATTCAATCAATCGTTTTCCATATAAATTCTTTGAGAAAGGGCAGTTGGGACAGGAGAGAGAAAAAGATAAGACGAAGGCGGAATTCAAGCGCATCGTTCCCAATATGATTGACTCGTTCGAGATAAGAAATATTGCGACGATAGTTGGTATCCGAAGTATTTAATTAAGTCCGGAGGAAAGTCCCGTGGTTGCATGTCTTTGCGCTTTGACATCGGCGCATATATCTTGGAGACAAAACAAATTTCCACGAAGGGGATTCAGCATCAAATAAAAATCGTCTGGAAAGTTTTTCGAGCTTTATTCGAGCTTATTTCGAGAGATAAGAGCGGAACTGACTCGTTATCGGCGAAGGCGGGGGAGACTTTCCGCTTTAATCCTTGAGAAATTCACAGGTAGATGTGGAAGATTAATTCCCATGAAAGGTTCGATTTCAGATTTATTGCTTCGCGTAACTTCGATAAGTTGCTTGCCACCTCGCGTTGCACGCGTCGTCTCATCTGGTAGAACGTACTTACGTAACGTAGCGTTGTCGCGCGTTTCGCGTAATTACATGGCACTAAATGTCCATCAGACACAGAGGGAGGCTGTGCATTGAACGTAGAATGGAAGTTAACGAGGCAATAGGGACGATGGCGTGAGTTGGAAGGCCGAATGAATTGTCTTTAATAGCTATTCTGTCGTTGTTGCTTCGTAGAAAACGTTCTACGAAGCATTTTCACGTCGGACTGTTCTAAGGAAATGAAAGGAATTTAACAATTCTGTCATCTCTTTCTCTGTGAGAATGTAATTATTTATTCTTACCACGTCTGGAATGTTTTTAATGTCTTATGATGCTGCCGCGGACTTAATTATTAATTAATAATAATTAATATTAGAATAGAATACAATATTGTCCAAATACGCAATATTGATCTCTGTTATAACTGTAATTGAATAGGAAATTGGTTTAAAGTACTTAGTTAATTAGAAGAAATTAAAAATGATATTTATGTAATGCATAAAATAATATTGATGTAATAAATGGGGCAGTTATATTAACTGTAACAGCTTTTAATTATTGTTAATATTGTATAATTCCTGTAAATGAGATTTTTTTCATCAATTTTAGAGATTGATGTTCGATATTCGAATCCAGGTCATATGGAGAGCAATATTTTGAGAACAAATTCCAACAATTTCTGTTGTTAACCTTTGTTTTGTATGTATGTATATAAATTTTATATTATTTTTGAATTCCAAAGTAATTAAAAAATTATAATAATTTCAAACGAATCAATTTTAATTATGAATACAAAAAAAATGGATAATCTGATTCAATACAAATAGACTTAGGGAATAATACATGAAAGGAAAGAGGTTTGTAAAATATCTAAAAATTTAGCTAAATACAGATTTAAAAATAATTCTGTTGAACTATCAGAATAGAATATAACCATGTAGAGTTCGAACTCGTTGCTAGAATATCACATTTTTTTGCAGCGTTGTCCATCATGATTGAATTTTTGCATAAATATTTTGATGGTCCAAATTTTTTTCCATGCATCACCTATCATAATATTAACAAATTAATACATAACCGACAGACATTATCCCTCAGATAACAATATTCTTTTTTTTTACTCAAATTTCCATTATCCACTCCATTCTCTTTTACATTAATTATAATTTGATATTTCAGTGAATAATTTTATAATCATTCACCATTCCGAAGAGAAGCGTAAAATTTAGTGTTACGCATTGAGGAATCATTAATATCTGATTTCGCGGTTGCTAGTGATGATGATCGAGGCATTTGTTAATGAGAAATCGGTCACGAGTGGTTCGTGTAATACTGTTATAATTTATCTACCGTAACAGAGGGGATTATTACACACGCCATTAAATTACCATCTGGTGATTTTCATACGACCGCGAAACATTAACAGGTTCCGTATATAGACTGTCGACGGTCATCGTCGATCGCGTTGTGTACGAGACGGAATAAAAGCGTGACGTAATACCGGTGCACGGTATTACGTCACGTAGAGTTTGAAGAGTGGTTGGTTCGCTCGCTCGTTGACAATGTGAGATATCACCGTGAAAAATCTTTTTGTTATACGTTGAAAACGTCCGAACCGATTCCTCTGAGATTACTTCAGCACTGTAATTAAGTTTGCGAAAGGGTAAAAAAGGGATTTTTAAACCTGAAATCCGTATGCAATGGTTGTGCGAAGCTTAGCGTGTGATAATATTAAATTCAGTTTTATATATTTTATTCAGTGGTGGATTTAGTAGAACCATCCCCTTTCTCAAATAATGGTGATTTTTCTTCTTTCTATTTTCTGGAGAAAACGTAATGTAAGAATCTAATAAATCATAATGATAACAATAATATCTAATAATGTACTGTAACTAGTATTTCTTGTACTTATGTTTGCTTCTATCAATGCAGTACATTAATTTAAGTCTCAGTTCAACTTGCTCTTTATCTTTTTCTAATTCTTAGAATGAAGTTGAATTGAGATTGAAATTAAATTGTATTGGTCGAAAGTAGAAAGAGGTATAGTTGAGGTATAGTCATTCATATAAGCGATTCTAATCTTAATATTATTATACCCTGCCTTTCAATGCGTACATCTTTGTACATATTGATTATTAGGGTAAAAATTACCATATGCCTCATAAGTCAATCAAATTGGGAGGATGCTCTCATGGAGAATATCGGGATTATCGGAAAATTCGAATTCAAATTCCGGCTGAAGTAATACTTTTTGTAATAAGTTTTTTTACAGATTTTAAGATGTTGATAGCATCAAATCGACAATCTGATTTAATTTGTGAAAGGAATATTATTTTTTCAGTTTGATTGTCAAGACTGAAAGTAATCGATGCGGAGTTATTCTTGGAAAAAACGATTTTGCTAAAATGTCTAAAAATTTAATCAGATATAGATCTGAAAATAATGACGTTGGACCACCACAAAATAATAAACGTAGGAAATTAAAACATAATGAGCAATTTGTAGTTTTCAGATATTTACAACTAAATGATTGCACTTCACTTTGTGTCGTTCAGTCCATTAGTGGAATAAGGAACGTGTCATAGATATTGAAGCACATTAGATCGCTGATGATGACTACAAAGCGAGTCGAATGTCACGTATGAAGATTAACTATTAAAATTACTTTCTACAATAAGATTAATCGTGCTTTAATGTTTGCGCTTCACTTTCATTCGCCTAAATTTTTATTTTTATTGTTGAGCAAGTTGCAAAAATTTTGATATTCTAACAATCAGCTTAAGCAGCCTATATAATTATTTTAATAATAAATTCAATAAAATTATTTGTAGATCTGTAGTTAAATTTTTAAATACTTTTGCAAAATCATTCTTTCCATATCTGAGATAAAAATTATTTAAATATAGATGTATTAGTCTAACATCTAACTTTGACCATAATTGACATTTCTCGTACTTAATTGATTTAATATCTAACAATAATTTCAACTATAATTGGGAACTTTCTAATTAACGTTCTATATATCGTTGTATATATCGCATAATACTTTTTTGATACTTTTATCTATTAATAGATAAAGGAAGAAACTTTATAAGTGCATGTCTACCGTTGCTAATCGACACGTCGTGCGGTTCTCTTTTAAAATAAAATCCGGTAGTAGACGGTCGCATCTAGCGGTAAATGAAGTATGTAACTTTGCGTCTGAGAAAATAACCGAGCGAGAATTTATTTACTTTATCAAGTATTCTCATCACGTCGTTGATTACATTCTTTTTTCTTTCCCTCTTCTCTCTCTCTCTCTCTCTCTCTCTCTCTATCTTCTCTTTCTTTTTCTTTCCTTCTTAAAGACTCAACTCGTTAGTCCTAAAGCTCTTTCGCCGGTATGGTGCTAATGTAGCAGCGACGATGCAACTCTAGCTCCGTCCGGAACAATCTCACTATCTTGTGGCAGTTGGCCACCTTTGAAACTCAAAAGCCAAGCCGTAACACTGTCGATCGATAGGGTTTATTACTAAAGGCGCACTCAAGGGCTCTTTGGTTTATCGGATGTCGTACTAGTGTTCTTTGTTCGGTGAATCTCATTTGAGAGTCGCCAACGCTGAAATTTCCGGCAGGTTGAACTACGAAGGATATCGGAAGTGATGAAGAAGGAAAACAGAGAAAAAAAGCGAGAGAGAATTCAGATAGATTGGCAGAGAAGAGATAAAAGAAAAAGAGAGGAAAGAAGAAAACGGAGACAGATGAGTACGACATGATGTGATTTATCCGAATGCAACAGAAACGCTAACCTTCCTCTCTTTCCTTTCACTCGTTATTGAATCCTCTTTGCGGTATCACGGCGTAATTGGCTCTCGCTCTATAAACTCTTACCCTCATGTGAATTGACTTAAATTTAACTCGCCGTTCGCACAGCGCAGTTCGTTACGGTAGCTTCAAAATAGATCTATCCGGAACGAACGGAACGATCTGATTGATTACGTTACTTGCAATTTGCGCATTTTCACGCTGCAGACAAGTCTTGCTTTTCCTCCTCACTATGTGATCCTGCAGCGTGTTTCAAGTGATCACATAAGCTGTCTCGACTGAGCGATCAAATAAAAATATTATATGTATATCAAACACGCTAAAATAAATACCGTATAAATCGAATCATTTCCTGCAATACGCGATTTTGCAAATGGCAAATTTTATCACACCTATCGTAATATTTGTTTAAGCAAATATTACATATAAATTTGAAGGTAATAATCTACGTTGAATTTTCTTTTGTGATGCAGTTTAAATCGATTATCTATATTCTTTATAAGTAATTTCTTTAGTAATTTTTTTATTGCGTCTCAATAAAAGGTTATTAAAGGAGAATATGATATTATTTCAGGTAGCAGGCTGATGTTATTTGTTATTTTGATGTAAAAATGACATTAAAGATGTTATTTTGACATTAAAATGACGATAAGTCAGCTTGCTATCTGGGATATGGCATTTCATTGAAATTTTATACAATAACGTGATTAATAATTAATAAGTATTTAAATTTTAGATTTAACGATTATATTCGTTAAAAAAAAAGTATT
>Ga0157362_1001445_pt1 | contig 10119 bp, 5 predicted proteins | sample AttlaeALBM3_FD_111480 | JGI IMG/M metagenome (GOLD analysis project Ga0157362, IMG submission 111480) | Fungus gardens microbial communities from leaf cutter ant in Ribeirão Preto, State of São Paulo, Brazil - Atta laevigata ALBM3 | ecosystem: Host-associated > Fungi > Mycelium > Unclassified ... | reverse complement strand
TTGTGAAATATATCGCCATATAAATATATAATTTGCACATAACTGCGGGGGCTAATATAAGCATGTTATTTAGAAAAATGTATAGTAAGTTTAGTACATAAAATAAAATAAATTTGGCTAGGATCGAAAATATTTCAGATATTTTATTTGCTCATAATCTAAAAAATAAAAGATACGAGAGAGAAGCCCTATATAATCGAGATATTTCATAACCCGATAGATGGAATGCACTGCAGCCAAGTTGAATACAGCGTCAATTATCAAGATGCTATTATCGGACCATCGATTTTGCCGGAGAGCGAAACATAGCTGTCGATTTCGATAGTAAACTTCCGAATCGAAGTCGAACAGGCGATCGAAATCGAGAACAGTCGAGGTTGAACGTACGTACCTGCCTGGAAAACGATTTATGCAGTAAGTGCTGATCCGTAACAGCTACAGAGACGTAAGCTTATTCTGGAACACATTTCCCATTTGCATACGAAATGTATCCTCGGTTAAGCTGTTTGAGCTGCAGCTAACGGAATCACAATGACCCGAGGACATCTCGAGAAACAACGAGGAGTACTATATTCGAGGTACAAGCACACAGGGTTTGTCAAAATGTTAATTATGTGCCAGAGCAGTTATCATAGGTAGACTTTCGTCTCTCTGCTCTGTGTGGATAGACGATGAATGGAAGCATTTTGCCTCGCAACAAACTGGTTATTTTGTTCATGGTTTCCTCTCAAAAAAACATGACCGGCAAGCCTATTTGCGCTTTCTCTTGCACCTTTAAATATCTCGAAAATAATATGTAAGATAGGTAGTATGCCTAATGAAAAAATACTTGTACATCGAATTTCTATATTTTTGTAACATTTGCGTTGAATATACTTGTGTGAAAGAACAGTTAAATTGTATATTAAAACACGTTAATCTTAATAGGAGCATATCATTTGGATATTTTTCATTCCATTCCTTCATGAAATAAATTTTCCAATTTTGCCATTTAATTTTGAAAGGAGAAAGAAAAAAATGATAAAATTTCATAATTTATATTAATATTATACTACAAAATTCATAATATCACACTATTATCTAATTTGAATTTTTCTTTTTAATCATGAGAAATTATAAAATAACACTGAACTAATAAGTTTATCCTACACTTCTTTAATTGAACAAATTTAGAAATATATAACATGTAGTATAGGCGATAGGAGTTAACGCTGGTTATCAATAGCACAATTCTTAATATTAAATATATAAACCTTGGTTTTGGACGTTTCTACTCATTTTTTTTAATCATTCATATAGCTCGCCACTGCTCCTACTCAATATATACACTGTTAATTGTATTAAAGTAATGGAGTTAAACAATTTAACTAATTATTGCGAGGAATATTACAAAGGTCTCGGTGGGCTAAAGTTTAAAGCCTAAAGGCTTAGGATGCTCGGAAAGCAAGAAGATCCGAGTTCGACTCTCGGCCAAGATAATATTTTTCGCAATAAGAATTAATTATTTACAGATTTTAATACGTCACTCAGCATTATTAAGATTATTCGAAGATGCGAAAAAGCATCAAATTATTAAATTGCTCAATTAACAATTTAATTCGTGATATTACTGCGGTAGTTTAATAGAGTTAACGTTTCAAGAAAAGATTATTTTAGCGCGCGTTTCAAAGGACTACATACGTAGTATATAAATTCACACAATCGTACAAGCATTTAAGATCCAGCTAGACCATTTAAGACATTGATTTCTATAGTTTGTGTTATCATGTATGCAGTCCTATAATGTATCGTTTAACAATTTAATTTTAAAAAATGTATCAAATTTAACTCTTTAGTTTATCATGTATACTAAGTGCGCACGTTACAGATGTTTAATTTGAAGCAAATCACAAAAATAAATTAATTTACGTTTTGACATACAAAATGTTATTTTTAATTCAAAAAATCGGATTATCGTCGCTTCTTTAATATGTAATGGTGTAAAAATATATATAGTGTATTATAAATTTAAGCATATACTAATTTATATAAAAATTTAAATAGATAACGATTTTTGTTATAATCAATTAATTAGTAAAGAAAAAAGAAAACTGTGTGAATATAATTATAAAGCAATGACTATAAATCTTATTCAACTTGATCCTTAGATAGAAAAACGATATTTCCCACGAAATCTTTAATTTCTTACATGTTTCGAGCACACTGATCGAATCAAAATCACACGTATGTTTCGATTGAATCAAAGTCGCACCAACGTTTGAAATCTGAGAACGCAGTGAGCTCTCAAAGCTTTCCCTAGAAAACGATTCCCCGGGGCGTTGTTCTCCAGGACTTCCCATCGTCGACCTTCGCGGCGAAACCATCCGCCACCTAACCCTCTTTACCAACCACCGATCTCGCCGCATCCCCTAAAGCTGTCCCTTTTCCATTTTGGTTATTCCCTCGTAGACATCCTCATCATCACCATCGCCATCATCGCGAACGTTACTATTTACATACGAGCGCGCGCGTTTTTACATTGCCTTTATGCCTTTCTCAAGATCATTTCATTATCTTCACTCGGTTTCTTCAAGAAGATAAACAATCCTGGGGGGCATCGATAAGATTCCTTGAAATCTCACGCCGTGATAGATAGAGAAATGTACAAAGCTAAGGGATAAATCATAAAAGAGAGCAATAAGATATATAATTTTTTACAATAAGATATATAATAATTCCAAGCTATCAACATAAGTCACTAGAGTATAGTGACTATTTTTATATTTCTTTGTAAGAGATATTCGAATGCCAAATATGTGTATTATCAAGAATCCAACGATTATTTATCTCCATATATTAATTATGAAAAAAAGCATTTGATGTTTGTAACTATAATTACATGGTAAAATAACCATAATAATTAACCTCTTGCCCTCTGATTTAAGTTCGCATGGCATGTGCCATAATCAATAGCCTAGCACGCGTTGTTTACATTTGGCCCAATCGACGTACCACGGCTCTCATCTGTGATATCATGTTTGACTCGATTTCCTTACCATGAGTCTCACACGATATTGTAGGCGAAATTATAAATAATAATGCTCTATTTTTATAGTTATTAATATTACAATATTATATATATAAATATATATAGAAATAATAATTATATTTCTAATTAATAATAATTTCATTGATACAGTTTCATTGGTTTAAAAAAAAATTGAACAACAGTAAAGTAAAAGGCATCAAACGAAGATACGCAGTTAAAAGATGAAGAATCAGTAATAATGCTGCTTGTAATAAACTTAAACTTAAACACAACCTACAAATAAAAAAAATTGAAAATTAGAATACAATATAATGACAAAAAAATAAAGCTGATATCTCATTGTAAATAAAAAATAATATACATATAAATAATACAAAATAATAATTAAAAAATCATAAAATTAAAGTGGTACTAAAACAATATAATATAGTTGATTCTATAAATTATAATCAAATCATGATAATTGCAACCGTCTTTTTTTCTCAATATATACGTTTAGAGAAGAGAAGAAGAATAAAAATATCGAAGTATATTTATGATAAAAAATTAAGACGTGCGTTTCGTAAATAAAAGGTTGACCATAGACCGTGTATGTTAGCTGTGTCAAGTATATTAATATTTCTCCGCAGAGAAATTAATTGTCGAGATTCGGCCGCGTTTACCATGCAAATGCTCGCATCGCTCATCCCCGAGCGCTACGTAACTGTTATCGCTATTATAATCCTTCCTATCGCTGTCCCGTCATGGTTACCTTTCCATTACCGCGCCGGATGGCCGGAAGAAGCCATTTTTCGAGTGAGAATTGCCACGGCGCGTTCATAATTCACTTATCAAAACTGCTGAATCGAGAATATGCGGTGGGCCGAAATCACGACCGACGCGACTCGACGGCCATGGCGGATGAATGAAAAAAATGGCGATATCGCGTGAAATTTTACTGGTTGCGTGCGTGAGTGCTTGCGACTGACGTTTTCGATCGCGGACGGAACAACGATCTCAACGCCGATTGGCAGACGATGTGCGTACATACAATTGTATGCACAAGAGAAAAAACAATCGAAACACGATGCGATGAGGACACGTTGACTCTCGATCGTAGGTAACATAACAACGGTGGAACAGATATAGTAACGAACGGAACAATAGCACGGCGCAACAATGGCGCGAGCGAAAGAGACATTACGTGACCACGCGCGTGCATGCGTACGCAGGCGTATGCACGCGTGCGTGCGTGTTCAGCTGCCCGCGCCGCAGCAGTCAGAAAAAGGTAGGTAGCTACATTTCCATTTACAATATTTATTATTCATACGTGAGTCTCTCTCTCTCTCTCTCTCTCTCTCTCTCACACACACATCGTCTTTCCAAATCCCATTTAGCCCTTTTCTTTTCCCATATACCCCCTCCCCTGGTTAATCGTGTCGATCGCTCATTGTCTTATTTATAACGCACGCGAGGTATATCGAGTTCACGAGAGATCATACCTACCTACGCGCATGATATCTACCTGCCTAAAATAATGATTTACTGATAGACCTCGCCGCTATTAAGCGAATTACAAGGGGGATACGCACGCATATTCGGCGATAGCGATCGTGCGACTTATAGCGAGCTTGCCGTGTAATTTTCTGAGAATGAGGGATGTTTGGTTATATATATGAACAGAAAAAAGGGCCACGTCGAAACTAGAAAACATAACACGTCGGAGTTGCCTTCGAAAAGAAAAAAAAACGATGGTACTCTATGTCCTCCCCATGAAAATAAAAAATATAAAAATAAAATACAGGCATGTATGAAGATGTATATGACATTTGTTTTTTGTATTAAATCCGTCCATGTCGATGACTCGTTTTGTGTGTCGTCAGCTTTAACAAGCCGCGATAGTGTCACGAGTCAAAGCTAGCTGTGTTGCGTAAACAAAAAGCCAATTTTACCAGACGATAAATGCTACATAGAAGGTCTGTTAATTTTCCACACGCTTCGTAGCACCGGGTCAATATCGACACAACACTGGGGTGTTAACTTACTTGACAACGGCTATTTAATTCGTTGACATGAGAGATTAGAGAGATATTTACGTATTTGTACATATATGCACACACATACATACACGTGTGCCCGCGATTATAACTAATTGTCATACTACACTGTCATATGAAAAGAATCATTTTGCCAAAGTATTTAAAATTTTAGCTAGAAATAAATCTGAAAATAATTTTGTTGAAATCAGCGAAATAATTATATAGAGCATTTAAGCTCATCGCTAGTCAAAATTTTTTGCAGCTTTGCTTAATTTTATGTTTGAATTTCTTACATATTTATTTTGATGGTCCAATAAAATTATTTTCAAATCTGTATCTATATAAATTTTTAGATATTTTAAAAAAATAATTTTTTCCATGTAAAAGAACACAATGGATATGGTATATCTAGATAGTTTTTTTTAAGGTTATATAGTTTCTATAGTTTTGAAAGTAGTTAATTCATTTGGTAGGTTTGAACGTATATTATAGGACGTTCTTCTTTGGTAAATAAAAGACAGCGTTGATCAGCGAATGATCTTTAAGTAACGATTGAAAGTTCGTAATGGGTATACTGTATCCATATATATTTCGTACATTTTTTAAACCGTTTGATTATATTTCTTTCTTAAAATTCAAAATTTCTAATTTTTAAAATACTTAAAAAAACCTTTCATTTTATTTTTTTTTTAAATATACAAATCTTTGGAAAAAATTTATTTTCCTTTTTTTCCTATTATAACTTTTTTATTAATAAAAATATATGTATTTGCTTGTTAGATATCAAAGAAGCAATGATAATCCTTGAATTAAAAAACATTTTGTTTATTTTTAAATCTTTTATGTTTGTCAAAATCTAAATCAATCCATTTCTGTAGTGAATTGTTCTGTAGGGAATTGTTTAATTTCAAGATAATAAATTTTTATGTTAACGTATGCACTTAATAAAAAATTAACTGAATTAATAATAAACTAAGTCTTTAATATATTTTCTTGAATATTATTTGACTTTATTATTCTTAATTTGATTAATAGTATATTGAGTAGAACCAATGACGCGCGACCTAATTAAAAATAACTTGGATATAACTTGACATTATGAATTTAACAGGTTTCTTAATGTCTAGCATTTTGATTGAAAAAAAGTTACGATATGTTTACTTTTATAAAAGTTATTATCAATTAAATTAGAATCAATTATATCCAATGTATCTTGTTCCTATGACAAAACGGATAATCGCGATTAGAGTTAAGAATAAATAAACCATTGAAATCCACATGGAAACTGAAAATAATTAAAGCGGAACCTTCGTGCTATCTGCAACGGTGCAATTTGACCAAATTGTAAATTACCTCGAGGAAAGACGCGCGAGAAGTTGCGGCTTTCGTAACGTAATGTTCCACCCGCTTTCTTTTCTGTAAGAATAGTTTCTCTATGTGCGGCCACCATGCAACAGCGGTAGCCATCACCCTGCAATAATAATAATCGTAAATAACAGCCATAAAGGATCGTCCTGGGTAATGGACGGCAGTAACTTTGTCGAAAGTGTATCTAGATGGGAAACGAGTGAGACCTGTCGGTCGGGGAAAAGCGTGAATAAACAAGGGTGAGGAAATAGAAATAGAAGGAAAATAATTATATGATACGCATGTATAAGATCAATAAAGATATGTAGGAAATTAACGATAAAATCGATAAACTGATTACAAATCCCAACGATCATATCACGAATGAAGCGGATCCATAAATTCTCCATTATTTCCGATGATCGGGGGAATCGTTAATCGCGGACGAGATTACGGGCGTCGTAAATTAGGTAATGAGTAATTGCATCCTCTGTATCACCAAAGTTAATCGTCAAATACTGAACGATCCGTCCGGCCAATGGAATTTAATGCATATAGTGACGCTTTCGGGAGCTCTGTGTAAAGCAGCGCGCGCGTTCAATTAAGCGGCGTATAGTGCACGATATTGGAAAATATAATAGGACCCTAACCCAATCCCTCATATAATATGCATGTGATAAAATTTAACATCGAGCGGTCTGCGCGTGACACCGAATAAAATGTAATGGGTAAATAATAAATGGTAATGTCCACACATATGGTAACGATAATGCGTTACAGCCATAATATGTTACACGACGATAATATATTAATCGCATATATTATTAATGCGATAACATTTGTAGTTCCCCGTAGTTCGTCAAATTCGCCTCATCATCTGCAACGCCGCCGCATTATTCCCTAACACGATATTAATTCAACGCTATTTAATATTATATAATATTTCGTATTTATCCATTCGGACACGCACAAACGAAACATACAACATACGTGAAATCATATCATATGAATCAGTCATTTCAAAAACCGCCTAAATAAAAGAATTCGACTTTTAGAAAATTTGAAAAAAAAAATTTTTATTTTACAACTGTATAAGTACTAAAAGTAAAATCATGTAAAAAATGCCTCATTGTCTTGTACATTATGTGAGTGCAACATATCAATTTTAAAATTTATTTAGAAAAAAAAAAATTTTGAACATTATATTGTTTCTGAAAAAAATGAGCATTTTGGTACATAAAATATATAGAGATTCTTTATAATTAAAAAGTTTCGTACTCTCTAAATCTGAATCAGTGGATAGTCACTAATTACTCAGTGGTATACTTGGCACTGATAATCAGTGCAGTTCAATTAAAAAAGAAAGAATGTTTGAGCATTGTACTAAAATACTGATATTTGCATGTTAATTTCAATTTTCCAATACCATATTCATTGAATTTATGCACTAAAACAAGATTAGTTAGAGCACAGTTAATAAAGATCAGCTAGGTTATAGATCTCACATTTCATTTATTGATTACCAGTGGTATATTTGGCACTGATATCAGTGATTATCCACTGATTCAGATTTAGAGAGTAAAATGATAGAAAATTATAAAATAACAACTTATTATTTTACATTTTTTGTCATTTTACCTGTTATTTTATAACATATTAACAAATTTAAAATTTATAATTTTTAAATTTTATTACAGAATAAATACGTAAATGTAGGAAATGCCATTTTTTAATTTTATAATATTGTATGTTTAAAATGTTATGAAATAACAGATTGTATAATCTAAAAAGATTACGTAACTTTATTGTTAAAAAGTGTACGCAATTTATAAAAGCAGACTCGTAACATTGAATTGTAATAGATATGTTAAATATATTACACGGCGATAATATAGATATTAATCGCATATATTATTAACGCGATAACATTTGTAATTCCCCGTAATTCGTCAAATTTATCTCATGTTATTCATTACTGAATATATTTTTCCAGAGCATGATATTTAAGAATCACTGTTTTGTGCCATTGTTTTATGTAACAGTTTTGTAAACCCTGTATAAATATCTAAGAAAGAAATGCTTCATTAATAGTGCATTTTTGAAGAAAATTGTGTATCCTTCCAATTTTTTGAATCAATTTAAATAAAAATTGACTTATTTTCAAAAATTTCCAATTAATATGCGATAAAAATCAAATAACGGAGATATATGTATATAAATAACAACGACAACAGAAAGCTCGGTTTTAAGATAAAAAAAAATAAATTTCTCCTCTTCCGAGGATCCTCTTCTAAGGATAATATGCGTATTATTATTATTATATATGTATAGCGCCAATATATCCATTCGTCATGGATGCGCTCATGCGAAACGTTGCGCGCCCGTTTTCCGTCCTCTCGAAATACGCGTGCACACGGACAGGCGGAGACGCAACGCGTGCAAAACCGTGGGCGTGAAATGCGTGGTCGATTTCCGAGCGATATTCAGGGAATATCGCCGACTGACCATCGGTGCTCGATGCACGCGGCTCGCTGGCTTCGATTGATTCAGAAGATAGAGGTCAACACAAAGCGCTGTACGCACATATTATAAGGGGACCCAACGTTCTCCCGGCAAGTCGCGCATTATTTCGCATTCCGAACCATTAGTCGCGCATAACGGGAAATATAAATCGTAATTGCAATGGAGGCCTTCATTGGAACCTTCATTGCGGCGTCCCTCGTTGCGGCACGGATTGTCTCCCCGCCGCGCTGCGCCCCCGGTTGAAATTTTGCAAGTCGGAATACGAATTGCGCCAATTGATTTCAACAGCGCACGTATTCCCGCGAGATGTTCGCCGCGTAGAAAAAACATGCATCGGCTGTATAAACTCGCGCTTGTATGGAAATATCGGCAGATCGGTATTTTTAAGCTCTGATAAAAGTTCTCCCGCATTGACAATAACGGCCAACATTATTAAAATTTCACATCCGCCCGTCTGCGTCCGTCGGATCTGTATTTATTCGCGGCTATTCGAAACAAATGCAATTTCAAGCTTCGCGAGATTTTTTCCTCCGTACAAATACATTACATCAATATGCAGTATAATTAACATTCTCTCGTAAATCAAGCATTTAACAGCGTGTATTATAAAGTACGAATGCATAATGCTAACGCATGATCGATCACGATTTCCCCGGGAGAACGATGAACATCTCCGTGATGAAAGATGAGCAGCCGCGAGTAGGTTAATATTTATTATAAATTAGCTTCGATAACGTAGTATGGTGGTTGCTGTTGCTTCTTCCTTCCCATCCGGTTGCTTGTACACTGTAAACTCATCTCGCGGTTATTAAGGAACGATCGGCGTATGCGGTGAAACTTCCGCGAAACTTCTTAACGAGACGTAACAAGGTCCATTCTTTATAACAGGCTCTTCCAAGCGGTTCGTCAGTAAATGGTGCAAATGCGCACGTTTATAATTCGTGAAAACTTGGTGAATAACTAAACAAAGTTACACGATGCACAAAGCTACCTCCCTCCTCTCGGTAAATTACGTGTGTACGCGTAATTACACGGAAGAACCATTCTGTCCATCGAGCACTTTTTTCCCCGCGTCCGCGTCGCCCCGAAACAATGGACCGCCATCGTCCATCGCGTTCGTTGTGGAAAAAAAAAGGAAGTCATGCGCGTTGTCACCATGTGGTATCGGGAATTTGTGACGTTATATGTTGCGAATTGTCACGG
>Ga0157362_1001444_pt1 | contig 10120 bp, 5 predicted proteins | sample AttlaeALBM3_FD_111480 | JGI IMG/M metagenome (GOLD analysis project Ga0157362, IMG submission 111480) | Fungus gardens microbial communities from leaf cutter ant in Ribeirão Preto, State of São Paulo, Brazil - Atta laevigata ALBM3 | ecosystem: Host-associated > Fungi > Mycelium > Unclassified ... | reverse complement strand
ACTTTTTAGTCGCATCATGAAGAATTCAAGTACAGAGTTTTTCTAAGATAGTAAATTTTCAACCTTTAACAATGAAATCATTATACTTATAATTTTTAGTTTGTGAATATATATATACAATGTAATTTATAGATTGCGATAAATATAAATATATATATATATATATATATATATATACACACACACACATACACTTTTATTATACGTACATAAACAATAAAAGTATATGAAGTCCGTATAATAATTTATTATAGAATCTATAAGTAACAAAAGGAATTTTTATTTATAATTCAGTATTCATTGCGACGCTTATAAAACTACATTTATCTACTACATTTATTAAATTTTCTCAACCTCGTAACAATTCTTGCAACCGCAGAGAGAAAGAAAGAGAGCAAGCAAAGGCGAAGTTCTCTCGGTCGTCTAATAAATCACAGAGGGGCCCTAGATCGCGGGCCTAGGCAATAAAACGTCCCTGCATCTCTCGATATCCTTCTCTTCACTTTCCTCTGCCTCTCTCTTTCCCTCCTGCTCCATCTCTTTCCATCCTCATGAACGAAACGCTCCCTCTCTTTCTCTCTCGTCCGTCTGTCCGTCCGTCCGTCCGACTCGCCGCGATTAGGTCGTGGGCGGAAATCAGTCTGTATAACTAGTCGCGTCGCAATCGCGCGATGGTACGCACGTTTTCTTACGTGTTGCATACGTTCGGTGTATCGTGGTGAGAAACTCCGATGCTCCGTTTTTAGCGATATCATCTTGCCTTGTCGTCGTTATTCATCGAGGAGTGACAGCGTGACGGCGTCGCGACGCTCACGCGTTTCCATCGTTTCTTTTATTTCGATTTCTTTCCTTCTCTCCTCTCCCTCGTTGCTTCTGATCGAAAAATCGGATGGTTCGCCAACAATCGTCGATTATTGACACATACAGTGCCTGAGATCATTCCCGGTGGTCCACGCGATATAGTGACGATACGCGAAATATTGTCACTTCTTGGGGCTGCAACGACGCGTCCTTCCCCTTCTTATTCTTCTCCACTTTCTCTTCCTCTTCGTCGGCTACGTCGCCTCGGATTACATCATGACAAACACGACACCACCGAAGGCAGCGTGAGTATGTAACCGTGCTAGCTAACACGCAACGATGATGTTGATCTAATTCGATCGGTGCGACAAATCGCGGGTACTCTCGCGTCGACGATACGTCTCTCGCGAGGGAAAATGTGTGTCGCATATATGTATCTGACATTTCATATATATAAAATCTAAAATTTTATCTTCCAACCCTATGGTAAAAAAAAAATTGGAGTACTCGATATGAGCTCGCGTTGAACTGAGGAAACGATAAAATTTTTCGTCATGAGCTTTTTTTTTATTTTTGTCGTAAATTCTTTGAAGATTTCAATATTAATATACAATATTTTTAGTATTCTTAAATAGATTATATTGTTTATGCAAAATTCTAACTCATTAAGTACTGTTTATAGGATTTAATTAACAAAATATATAAGTCTTACATTTCCCTTTTTATTAATTTGGATATTTGATTTTCTGTTACATTTTAAATGTGTCATATAAATCATATTTTACATTAAATAATAAATAGTTGTTAAATAATACAAAGTTATATAAATTCATAAATATAAATGACGTAATATTTTATTACAAGTCTAGTATAATTGTATAAGATTGCATAAAAGTTTATTAAACTGACGCGTAACGATTGTAAATAAAACGCGTGATTCGCGATACTGCACGCGTCCCCGAACGATATCCGCAAGTCACATCCAAGCCCACGCGCGCGGGACATCAACGCGTGGCGGTTGAAAACAGGTGCGACGACACGCTCGCGAGATGATACATCGCGTGCTAAACTCGCTATCTGCACTCAACGTAAACAAAACGATCAATTTCTGATACAAAACGATAACCACTGGTGGATTCAAGAGGAGCTGTAACCCCCTTCGAGTCTCTTTTTTTTTTTAAATATTTACAAGAAAATGTTATATATATTTTTAATATTTCTGAAGTGTTTAATCACAATTTTAATATTCCAAAAATATTTTTTAACTTAAGAAATGTTTATAGATATAAAACAGATTCTATTATATTATTTTTCTTTTTATATTCTAATATGAATATTAAATTTATATTCTTTAATTTATATTCTAATACGAATATTAAATTTTAATTAAAACGTTTTATGAATTATACATTTAAGTAATACTTTTTCGATGTAATCATTTAAATAATAATTTAATATTCTGTCTTTTCATATTTGACATTAAAGAAATTTTACTTGCGGCGAGTCAATGGCCCCTCCCTTGACAAATTTCTAGATCCGCTTCACATTTTCAATCGATTTCGACGCCGGTATATAAAACACGTGGCCGGGATCCTCGCGCTAAAGTGGATCTATTTTTTCGATGTTTATTGAAGATCTCGCTTGAAAATAAACTGCGAGCTGGACCGGCCGATACTCATCGCATCGTAAGGCCGGAGGCAAAGACTGCCACTTCGTCCTTGCCATTCGCCATCTTGCATGATTGTACTTCGTTCTAAACTTGTACCGCGGATATTCCAACAACTTATTTTCATTATACCTCGGAGAATAGCTTGGGGCTAACAATTCGATCTCAGTATAAAATTTTTCGGTTAAACTGAATTTAATTAGATCTCTTCATTTTTTCTCTCTTTTCTAAAATTTTGATTGACTTATTAAAATGTTTGATATTTCTTTGTCATCATATCTAATAAATATTATATTTGTTTACATAATTATATTAAATTATATTATAATTATAACTATTGAGTTGGCAAGGAAATAATTGCATTTTTTTAGCTCAAAGTTGTATATACAATATCTTCGTTAATAATCGTTAATAATGAATGAAATTTAAATTAAAAAAAAAGGGGTTTTAAAGCTTGAAATCTCTACTTTTAAAAGCTTATCACATTTTTAAGTTTATATGAGTTCAATAATTTTTACCAAAAACTGCTGAAAAAGCTGGAAAATTTTCTTCTCACTTTGTGGATTTGTAACGTGCCCAAAATAAATTTGAGAAAATTTTCGATTATCTATCGTGAATACTTTCCCTACAAAATCGTTTTTTTTTTAAATATTCTTATGATTTTTTATTACTGAGTTGTCGCGAATTAAATAAAAGGACCATTTTGACTTCAATTGCTCATAAAATTCAATTGCTCCGTTAAAAATTGTCGTATCGCAATTTAAAAAAGAGATTCTTAAAACTGAAACTTTGTTCTATCAAAATATATTTATATTGGTTGGTAAGAAAATAATTGCGGTTTTTACTGATAGATGCCTTTCAAAAAAACGCAATTACTTTCTTGCCAACCCAATATATATATGCTACATGAATTTTAATTTTTTTTATTGTATAAATTATATTATATTAAATTTACAACTTAAAGTATATATTATATATATTATATTTTTAGTATATTTACATCTCAATTTCTGTTAAAATTTTTACTGTGATCATCATTTTTAACTGTCTTTTTTTTGAAGATAAGCAAATTATTACTGATTGAAAAATTTTTCATACATAAAAAAAAACAGCATGAAAAAAATTATATAATGCATATTTCTCTTTTAAAGAGTTTTTTTAAAAAATTGATTGTGATTAATGTGGTGCAAAGTCCTTGTTTTTCATCACGTGATCGTTATGACAAGCGGTTCAAACGATCCCTCGTCGCATTACTTAAACGCACATTTATACATTCTCACGTCGGCACGGTCGTGTAACGGCCTTTTGTCGCCGTCGGCGCGGACATGTCCGCGAAGTATTTAGGTTTCCCGCGTTGTGCGAGCCACGTCCTCGTCACGGCAGTCACGTCAATGAGTTCCTCGAAAACACCGTCGAATCGTGCCTCTTCACCACCAAAGATCGTAGATAAACCCGTATACGTCCCGTTCCGATCGGATACTCGCCCACTGACAACAGTAGAAATTAAAAACATCACTGGGAACGTTAATGATTGATCGATGGATCTCAATAGTAGTTTCCTCGATGGCATTAAATGAACAATAATGAGAATTTATCAATTTTTTTCGGAAAAAACTCATCTATGTTTTCTCGATATTTATCGATTTAAAATATTTTTTTAGGAATCTCTTAAATGGTTCACCATAGCATTTATTTATTTATAAGAAGACCATCTATAATCATAGACAACAGATTTCGAAAGATTTTTCGCAGTAGATTATTCGCAGTATTAAGATTTTCATTAATATCAGATTATTAATATTCTTATAAAAATACTTATTAGCATCAAAAATTGTTAAATTGCTTATTAATTTAATAAGTGATATTGCTTTGATTTTACTCATGATTACGTTTTCAAGTCCGAAAAAGATTTCGGCGCGCGGTTTACGGAATTAGATATGTACATAAATTCACACACAAATGTTTAAGCACTAATATACGCTTTGACCGAGTATAAGATTTCTCTTGTTTAATTAGATTAATATTCTTATCCAAATTTGTATCATAATTGTCTATAAATTAAAATGTTCAGCAAAACATCCGTCCGTTTAGTGCAAATAAAGCAACTCAGTGAATGCTTAATGACTTTTTATAATGACTTTTTATAATTGGTTCTTACTTTTATTTCTTCAACGGATTTAAATGTTAGAAACCAATCATATAATAAAGAATTATTGTTGTAACACAGTCAATATAAATTTTGCATGATAAAAGTATTTTTTTAAATATTCAGATTGTCAATAACGTTTAAATTACGGACAATTCGAAAGGAAGATATATCAGAGCTAACTTTACATTTAAAATTCAGAAGTATCAGCGGATACAGAAACTTGTAATAAATTTACGTTGGCGGAAACATTATCATGTAAATGTTTTGAAGAACGCATATTGTTATTATTATCACACTTTATTCCAATGGACTTCTTGGGAACGTCTTTAAAACGTAGAGACATCTTCTAAACATCTTTAAGATTTCTCTTGAAGATCTTGCTGCATGGTATAAAATATAATCCAATTTCTTCATCCAACCGCGTAAATTCCTCGGAATCAAGTATTCCGAGAATTCATCGTGAATGAAGGTACATTAAAGTTTTCTTCGAAGGTACATCAAGAATTTTTTTTCAAACTTCCTTTCGTTCGAACAGGTGGGAGTATTATTTACGAGAACATGGGAAAAGTAGTGAAGACATTTCAAATTGCACGTGGTGTAAACGATTTTCTAGGCATGTGTATCATATTGTCTTCCGAGAAGAATTTCGCCTATCGTATTCACTGTTACTAAAAGTTAAAATCAATATTTGCAAGTTCCTGTTTAATTGAAAACATATTTGATACGTTTATAAGAAAACATTTTTAGCTTTGTATACTTAAGTAACTTTTAAATTAAATGTACATTGTTTGGTTATTCAATCAATTGTATTCAATTAAAGATTATTATTCAAGATTATTAAGTAGAAATATTTAATTTAATTTTTAATTCAAAAAATAGAACAAGTTGCAGATGTTCGTTACTCTTGCAAATTTGCTTCGATTAAAAATTAATGTATTCTACCACGATATAGATTACCTTCTTTCTGCGTTTTTTCTCTCCTTTTTTATTAATGGACTCTCAACACATTTACTGATATAACTGACAAGATACATCATTATATTATATACATTATTAATTTGTATTAATTGTATGTGTCAAGTATTAATTTTCTTTTGTTCACAGTCACTTTTTAGAGTATTATCTTCTTATTATTTTGATTTCTGATATTATTGCGCTCGCAGCGCACGATACAAAATGAAAAATATGTATTTTAGAAGTAATGAGTTTTGCAATATTATATATATTTGTTTTATAGTGGATGTTTGAATAAGTTTACATTGAGAATGACTCGAGCGAAGTCGAAACGTGTTTTTGTCCTTTGTAATTATTATATGAATTTTATGATTTAAATTAAACTTCTTTGTTACAATTATTGGCTCTTTATTCTTCTTTTGCCTATATTGTTTTATACTTACAGAGCCTCATTATTATTTATTAAATTGCAGAAAGTTGGAAAACGTAATTTTTATCCATCTGTTTTTTCAACATTTAATATTTTTTATATATGTATATTGTGTGCTGCTGCGATGAACGGCCATTGTTCCACGATGAAATGTAATTCGAGTCGTCACTTTAAAACTGTTTGCACGCATTCCGGGGAGGGAAAGAACCGTCTTATTAGCGTCATTAAGCGAACACGTGCGGCCGTATCAAGCGCCGGCATTCTTTCTCTTCGGCAGACGTTGCTCATAAAACACTGTCGCGGATTCCCCTCTTCCTGCAGATAAATTTATATACTGCACTTACGTTGTAGCTCCATTTATTCTGCGATTATGAATTATCGGTTGAAAATGTATGCGAGCGTATAACGATGAAGAATATTTTGGAAAAAATAAGCTCAATTGTATTCTATCGAATAAACGTGACGTTTTTCAATGAAATAATCGATTAATAATTGTCAATATGCTTATATTAAATTAATTGATTAATGTTGTAATTGATTAACTATTTTTAATGTAACTATTTTTTAATATCTCTATGTTGCGTTTATTAAACAAATTTCAATTATTTTGAATTAATAATAATCGGTACTTATTGGAATTACAATCTTGACACAATTATTTTGATTTTGTACTAAAAGAACAGTTTTTCTAAAAAATTAAAAATTTTGGATTATCAAAATTATTATGTAGATACTTATATTATAATATTATAATATATGATATTTATTATACCAATCAGTTTGAGCATCTTACATAATTATTTTGATGTGGTCTAACGGAATATTTTTATTTTTATATCTATATCTAGACAAAATTTTAAATACTTTAGCAAAAACTTTCGATATTTTAGCACGTTCTTTCCGTATATAAATCACAGTCGAAAAGATTTTATTTCTACGACGTCGAAAGCGATCGAGAAATCCGTTTCTGGTAAAAGAGCGTCACGTCTGAGCCTATAAGACGCAAGGTTGAAGAATGTATAAACCGGTTTAGGTCCTTATTCTTTGGAGTCGGGGCAGTTTTTTAGTTACTATTATTAGAGGCACACATGTGGCCGTGTTAAGCCATTTGTCGACGACGACGGGACAGTGACGAGAGTACCATTTAATAAACCATCAATCAGAAACGTACATACGTTGTAAATTGATATCATTCGATTTCCGTTATTTCTAAAATTCAGCGTCTATATTACTATATCGCGGATTCTATATTTCTCAAAATCACAATTTCGTCGAATAAAAGTATTTTACGGAATCTCGCGATAAACTCGAAGTGTACATATAGTTTTACTATTTTCTATTAGAGATTCCTTTATTCGAACAAGGTTGCGAACAACAATCCGTCTCACCGAGCTAGGCCTCTCCCCCGCACACGGCACACGAGCGATGCTGTTGCCTCACCGTGACAACCGACTCGTGTCCGTAATCGTTTTCGAAGCGTGCAATTGGCATCCTAATCACGGAGAGATGAGCTCGGCGGCGGAAGATTGCATTTGCAACGAACGAGCGGCCGGAGTTCCACGAGAGCGAGCGGATCGCGGGGTGTCGCGTTGCATTCTGATCGCGCGATTGCGTGCACGTACGTGAAACTTATGTGCGTGCCCGCGAGAGAAATATGACATGCGGCGATTTGAAATGGACGGAGGAGCATCTTTATGTAGGCTTCTCGCGCGTATAAATGATAGATATATCGCGCATCACGTACCATTCTTCTAGGTCGATATTCATTTGATTTTATATTCAAGATCATGAGACTCCTGTTTACTCATCGCTATATCATCTCGGATTATTGCAGTGTTAGAAGCAAAAAAATATATGCAGTAAAAATTCTTGAAACTTATATTTGAAATAAATATTTTTCAGTAAAACGATAGTTGTAATTGATAGAAATAAATATACCTAAGTAGTATAACTAAGTTTTTATGTTAGGACGAAATTAAATCGTACTTAGATATTTTATATATTAATTAATTTATCAGTATGGTATAGCCGTAAATATAAATTATTTTGTTTTTGATTATGCATAGTTTATTTCCAGATATATAGTTTTTATTAATTAACGAAACAAAAGAAGAATTTTCGGTATATTTTACAAGTCGATTGTAAGTATTGTTTTATTGAAACATATTTCTATATTAATACGTTTTGAAGAATTTTTATTTTATATTTTCTCTACACTTTTAATGTGATAATTTGAGTTTAATGTGATAATCTAGTATTAATGGACTAGCAGGAGTTTTGAGTCTGAATCTCTCGTAATATTACTGTATGCAGTCATTTTATTACATGGAGTTTTAATTCTTGCATGTCACGAAAACAATATACACTGGATATTGTGTAAATATCGCATAAAATTTATGTTTATTTTATTTCTATAAAATCTGTAAAATAAATATATCTAACAACAAAAGATAAACAATAAAATATAAATTTCTTTGTACTTAACTTGAAACATTCGGCAGATCTCAATTAAGTTTAATCGAGAGTTTAACGATGTTGTTCAAATTTTTATTTACAAAATTCTACGTCCTTTCATTCTTTTCCTGTTTCGTTCTTTTCGCCTTCAGCTCAGACAACGCTTGCCTTTCTGCGCGAGTCAAAAGAAATCTTTTCTATTGAAAAGGCTCGCTATCGGATCACCGTTAGATAACGAAAAAGTTTGCGTACTTTCGGCGGATGCATTTATAGCCACAAAAATAGCGCGCTTATTTCGGTCGATTGACGCACGCTGAATTTAGTGAGTACTCTGAATTCTTTTTTTTTTAATGCTTCACTTTTAATATTGAAAGCCGCGTGAATTTTTTTTTTTCTATAGTGACACGAATGACATTGGTTTCAACAATTATAATTGTATATATGTATATATGTATGTATATTTATGATTGCAACAAACATTTTTTATTTATTAATTATATTACACTCGCATTTTAGAAAGTAAATCTGGATCAAGTATCTCGACATTTAATTAATTAAGCAATTTATTCTCAAATTATATTATTTGACAAAAAAATTTACTGGAATATTTTAACAGTAAATCCTTTAGTGTGCTAATTTTTATCAATCAATTCTCCAAAAGGTATATAATAAACATGGAAATATTCATTATAATTGAATTCATAAAAAATAAAATATTTCGCATCGACAGTTAAAATACATTGAAATCGAATTTTCGCCACAACGGAGTATTAATATACTGGAACTGCGACTATGACATTTTTGACTCATCTGATAATTTTTCTTTTCCAATTTATTTGGATTTGTACGTGGAGCTTTAGAGATTTTTGTGATTTTTTATAAATAATCATAATTACAAGTAATTTTATTTTTATGATGACAACCTTTCTTGTAAAAAGTTAGATTTATCTTGAATCGCGATTAATTTAGATTCTGGTGTTAATTACGGGGATAGTCTTGTCGTACAGACAGAGCATTGATGGACGTAGCTTGCGATGCGCACCATGTACTGTGGATCACACAAAATCTGCAAATTGTAAAGGTTTTCTGTGCATTCAGCACCCACACGATAGTACGCACACGTACGATTTACACACACAATAGCAACGGCATACATGCTCGCTCGTGCGCGGAAACGAAGGCGCGTAGACGGCTGGCCGCGAGCTATGACGTAGATGGATCGCGATTCAACGGCGGATGTAATTACATCGCGAACGAGCCGGAAGTGGAAACGGTCCGAGCGCTTTTGCGGCCTAAAGAGCGGCTTTATACGCTCGAATTACGCCGATCGACCGCGATCGACATCGCTGACTCTCCATTATTACATTCGCAACGTGACGGAGAGATGACAAGCTTGTTGTTGTCTGTCATATGCAAACATGAGATCGACGGCTTTCTGCGGTTTGAAACTTTCAATCTTAGCGGAAAAGATCTCAAAAAGAGAAATAATAGCTTGACTATTTTAAAGCAATAAATTAAAAATAATTGATGACAAATTAATTATGATGACAATGATGACAATTAATTAGTTTTTTTATAAATCAAAATACTGTTTTACTTATAAAATTCTATTATTCTTCATTTCTTTGTCAAGAATAAATATTATTTGTATTTGTATTTTGTATTT
>Ga0157362_1001443_pt1 | contig 10123 bp, 3 predicted proteins | sample AttlaeALBM3_FD_111480 | JGI IMG/M metagenome (GOLD analysis project Ga0157362, IMG submission 111480) | Fungus gardens microbial communities from leaf cutter ant in Ribeirão Preto, State of São Paulo, Brazil - Atta laevigata ALBM3 | ecosystem: Host-associated > Fungi > Mycelium > Unclassified ... | reverse complement strand
TATGAAAATGTAAGCGATTAGTTGTTTTCTTAATTCTAAATTACTCCAGAAAAAACTCACTAAGCCCATCTGAGCTCAAATTAGCTTCATTAAAAATGACGAAGATACATTCATTGTAATTAATTATAATTAATAGAATAAAAATAAATGAAAATAATAAAATTTTTAATAATTTTCTTAATCTGTTTAAAATTTATATTTGTTATTATAATTCTGATTATCCGATCCTATTTGTACAAAGTCCATCCAACTTTATTTCATCCGAATTATTATACTATCTGCAGCCGACCGCGCGCTCGTTAATATAACCACAGCTTAACATATATCAGGAAAATGAACTGGACACAACATGATTAACCTTTTCCCTCATAAATGAGAGAGAGAGAGAGAGAAGAGAGCTAGAGCTTGCGACATATTATTCCCCACAAGGGTGCATATGTTATCGTGTCATACCAGTCATGTTGACCCTATTTAACACAACATAAACTAGCCACGAAGTATGTGTGAATTAATTATTAAAGATAAGTTTAATTCTGTCAATTTTCGTATTACCTTGAAAATTCCTTTAAATACTTTCTTTATTTATATCTACTAAAAGAAGAGTGAGGAAAAACGCTTCGATTATCGTGACATCCGTTTATGTTATCAAGCGTGATGCATCCGATTGCTCTTTTTCGTCATATATTTTATTCGAACCTTTTAATTCCTAACCGACATCATGGAGGTCGAGAAAAAGCCAGCTGTATAATTTAAGAGAATAAGTTGTCCTTTGACAAAGGATAATGTGCCTTGTGGACTTGTTATCATTCATTATACTCTTTCGAGTCGCGACAGAATGCGGACGCGCCAGTAATTTTTTTATGCTGCCTGTGGATTACTCGAGGTCAGCAAAATACGATTTCCATTCGCGTAGTGGAAAAAAGGAGTCACGACGTGTTATTGTTCGCTGCGATATTGTTACATTTGTAATATAATTTATTATTGAATTAACATTTGAAAATTATCTAATTTTCAAATGTTCAATAATAAATGGGAAATTAACGTAATACAAACATTATATTTTATTGTAATTTTAGGAAAAGTAAATACATTTATCCACATTTACACTTATATGTACAGACCATGTAATTTACCTATACGATATTTTGGAAAGAGAAAGGGTGAAATAGAGAGAAAGGTCTAAGCACGGAGGAACACGTGCAGGTTCCCATGCGTTACAAAGAATATTATTATTGGAGAAGGGATGATTAGTTCTCTTTTCAGCGGATGTCCTCTTCACCGCACATTTATTTCCGATGTCCCATTTTCCGTTTCGCTCGCTTCGATCCTTTTACCGCCACATTCGCTCGAATTTTTATTCGCAGTGCGGTGTTTTTAACTTTGATGAATCGTATTTGGATTCATGATGGATTCAACTATGAATCATTACTCGAATTCGTGTAACTGTGGCATGCGAAAAAAAGAATTACGAATTGCAAAGAGATTGAATGTTTTTAATCATTGAAGGATAAAAATTATGGTATTTTTACATGAAAGAACGACTAATACATTGAAAAAAGTTGTTAACTCGACTAAATGCACCTAGTTTGTAGTGATTATTTAATTCAAATATTTATGTATTTAGATTAAATATACGTGAGTCATGTCAACAAAATCTTGTAATTTAAAACATGTTGTTTGAATTAATAAATATTTACTTGACAACCTATGATCGCTGCATTATAAAAAAATATTAGTCGAATCAACTAATATTTTTTTTTGAAGCAATAATTTTTTTTCTCAGTGTAGGATCGATAATTTTATACATTATTTCTTCTTTTACGTGGGAATAATGTTGAATTACTTTAAGCTTGTAATGTGTTAAAATGTTGGTCATTGATACGACATATATAAAGATCAAAAACCTCATCATTGATATACTCATGAGAACGCTGTCATAGCGCTTACGAAGAACAGGTGAGCCTATAAAGGCCTTAGGCGGGCAGATAATTACAGTACCGAGCTTACCGAATATACCAGAGTGTACTGTGCAGAAGCTTCTGCAAATTGTCGGTGAGTCAGGTTTGCCCGGCTACTGTTCGATGCTGCCATTAACCGCCAGGCTGACACACATCGCGCACATGTACTGCTCGTGCAACTTTAACACAAGTAACACATAGTTGGCAGATAGAGCAATTAATGAAACAGTAAAATTTGCAAAAATCTCATTTTTGTACGAAATGAAGTCACCAACGAAAACATTTCCTTCGGGAGTAAATAAACATTATACGTTCGGATTACAGATTCATATACATAAGATAAAAATTGAGAAGTTACTGAAATTAAGTAACTGTTATTTTATAATGAAAGGACAAAATGAAATGTTAAATATTATATTGTAGAAAAAATTATATTATTTAGTTAAATATTATATTGTAGAAAAAAACCCATCAAGTTTATTAATACACGCATTAATGTAAAAAATGCACACATATAAAAATTTGTAAAAATAATGTTATAAAATAATGTTATAAAATAATATTATGAAAATATATTATAAAAATATTTAAAAAGAATTAAAACAATATTCAATTATTAACAATTGTTGATCAGTGATATATTTTTCAAACATTGCCTATCTAAACTTGCACAATAAACAAATTGATTTGGAAAACTATTAAATACGCTTTTTAATATTAATCTATGTTTTTAAAAAGTTTCAAATAAATTCTTTTTATATGCCGATCCAACATATAGCTCAAGTCTTTTGAGCCATGCAATTGTGAAATTTCCAGTTTTTTAATGTTTGTTTTTACAAGTTCATAAATATATACATTTTTATAATGTATTTATTTGCTAATGAAAATGAAATAACTTTTTTTTATAGAACAAAGTTCAACTCATTTCATTTTATGTTCACTTATTACAAAATAACAGCCTTTTAGATTTAACAATTATCTAATTGTTATCCTGCATTGTCGCAAAATATTTGTTATTTCACTCATACAAATGTTCCAGCTGCACGTGGATATTGAAAATCTTTTGTAAAGGAGCATTTAGTTTTTATTAATAAATATTCCGTGTACAATAGTCGACCAGTCTTCATTTTTATGAAGATGAATGTAATATTCTGCCGCGAAGCACGAAGAATTGAAGTTTCGAATGTTGTCTCATTTTTCTATTTTTTACAGTTGCAAAATTACCTCCGGTTTTTATGGGCAACATGGGCATGTCGTTTACATATCATATATTAGGAAAAGTGTTCTCATTAATTCTAAATCCGGTAATGTAGTCTGTCATACGTAGACGCGACGTGTGTATCTTCAATGTTACCAAGTTCTCGACAGCGAGAAACGTGTGCCAGGCATCATGTTTGATCCCATGGGTGTGAAAGATAATTCATAACAGAGTTTAACAAATTGCTCGGGAGAGACGCCTACGCCTCCTGTGCCGTACGTTTATACATGCGAACGTCATCATGGCGAAATTCATGACATATCGCGTCTCTTCGACTGTCTTCAAAGCAATAGCGAGACGTGCGGAAAGGCATGAGCCATACCTTTCTATTCTTTTCTATTCTTTTCTCTTTCTTTCTTTTCTTCTACATGCGCCGCATGTGGAATTTTATACGTAACCCGACGGAAAACGCCCGACCAAACCGACGTCGAGACTGTCGCGTCGCCAGGAAAAGAATGGTCGCCTGCCTCGTATTACGTTGACTACTACCACTGGCATTACTTCCAGTCGGGAGTGAAAGGAATAGTCGCCTGTCTCGCATTACGTTAGCCTCTGTGACCATCAGTTACGGCTATCAGAATGTCTTAATCTGGGGGGACTGTCGCAGCTAAATATAATATCACCATTAGATAGGTACACTTGGAAACGAAATCGTGTGCACACAATTTTCTTTAACTAATATGTAACGAATAAAAAGAGATAAGCAATTAAAATGATTTTATTCATAAACATAGATTCTTTTAAAATTAAGTACAATAATTTATTTAAAAAATTTATTTATAAAAGTTAGAAATATAATTAAAATTTGTGCAAATAAAAAGTCAAATAAAAAGTTTAATAATAATATTCGGAAGAATTAGTATAGATAATACAGATAAATAATTCGAATAAACTGTTAAAAAAAACTAATGTATTTCTTGTGAAAAGATACTCATTTATGGTAAAGGTACTTTTCTAAAAAATTAACGAATTTTTATCCAAAAGATGCTTTCAAGCTCATCGTACATTTAACATATACATGAATTAACACGGCGGATGTAATGATAAAGGGAGGCACTTTAATTATTTACACCTTGCTTTTACACCAAAACTTATTATATTCTTGTTGCCTAACTGTTCAGAGTGCAAGGAAGAATGCGGTAGATGCATCGCCCTTAGTTAAAGTAAACTAAAATTTTGTTAAATATATAACAAAATATAACTATTATAAAATATAACTATTTTATTGTTTCTCTTTCTCTCTCTCTCTCTCTCTTTCTCTCTCTGTATATCAATTTAATTTCTTATTTAAATTACATTTATAATTCATAAAGCAATAATTTAATCTTTATTATTGTATAAGTAATTTCTTGTCTAATCGAACAATTTTTTTTATAGTAAAACAATATGTGTAACCTGGCAATAATTGCCTTATAATAATTGTTAGGCAACCTAATAAGCAACTATTATTTGAATATATTGACGTTATATAAGTACTTGTACAGTAAGTAATGATTGATCCGAGATACTACATGTCTTGATATAAAAAGAGCAGTAATAAAGGATTCTTTATTACATTTAATTTTTAGTCCTTTAAATGCGAACATCATATATCTACACCTTAAAAAAAGTAACCATTCATTTTTGCAAAGATTGTATAATATCTAGACATCGGATTTTTTGCAGATATTTTTTGCAGCATGCACAAAATATACAAATTTGTACAAATATATAAATATGCACAATATGTATAAATATGCATTTTTAGAATGCTTTTTTAATAAGATAAATTTCTATTTTAATGTTACTTTCCAAACTGCTTTCTAAAAAAATATGAGTTTGCATAAGAATCCGATGTCTAATAATATATATTAAATTAACAAACAACTCCCATTTTTACTTTTATACTAAGGCTTCAAAAATCTTTTGTACAGCCTTGCAACCAACGTACGATATTATAATTCTGATTTAGATGCGTTGTCTCAGAGTATATGCCAACCATTTATATTGTTAAATATACATATTAAAACATTCTTTCCCCCGTCGTATATATGACAACATCCACTTAAGCGCGGTTGTATCTCCGACGTTAAACGCACACGCGTTGTGCGCATCTTAAGCGCATATACGAGAACACATGTCTGCATAATGCATACGCATATAGAAACTGGAGTCAGTCCGACCGACCGGCACCATTTCAGGCACTATGGAGGTCGAGAAGGACGTTTTTATTCCGTCGTTCCATTATTCCCCCCGCATACGAAAACTCCTCGGTGGGACTTCTCGCGGCAGGTCTCTCGTTTTACGATGACTTATGTATAACCGCAAAACTTTTTATCGCCGGCCACACGTGACGCTTCTCTCAACCCATCATGAATATTTCTACGTAACCGCAATATGACCACGGAGTTTGACGCAAGATTAATCGTCTCCTCGCTACGTCTTTATAGTATTTTACAGATACAAATTATCTCAAAATTATCATGTGACAATCTGGAATGTAATTAATTCTTTGTGAATTCTCTAAATCTAAAATACGAGTCATGTTTAAAAAATTGCTGTAATTTCGTTATTGCATCGATCTTCTTTCCAATCCAGATTCTTATCCGAAACTGCAATATACATATTTCAACGTAGAAAAGATCAGATTGATCTTTTATATTTAAAGAGCATAAACTAACAATACTTAACTAAGCTCAGAATATTCTGAAGATCTCTTCATCGTCCAATCCTATTTCAGACAACGCTGTTTTATCTCACTCGTTCGAAGGACAATCTAGATGAGAGGCGGAATGGGAATGTTTCGTCTGTATTTGCTTTATCTGCGGGCGTATATCTTCGCAGCGATAGTCGATAGTCGCTAGGCACTGAAAGGGAAATAAACGTCGTTACTCTTGGCTTGCAGCCTACTGTCTTCGTCTCATGCCGACCCGATGCGGCTGGCAATCGACATTTTCGAATTGCACGCCACAGCCGAGAAATATAGTTACAGTTTTCTCTCGTACGGTCACACAGCGTCGTTCGCTTAGAAGCTCCGCACGACTCCCAGGAGGAAATCGAACGACGGGCATCATGATGAGCTTAAAATACTTGACATTAAAGTTTCAGTGATCCCGGAGATGCACTTCCGACCTTTTATATAGATTTTTCATATTTTCACGTTGCTTTACGCAGATTCAATCTTTTACAATATTTGGAAATATACGTAATAGAAAAATATTTGAAAGACACTTTGTATCATTTTTATTATTGAAAATTATATTTTATATTTTTACGTAGATATCTTTTGTCATTTTTCTCATGTATTTTATTTTAAATTATTTATTGCAAATATTTTATAGTTTATTAATGGACGATTAATATTAAACAATTTATTTCTTTGGCAGAATTTTTTTGCCATTTTTTAATTAAGTTAAGACATAGAAGGCTAAAGTTGAAATACAAAAGGATAATTTAGAGCATTTGCCTTTCAAGCGTCATTAAAAGCCTTTCGCAAAAAAACTTCAAGAAGCGAGTTATAGCTCTATTGTAACCTGAACTTTTTTCACGATATAACTGCTCGCGAGCGAAACACTGTTGCGCTCTTCTACAAATAATAGAAACGGCATCCGGAAGACTATTAGGGAAGAAAAGGGCTGCGTAAGAGAAGAAGCGTAATGGTCTCCTTACGCGCCCCTTTTCAGTGGCATAGCAATCCGCCTTAAGGGTAAGAAGAAATTCACCCATTATCCTTTCAACTTGAAGATACCTACGTCGAAAATGGCATGTAACATTGCTGTCTGAGTGCCGTTATAAAATTTTATTATACATCCAACGATAAGATTTTACGATCGGTTAGAATTGTAAGCTCTTTGACTATTACAGAAAAACATGCAACAATGTTAGTACTAATCACACGCATATACATGCATATTAATTTTTTATGTAAGATCTTTTGCGTTGATAATGTATGTACGGTTCATTGTCATAAAAGTATAAAGTATCATTTTGTCGTTTTTAAACCTTTGTCGTATCGAAACACGATAGTATATCGAGCTAATGTACTGTATACACACGATAAGAATATAATGTTTCATTCGACTGTAATTTACTAGAAAATATTCTAGAAAATGAAGAAATTCAAATATATTAATATAGATGTTTTGTTAAATTTAATATCACATTTATGAAATAAAACATTCTGTGTGTAAGACATATTTATTAATAGAGATTTATTACAATAATATGTACTAAAGAGAAACATGTGATACGATGCATACATCATCTTGTGTTTAACTGCCGAATATCTTCACAAAAAGATTTAAGTAATTTTATAGAAATGAAAATACTTATATTCTTATACTATCACTTTGACTATATCCTGATTACATATAAAAATCTGAAAAAACATTTTACATACTTTTAAAAACTGTAACAACAAGTTTTTCTATCATAGAAATCGAATCGTATTTTATTTATTTTTTATAGATTTAAATTTATCCAGAAGTCACAATTAAGAAATCGACTGAGCCTTTAAAATCCAATATTTAAGGGAGGATTTAATAAATTAAGTTTCTAATGTAATGTTAAAAACAAGTTTTATTAAAAAATAAAATTTAGTAGTCTACTTTTATTAATAGTAATATAGATACTTTATAATATAGTTTTTTATTATGAAATAAAAAGAGACTTCCATAACTATTTATAGTAGCTGATTATAGAGAGTCGATGAGTACCCGAGATTATCGGATCTCAATAATGGCTGAGCCGATGAAATTTTGAGTAGACTCAATCGCTTGAATTATACCATAAAAGTACTTTTATTTTTTCCTCTATGTGTCCTATGAACAGAGATATTGCAATATTCTCTCATTACTTTCAATTTCACAGAGTTTACAACTAATTTATGTAATTTTGGGCAGAAAATTCTGATTTTGTCGATAATATTTCTCTCGAAGTCTTTAATAATCTGAAACGCAATGTTTTTTCGTCAATGGAAACCGCATGATAACATTGCCGGTATAACGCAAATAATAGATTCTTTTATATATAGCAACAAAGCCAGCTCGTGCAATATCGACGCATGCCTGTCTGTTTCTCTATCGGCGTTAAAGGAACTGGTGTTACAAAAGAGCGGCAGGGCTATAAGGCAGAAGGGACGACGAGGGTTGAGTATTCACGAGGAGACGGGAGAAGAGTGGGCGCAGGAGAAGTGTGTGAAAGGAAAGGAGTTACAGAATGCAACGATAACGCGAGATTTATGCAGCCGTGCACGGCCGAAGAACTTGCAAATGCTGCTTGCAACTTTTTCTCGCCCATCCACCCCTCCGTCCCGCTTTCCCGCGCTGAACTGCAAGCTGCTGTAATGCAGTTGCAGTCGGGCGTAAGCCTCGGCGAAAGGAAACTTCGCGAATTGCATTGCGCGCGCACTCTTTTGTTGCCACCGAAGTTTATCCGTGAAGATGCATCGGTGCCCCCGTGAAAACTTCGGTCTTGTCGTCGTTGTGTTGTCGTGAGTGTTGTCACTAGTGAAAGGCTGCAGGAATCGCGGAAACCGCGAAGTAACAAAAGTCGACGGGGAACAGATAACAGATAGATAACGGAACTTTGTTTGCAGTTTATTTCTACGTGTACCCTATTTCGCCAAAATCTTTTAGTGCAGAAATTTGAAACGTCGTGACCAATGACAATTTCCGATGTGTTTCTCTTTAACTTTTAAGTAGATAAGTAGTCCTTCTAGAGCCTGCATTGTCATTTAAAATGGTTTTTTTTACTGCTTTAGTTTAAAAAAATGATTTGTAAATGAAATCTATCGATATTTACACTATCGATGTATATTACGACATATAACTTTTTGCCGGTAGAAATACTATATTTCAGTATTCGATACATGCAGTTCCATCTTCAGTTGTTAAGTGTAACTAATCTGTGTAAATCCTGAATTTACCCCGCATTTATTCCGAATTTAATTTAAAAATAAACGTTACAAATATGTAACATTCGCTCTTAGAAGATTACAGATACGCAAGTTGTAGGACACTCTAACAAATTTTAATTTTTTTTTATAGTTACATTTTTTTATTATAATATATTTTGTTATAATTAAATTTACATTAATTATATCTTTATGTGAGAGGAATGTAAAAATAATGAACTTTAAGACTTTTTGACATTTGGGCTATACTTTTCAATTTCATTTTATGAATAAGAGAATAAGACTTAAATAATATATCTGGGATGCTGTAGCTATCTCACCTATCCACTTAAAGATAAAAAAAAGTCGACTTGATACCAAATATTATCATCTTAAAAATTAATTATAAAGAGCTAATATGGAGTCAACGCTATAAGTGGTACGCAAATTCTTTCTAAATTAATATTTAATAGGTGATATACAAATAATATACATTGTATATTACCTATTAAATATTAATTTAGAAAAAAATTTGCGCACTTACAACGTTGACTCCATGTTAGCACCTTTGTAATTAATTTTTTATTTGCAACTACAGGAATCCAATTAGTTAATTTTTTATTTGCAACTACAGGAATCCAATTACTTAATTGATTTTAATATATTGTATTATTTATTTATTATCACTTTAGTTCCAGTTAATTTAATGATTTACATAGTTTTACAAATTTATAGAAAATTATGAAAGAAGAACATTTTTTAATATGTTTTACAATTTTGAAAGGCATGTTATCTCCGGGATGGGTTGTTAGTTTGATCTAGTTTCTGTCAAAGTATGCAGGAAGATTGCAAAGTATATTGCATTTTACGAAATCATAAGTATAAAAAGATTTCTGTCTCTTTCCCACCGTAGAAAAACACATTTCTACTGGATTGTCCGGAAAGTTCGTGCCGACTAATCTATATAATTTAATAAATGTATACTAAAATTTAAATCTGCGTTTCAATTTTCCTTCAAAATCGACACGAACTTTC
>Ga0157362_1001442_pt1 | contig 10130 bp, 7 predicted proteins | sample AttlaeALBM3_FD_111480 | JGI IMG/M metagenome (GOLD analysis project Ga0157362, IMG submission 111480) | Fungus gardens microbial communities from leaf cutter ant in Ribeirão Preto, State of São Paulo, Brazil - Atta laevigata ALBM3 | ecosystem: Host-associated > Fungi > Mycelium > Unclassified ... | reverse complement strand
GTAATTATAATCCTAGATCTCATAAAACGCATTTGGATTCAACTTCAAATATTTTCGAATCTCGTTGAACGGTCTCCCGAATTCATAATGCTCGTACAAGTACTCACCATGAAGAAGTCTGCGTAGGTATCGCTGGTAGTGTTCCAGGTGGCAAAGATCTCCTCATCTGGCAACAAGCTCTGCCGTTGGTGGATACATCTCCGCAACAGGCGGCTGGATTCGTGCATACGTGACGGCCGACACCGATGTTGGCAGTTGTTGTAATCGTCGCAGTGCCGGCGGTGCCGATTGTGCCGGCAGCACCTGTAGCTGTACCAAATTCGACTGCGGAAGTACGCACTTTGGGTCTCAGCAATGGCGACGTGGCGAACGTCTCGCGCTGATTAGACGTCGTGCTGCTGGAGCTGCTGGACCCAGGACTGCCACCCAGCCGACTGGATGTCGCGTATGCAAATCCACGGAACCGGAAATGCGTCTGATACGGATAACCGGAGGGCGGCGGTAGCCGATAATGGTGATGAAAGCCAAGGTCGCGACGCATGTATGGATCCCCTGGATCGCTCGCGGGTACATATCGATCGGTTGGTGTGTGCGCTGCAGGCGGCACATATCTATCTACATATCTAAATAATCATAGAAATCAAGCTTTTAGGTTTCCACTCATGTGGAAATGGACACAGAAGTTTAGGACAAGAAAAATTTTTAATAAAAAATAAACCGTTTTTGAAAAATAAAATGATGTAAATCGTATGAGATTATATTAAAATACATTAAAATAATTAATTGAATAATTTTTAATATCCGTATCGTAAAATTATTATTATTATATATAACTTAATTTATAATTTATTTATAATATATGTAATTTTTCAAAAATTAGCAACATGTTTTATAATGCAGTTAGAGAAAACCAAATAAATAACACAGTTTTATTGAGAAAGGAATGGAAATTTCTAAAATTAATTTTATTTTTCTTGTTGTTAGAATTGTCATAGTAAGATTAATATAATTCTTTTAAGAAAGAAAAAATAAAATTTATAATTTATAATTCTAAGATATTTTCAAGGTTATACATATATATACATATATACATATATATGATCCCTTATCATATTGCCTCCGATTCTTACCTATCCGGATAGAGCACTTCGGGAGGCGGTTGGGGCACGTATCGTTCAACTGGGGTGTGCGCAGTTGGGGGTACGTAGCTCACATTAGACGAGCAGTAAGTGCGATCGGTGGAGGACGTCGCGACGGCAGTGGTACAAGATATGGGTGTTATGCGGCCAGTGAATCTGTCCTTAGGCTTCGGCAAGGACAGGTATTTGTCCGTGACGCTGCGTGCTGGCGAATAGCGATCAGCAGGAGTATGAAAACGATCAGTTCCGGGAGAAGTTTGAAATCGGTCGCCACTACTGCCTGTAGTAAAGTATCGGTCTTGGCCGAACTGGTGATCATTTTGACTGCCGACCGAGTAGCGATCATAATTGCTCTGAACCGACTTCGAGACCAAATATTTATCAACGGTATTTTTCGTATTCTGATAACCGCCATTGCCACTGCGATGGATGTTGGACGCTTCCGATGTTGGCGAGATTGGCGCAAAGCGCTCATTGGAGGCCGAAGATTGAGTGCCGGTGGTCGTTGTATAGGGCGAATGATACCTGGAGCCTAAGTTTGGAATGGAAAATGATACTGATAATATTTAAAATTGAGAATGAAAGTTGATTGAAACATAGAAATTTCAAAAAAAATATAGAATCTATATATATATATATATATATATATATATATATATATATATATATATATAATTGATGTCTTTTTAATTTTTTAAATTCATCTATTTATTATTCTTGAAAAGACTTCAACAGTGTGTTGTGATATTACTATGGTACCAAGTTTTTACAGAATATACTATGATATTTTTATGATACTAAGTTTTTGTAAAAGTTTTAAAATTTGAAGGTATAACTAGAGCTCTTGGATATTTAAGTGATCAAATATCAATAATTCACAAAACTAAGAATCCAAATATTAGTGGAACAAAAAATAAATCAAGCGCAAAACACATTTTCTATTTTTAGCTCAACTAAAGCAAAACGCACACTTATCAGTCTCTGACGAGGAGGATGACGAAGAAGATGTCGGTGCCAACAGACGTTCAGTAGAAGAAACGATGTAACGCGGCGTTTCGGCATTAGATAGCCTGCCATCGTGTGCGGGTGACGATCCAGCCAGGTATCGATCACTGGAGAACCTATCAATCGATCGCGATTGACTGCAACGCTGTAGAGCGAGGTCGTTAAAACGATCATTGCTGGACACGTATCGCGTCTGATTGCCGACTTCCGAGAAACTTGAGTATCGACCGAAGTCAGCGGACGCTGGAGAGCCGATGGACCGATCAGTATACTTCTGGCAAATCGTCTCGACTCCTCTGTCGGTGTAGAGACGTCGAGTTTGCTCGGTATTACTTGAGGAAGTCTGAAGTGATGAGCGGTCTGATGATGAATAGCGCTGATGCGCGCTCTCAGGATTAGGCGAATTCGAGAGGAATCTGCAGACATTCCAAATGGAAGAGACATGAAGTACATTTCGGAACCGAGCACGATTTATAATTCATTGTGAATTATGTAGCAAATCTAACAATTGTTCGACATTAAATATGTGTATATAAAATGAATTCAATAAATTTACACAATTGATTACTGCAGCAATTCATAAATCCACAAAATTATTGCTCAAAATCAATTTAAGCTAATTTGAACTCACCTCTCAGTGGTCGTCGCCATCGCCGAATACCGCTCGTGATGTGCTGGTGGATCTTGTCGTGGATACCTATCGTGAATGGGTGACTCACCCAAATACCTTTCCGATTTATCAACAAATCTTTCAGGTACCGGAGCGTGTATTGGCGAGGAGGATAATATCCTATCAGCGGAAATGGCGGTGTAGCGAGTATCTTTAGCATAGACCGCGCTACTCTGGAGTCCAGTCTGAAGTCCTCCCAGGATCGGAGAGGATCCCGAAAGCAGGCGATCAGGTGGTCCAGTGTAGCGTTGTTGATCCTTAGTGTCGCCTGTATCTGACTGCTGATTGGCCAGCAGCCGTTCGGCGGAAGCAAAGCGCTCCTTGGCGGGCATCGATGATGCTGTAGTGGCATTGTCGGCACCATACTTGGGCCCCGGAGAATTGGGGGGCAAAATGCGATCAGCAGAAGGGTAATCAGCCAAACTCTGGCTCGAGGCATACTTCTCGCTCGGACTGGGTGACAATGGCGGTGGTGGGACGAAGCGGTCGTTCGCCGGTGCTGGCGACGGCGGCGATGGGAACGTCTCCGAAACGAAAGAGCTTGTGAGCGCATTCGTGTTCGCATATTCGCTGGACCCGCTCGTGCCTGTCGTGTCAAAGCGCAACTCCGGGTTACAGACTGAGTAACGATCATTCGGGGCCCGTTGTTCGCCATGCAACGTGCTGACGTCGTTGAATCGCGTGAAACGATCAGCACTTGCGTGTGCACCGCCATAGTGTCCCTGCAACGAGGACTGACCAAATGTCGAAGTCTGATAATGCCCGAAACGTTCGCAATTCGACTGTCGACCATCGGCGGTGCACTTGGTAAAATCGACCGACAATTTATCAGATGATTTCTCGAGCCGTTCGCCCCCCATTCGACTGCCCACGTGCTCGCCACTTTGAGCCTGATAATGTCCGAAACGTTCACAACTCGGCTGACGATCCTCTCCACACTTTGAGTAATCGATACAAGACTTATCCACGATCTTCTCGTGCCGCTCAACCCCCACCCATCCTCCCACATGCTCACTGTTTTGGGTCTGATAATGCCCATAGCGCTCACAACTCGACGGACGACTCTCTCCGCATTTGGAGAAATCAATTGTAGGCTTCTCCGATACGGATTTCTCGTGTCGATCAACCATTCGGGTCCCGACATGCTCGTTGCTTTGGGTCTGTTGATCCGACTGGTGACGTTCTTGACCCGATTGGCTTGCTGTATTCGTGACCGAACGCAAGTCGGACGATTGTTGCTGTATTTGCTGCTTAAAGCAATCACCGAGATTATTGGAACCAATCTGAGTCCCCACGCCGCCGGAACTCGGCGTGCTCGATCCGGGAAGCGGGGATGATGAGGATCCGTATTGTGCGATCGGGTGCTGGTGCAACAGGAGACGATCTCTTCGGCCATAGTCGTCGTCTGTCGGCATCCTGGTGGCCCGGGGCCCACTGTCAGGACATCTGCAATAACAGCCGATTACAAAATGAGACTAGTAAATACAAACATAATGTAAATATGGATTATAGTAATGAATATAGTAAATATAAATGTACAACATAACACATGGGTTCTCCTTCATTCATAATATTCAATTCTCCAATCAAATTCTTGTAAAACTATTCATATAAGAACGTATTACACCTGATATGTTGCTCACAAATCCTAACATGTGTTGCTATCAGAATTATAGCAACTAAGATGAGACCACATTTGTTGATAAATTGATAAATTGATAAATTGATGTTTTCACGATATGATAATTTTAGGTAATAACTTGTCAGCAACTTATGTTGTAAAACGAAATCGTCATCTATCGAGTAGCAATTAATATAACAAATTGATAATATTTCATGTTTCTTTTTATTAAGGTTTACAGCGCAAATATATAATAAAAACGTGCGCAGCAAATAAACGTGTTATGTATATCATATTATCAAAACTTTTTTTGTTTTTATCTCGGAGTCCAATTTTGAGAACTCATTTTCTAAATATCATTGTATCATTACATTAGAACATAATAAAGAAACAATTATGCCAGATGACAATTATGCAGAAAAGGACTTTTTCCAAATTTCGACTTTTTTTTCGGCTACAATGATGATAATAATCTTTGTCATGATTCAAATAGTGATAATAAGTCAGAGGTCGAAAAATATATAGTCTACCTACTTTTTAAATTATTTATTCTACTTTATCTTTATCGCATAGGGGCACATGACTTCATGCTAAACGACTTCCACCTTCCTCCTTCTCTCCCGCCCAAGGGCGTACGATTCCCTCCCCATCCCCTGTTTAGCGATTTTGCTTTTTGATAATCGATTCATGATAATCGGCTTTGGTTTCTTCTATATTATACTACGCTGTAAACAATTTTTTTCTATATATTTACTTTTATTTCTATATATTTATTAGAAAAGTGTGTGAATAATTATTCAAATTCGAATCGAATCGAATCGAATTATAATGGATTTGATTCGATTTGTTTTCGAAAGATTCGAATGCATAATAATAATTTCGAATAAGTTCGAAATTTTAAATCATCGGTTTTATAAAAATCTGTTTATTTAAAAAAAATCGGTTTATTTAAAAAATCTGAAATTTATTGAAAATACTTTATTATTTTTAAATCAGTTTTTAATGTAAATCCAGGAAAATTTGATTCGAATTTGATTCGTTTTCGGATAATTATTTACAATAGAACCTTTTCTGAATTTCGATATATTTCAATATTCGATATTTTTCAATTGCAATAATAATCTTTGTTGATACAAATGATAATAAATCGGGAGAGGTCGAAAAATATATACACATATATCTACTTCTATTCATATACTGAGTAATAATGATGGCATTCTAAAGCCATTTGTAGCAGAGGGAGATGGGATGAAAGCCCCTATGTGTGCGCCTCTATGCGCTACTATAATATATATAACGTTTTAGTATATATAATTTTCAAAAAGAAACTTTTTTTTTATTTCTCAATTTCCCCCCTTTATTATCACTATTTGAGTCATAACAAAAATTATTATCAACATTGCAGCCGAATAATGTCGAAATTCGGAAAAGATCCTATTCTGCATAATTACACCGACAAACAATAATAAACGTTTTATTAGAACCATATAATATGAGCACACAATAACTCAGGAACAATGTTTATATATGTTTAATCGAAACTGGATCTTGAATGCTTCTAATAATATGAATTTATAAAAATAAATATAAAGAAATGTTATAAATGTCAATGGTAATTGTAAACATGCGTATAATAACTTTAATAATAAATTATTACAAAAAATTGGAACGTTTCAACTTTGAATAATCTTCAACCTATATCTCTTAAACATAATTTGAAATATTACATCGCAAATATTATATCGCAATATCTCTAAATTTCCTGAATGTGATTGTTGTGGAGCAAACGCGAGATAAGAAGTCGTATTCCAACATTAGTAAATGTTGTTCAATAACAGAGTTTCAAAGATAAGATAAAAACTCCAGCTCACAAAGAATGGCCACAACCAGTAATAATTATTGTAAATAAAGTCAAAAATTGTCTTTCTCGTCACATATTAAAATTTAAGAGAATGAACATTCCGCAATAATCAAATATATCTTGTCGGTTTAACAAACAATCAAATAATGATCATTACAAACATTTTCGCCAATTGCACATTTCTTTTTCTCAATACACAGATGCATTGCAGAATGAACATTCTACAATTATTCTAATTATTTCTCTTTTTCTCTTTGTTTTTATTTTTCTCTCTAACTCGGAAACTATGGATTTCTCTCTGGATCGTTTATATCTCAATTCCCGTGATGCTTCGCAAAATCCAGCATCCTGGTGACTCGATATAAATATTCTATTAACTGTTCTTATTCATTGCGGCCATCGTGTCACCATTTCTCTCGCATAATAACAGCAGAATTAAAACAAGCACATCGTAAATTTCTCGTCATTAATTCAAATTGATAGCAGATTTGTTTCTGTATCCATTAGAAAAAATTTTTTCGATTCTTGCAAATTAATATAAACTTTCTGTTATTATAATGTGCAATTTATTTTTTACAAACAAATTTGTAGTTAATATCATAAATAAGTTTGCAAAGTGATTACATAAAAATTCGTCACCTAATGTTTTCAAGATTTTTATCATTTTTATTATCACGTGAGTTAAATAGAAATATTTTTGTAGACAAATTGGTGTGTAATGAATTTTTTTTGATAAAAACAATTCAAAATAAGAATAAGTTTAGCTTAAAAGTCTGAAATGAAAACTATAATATCGTTAAAATCTTTAAGCAAAATAAACTATATAAATATAGCTTATTTTATTCTTTTTATGACATATCCTATTACAGTTGCTTGCAAAATTTTGTATTTAAGAAAGTAAAGAGATAAAAGTACGTGTTACATGTATTTTAATCTTTAGGAATTAGCATAAATTAAATCTAAAAAGTGAGCGAGGAAAATATGAGGACAAATGTTCCCATAATTATTCTCAGGACAATGTTTGTGTTATCTTAGAGGATGAGAAAATATTGAGATAATATGTGGGACGGTAACGGCATTTGATTCGCGCCAAAAACCAAAAACGCGTTTGTATAACACATTAAAAACTTGCTAATTGTAAAAATCGCCAGTGGCGCCGCGCCATTTTCTGCCGCGCTTGATTTAGAAAAAACTAAAAAAAACTAAAGCTTTGCAGCGGAAATGTATAAAATAGTATAGAAATTAAGAAACAAATCGAGAAAAAATACCGATATTTTATTTTATATAGTAATAAATCGGAGTAGTGTGCGAATTGCATGATTGAATCTTGATAACACCACGTAGCCTTTGCTACTCAATCTCTACTTTCACTTCCAAGCAAGCATTAAGCCAGTGTATCCCGTATAAGTAACCCAAACGAAGAAAGAAGAAATGATTTTTCGAAAAGAAGATTAAACTAGACGACTTTTTCTCCTTATGTAAAAAAGCAATGTTACGAATTCTTAGGAAGATGTAGCCGGACGACCCTTAAGAACTGGCAAACCACGAATGGACATGAGACTAGGATCGTGGAATACCTGAATGGACATGAGACTAGGATGGTGAAATACCTGAATATTAGTATAGAACTGGAGTTGTATAGAACTCAGGGCGCTGCTAGAAGTTATAGATGAATATAAATTGGATATATTGGCGTTACAAAATATACGTTGGATAGGATAGGGTGTTGTGATAAAGAAATCGCACAACTTGTACCAATTACAAGAATATGTGAAAGGGGAGTGTGATAGCGTTTTCTAAATGCAAAATTCTAAATGCAAGAATATAAATAAAAAAGGAGATCTTTAATTACTTACTCAACGGACATGCACCAACTGAGGAGAAATCTGAAGATTAGGAAACTTTCTATGGTGAATTGGAGAGAGTATTAGCGATATTGATATACGCGATCGACACAAAATGACATCAAAATAAGACAATATGAACGCCAAAGTAGAGAGGGAGGAGTTTCCATCCAATAATATAAGCACACAGTCTATAAAATTCAAATGAAACGGGAAGTGGCTGATCAATTTTGCGGCATCAATGAACATAACAATAATAAAGGTGTCTCCAGATTTAGCCAATATAAACCAACTTTGCACACATTCACTAAATTTATTTACATTCATGGATAATTGTGTCTGTATGTGTGTAATATTTGATAATCTGGCATACATTGGTCATATACATGTGTATCTAGAGGCACCTTAAACACAATGCTTGAACAAAGCTATTAGCTATTTAGATGTCATATACAAAACTATTTAGCTATTTAGATGTCACCAAATGGCAACATAACAAAACTAGAATCAAGTACTTATAAATACAAGACATAGGTTATATGTGATAGACTGCCAGAGCTATAGAGGAGAAAACATAGATTCACTTCTTAGTAACTACCTGCGAACTCGAACATCAAATATAAAACAGGAAGACAACCCAAAAATTAAGAAATATCAACTTGTATAGATAACGATGACTAAAGTTCAATGCAAAATCTGAATACAAGGAAAACTGTCGAAAATTATGAAGATCTACAAACTATGACAGGGAGATGCACTGTCTATACTCCTTAATCTGGCTCTGGAGAAAGTTATAAAACAATCCGGAATCACAAGGAATAGAATAATCTAACAAGTCTCTCCAAATCCTCGCTTATGTGGATGATATTAACATAATAAATAGATCAGAACGAGTTATCAAGGAAGCCTTCATCGCTCTAAAAAATGCAACAAACGCAATGGGACTTTCAATAAACATCAATAAGACAAAGTATATGCTCGGAACAACGAAACAGTGCTGACATAAGCAAGGAACAATGAGGATCGATAATAATGAAATAGAATTGATCAGAGAATTTGTATATTTGAGATTGTTGATAACTAATGATAACAATAACACAGAAATAAAAAGAAGGATCTTACTAACAGATATTACTTCGCTGTCCTAATTAATATCACAGAGAATATCAACAGAGAAATAAAGAGCAAATTTTACAAAACATTGATAAAATTAGTACTGACGTATGACTCAGAAACGTGAATACACAAGAAAGGATGAAACAATAATAGGATATTATGGAAAATGGAGTCGTCAATATATGAAAAGAGATATATGGAGATATATTGGAATGATATAACTTTCAGTTGTGCAGATTCTTTAGGGAGCCGAATGTGATTAAGTTAATTAAAGTGGATTGACTCAGATGGATAAGACATGTAATAAGGATGAATGGTAATGACCTTATCATCATTATCATTCATGACGATTATCATTTATATACTAGGAAACATTATTGGAAAAGCTAATGGGACAAACAGGACGGGTAAGATCAAACACTAGATTTCTGGATAATATCAAAAATACATAAATTAATCAAAAAAAAAAAATTGGAATTAGAGAATGGAGACGAAAAACTCTGGATAGGGAAACAAATTCTGGAGGAGACTGAGGCTTATTCAGGGCTGTAAAATAATAACTAGCAATAAATCTTAGCAACAAGGAAAAAAGATAATGGATTATTAAATATTTTTTATTAAATATTTTTAGAAGATTATTTAGGCTCGATTGCACCAATGTTATTTTGATTTTAAGTGAGGTTTAAAACTCTTTTTGTCTCTGTCTTTTTTTGGCTTTAAAAAGAGGTAGATAGAGTTTTAAGTCTCACTTAAAGTCAAAGCAATCGGGCCTTAAGCTAATAGAAGCTATCTATCTATATGTATATATATATATATATATATATATATATATATATATATATATATATTTTTTTTATTGTTTATTTTATATTTT
>Ga0157362_1001441_pt1 | contig 10131 bp, 5 predicted proteins | sample AttlaeALBM3_FD_111480 | JGI IMG/M metagenome (GOLD analysis project Ga0157362, IMG submission 111480) | Fungus gardens microbial communities from leaf cutter ant in Ribeirão Preto, State of São Paulo, Brazil - Atta laevigata ALBM3 | ecosystem: Host-associated > Fungi > Mycelium > Unclassified ... | reverse complement strand
TATCTTATTTTAATTGCTCCAGACAAATATTTAAAAAATATGTAAAATATGTAAAATACGAATTTTATTTTAGATGGTAAAGCGGAACGATTTCGAGAGAAACGTGTTTTGGTCACGTGCTTTTTTTTTAGGTGGAGGCCCCAAAAAGATATGAAGATCACCTTTACTTTTTTTAAATGGAATTATATGATTTTTTTTTACATAATATGATTCCTCTAATTATTTTGCATACAAAAATATTAAGGTAAAAATATTAAAATATTAAAATAAAATATTAAAAAACCAATAGATTTACGAGATATTTTATACTTTTTTTTTGACACATATTGATATAAAAAATATTAAATATTAAATATCTTGCAATCTTAATATTGGTTGTCTGATATCTCTACCCGAACTTCTACCTTAATTCTTTTATATGCAAAATAATTACGAAAATCATATTATGCAAAAAATCATATAATCCATTTTAAAAAGTGGAGATAATCTTCATATTGTCTTCTTCAAAACTTTACTTTCATTTAAAAATATTTTTTCATATCTTACGTATTTTTCAAGATATTTGCTTGGATAAATTAAAATGGAACACTCTGTATGTTAAATAATACTTTATATATTTAAGTACGCGTAATATAATTGCAACAATGAGACAAATTTGAATAGGACATTACGATAGAGGGGAGAGCTTGAAAGGAAAGTTTCGCAAGACAGTTCTATTTTCAGTGGCGCTGCACTTGCTAGAGAGGATTAAGTAAGGAGATCTACAAGTCTGCAATGAAATAACGTATTCCGTGTCGTCGTTCTAGCATCACAACCTTCACTTACAAACGTTATTAGCTTCTAAGCGTTGCGCAGTTGCATTAAGCTACGTCCACACAGAACAATTTGAATAATCTTATACTATTTGATACTCGTTACTTGAAGAGAGGCGATATCTCTAAAAGTTCACTTCTAAAAGTCGGCACATCAAAATTTCTTGATGATTTATATATCTTATCTTATCTCTTACGATTTTTTATATAACCGAAACTGTTACAGATGTCTAGCTCGCAATTTTTAACATTTAGCGAGAGAAAATAAAGCTGCCTCTGCAGGATAATCAATATTGCATTCATCACAATTATATTTTATACAATAATATTGTTATTCCCTTTAAATAATTTAATATAAATAGTTTAGAGACATAATCTCCAGACGACCAATAATATCGTGCACTTACATTGATCGTCTCTATATAGGAGCCACTTAAGATTGTGGATCTTGCTAAATAATTTTCGGCTCGGTTAATGACGTTCGAGCCACTCAATCGCGAATCGTCACGCAAGCGAATACGCATATCCTGCGGGATCGTATTTTAATAAGTTTTTATCGCGGATTATATGACTCCGGCTGTGCACGCAGCTTGCAGTGGTGACGACGACAACGTGTGTGGCGGCGGCGAGTGGGCGGACACGCACGGCAAACGATTCTGATAGGAGGCACCGTGCTACTCACCGACCCGCGCGCACGCAACGGAATTTCACCTTACGACGAGTGCGTTGAAAAGATAATTGAAGCGGTGAACGGAAAAGGGAATGTTCGGAGGATTTTTCGCTTTCGACGCCCGCCTGTGGCTTTAATTAAAGGACGAACGTTTATTCGGATGAAGTTACTCACATTCGCGTAAAATTAAATGGGGAAACATCGTTAAAATATTTGCAGATTCACTATCGCATACAAACATTGTTCTTTCGAGGAAACGGAAGTCGTTTTTCTTGTTTAGATTTATTCGATATGTAAACATAAAAAAACGGTTTAGCTAGATATAGATTTGAAAATAATTTTGTTAGATCATCGAAATAATTATGTAGCACGCTTAAATTGCTAGAATGTGAAAACTTTTTGCAACATTGTTTATTATACTTGAGCGTCTTACATAATTATTTTGATAAGTCTAATGAAATTATTTTCAGATCTGTATGTATAATTAAATTTTTATTAGACAGCAACAATCGCTTTTTCCGTGTGTCAATTTACATTTGGTCTTATTAAGGCATCTTCAGATGATATGATTAACGTTCACCAATATTAGATTAAATATTATGCATACATAATTATGTGTAGTGAATGTAAGCCAATATTTAACGAATGTGTGCAAAATTGACGTATAAATTGGCCATATCTGAGAGAAGCGTCTTTATTCAATCACTCAACACATAAAAATCAAAATAATTTTATTGTTATTCTTAACGTCAATAAACAGTCAAATTTGATGACCAAAAATTATCATTTTGACTTTCATGACATCAAAATAAAGTCACTTTGATTTCTTCTTGATTTGATGCATTCTTTTTGAGCAATAATTACGATTAAATTCTTTTCTCAAATGATGCAAAAATTATAATATATACATATATTATAATATAATGATTCGCGATATAACTTTACAAGTTATGCAAATTCGTAACAATTTATTAAGTATAAAACTAAAACCACGCGACCATGAAGAAGCCTCGTTATATTTCAAAATTTAGCATTATCATATATCTGTTATATTAAGTCCTAACGTCCAAGTACACGCGAACTCATGCAACGTGATAATTAAGCGATCAAAATGCACATTCTCTCTTTCTCTTGCTCTCTCTCTCTCTCTCTCTTTCTCTTCCTACGATATTCCATGGTCACGCGTCCACCGTGAATAACGCAGCTTGGGGTTAATCCGTATTGACCTTCGTACGATCGAAAACGCCGCCCGGGATATCGAATCGCCATGACGATCGACATCCGGTCTCGGTTCACGACGGCGACGCGGCACGTGAATGAAACTCGGCTTGGTGAACGCGAATGGGGAACACGCGCTGGATGCATGCGTTTAAAGAGACCCCGGTGCGCATTAACACGAAGCAACACAATTGTACGTGTGCGAGCGATAACAAGCCACGACGTTCACCGAGGCGCGATAACACTTGTCGTTGAAAAATTGTTGACCGCCCTCGAAAGAGAGACGCCGTCGGTGCGCGGTTCTCTCGACAGCGAACAATCACGAACAGAAGCCGCCGTAGCTTTTCGTACATTCTACAAGAAATTGATCCGTATTTTTTTTATATACGAAAAGGACGATTTTATTGAAGTATCTAAAAATTTAAGCTATTCTCTAAATTCTACGGAGTGGAATCTCACTTTAAAAAATGAAAATTGAACCAGTCTTGAAAAAGAAGGACTCAATTTTCAATCTATAAAGTGAGGTTTCACTCTTCAAAGTGAGATTCACTCTTCAAAGTGAGATTCACTCTAAAAGTTTTAGAGAGTAGGTATAGATTTAAAAATAATTTTGTTAGCATAAAAACCATTTTGGAAACTTTCAAATATAATGAGAGCAACGTTTCAAAAAGTTTTGACATTCTAATAACCAGTTTGAGTATCTGATATAATTATTTTGATAATCCAACAAAATTATTTATTTTTAGATTTGTATCTATAGCTAAAATTTAGATACTTCAGCAAGATTGTTCTTTCTATATAAAATACCCTATTCGACGATGGCTACATTTAGTAAAAAAAACTTTGTAACTTTTGATAAGATTCTTTAACATGATTAGTTTATACATCTAGATTCGTGAGAAATTAAGGGCAAGAACCAATCATGTGGAATCTTTGCAAAGCTGCTTTTTCTGCTGAACACAGCCATTTCCTATACATCGCTAAAAATGCGGCAGGATGCAAATACAAACCCACTTCGGAATATAAATATTTCAAATTTTCTTACACATAAAAATTGACAGATTAATATCCGCGTGAGACATAATGATTATACAAGTAATAAAAGAAGGAATTAAGAACAATTGCAGAAAATTAGCAATCAACAATCCAGCGCACGATCTATTGTAGATATTATCGCATTAATCTCCTGCTTTTCAGAATTATAATTTCGTTCTCAAATTCCGCGTCACGAAATATTCCACAGCACGCGCCGTACAACGCAATTATGTAGCATCGCCAGGAGGGGAAACGGGTATAATTATAGTTAGCAGCGTTGGACAACAGATTTGCGGCGTGGCCCCGCGTATGACGTAATACTACAGCGTTCTCCGGCGGCCGATAAGAATTCCGACGCCTCCATTCGGAGACGGGAAACGGGAGGAAGGATGAAACCTTCAGGCGACGTGACGTGGCGTGGCGTGGCGTGGCGTGGCGTGGCGTGGCGACGGGTAGGATTGACGGCAAACATTCGGACACTGATATGGAAAGACGAGATTATGAAATCGAGAGTTGCGAACCGATCATTCGCAGAATCTACTCGCTGGCGCTCCAGATAAGCAAATTTTTTTTCTGTTACGCATACGACTAGGTCTATCACGGTACTATCACGCACGGTACTATCGGAATCGGAAACGTAAGTTACGGGTTTAATTTTGAGCACATGCACAACGATTCAGCCTCCTTGCGTGAGTAACGCACGTGCGAAGGTACATGTACTTGCTCACGCGATGAATATTACTTTTTCTATTCACACGTTGTGAATACTTTGCCAGCACTTTAGCGGAATATTTCCTCTTTGCTTCCTTATTTCACGAGAGAACGATTTTGTTGAAGTACCGAAAAATTGAGATAGATATAGATAGATGATTCAAAAATAATTTTGTTAAACCATCAAAATTTTTAGGTAGAGGACAAAAAAATGTTGATATTCTAGCAGTTTGAGTGTTCTATCTAAAAATTTTGATGATCTAACAAAATGATTTTCAAATCTGCAGTATATATCTGTTAATTTGTCTGGAGACACGGTAGTGTCTCGGCACTAAGTAAAGGTATATCCATATTATGGTATTTACGATATCCATATATCGTAATTAAATACGTAAGGAGAAAAAGAAAAAGAATATTAATTCTTGTAAATGTAAATGTACAAGTATAGTTTAAAAAACCACTACACATATTTCTGTTTTAGATAAATGTGTCATCATGCATTACCTACACTTTCTTTCTAATTCTAATTTGCAATCCGTATACTTAAAATACATGGTTTTTATACATGGTTTTTTTAAATTAATTTTGAAAGTATTTCGTGTAACATAGAATTTAAAGGACTTTATAAGCATATGGATTGCAAATTAGAATTAGAAAGAAGGTGTAGGTAATGCATGATGAATAGAATTATCTGGAACAGAAATATGTGCAGCGTTTTTTTAAACTACACTTACATTTATAGACATTACAATAGAATATTCTTCTTTTTCTCACGTTACGATCTCTAGCCTGTGTTATACCGCACCCAGAGAAAGATTTCTTCGATTGAAAGAAATGTTTCTTTGCTGTACGGTTAAAGAAAAAAATTTCTTTGATCTGTGAACGTCATTTCTTTGATTTAAACATTATTTTTTTAAATTAAATAAAATTTATTTGATTTAAAGAAATTTTATTTGATTTTAAAAAATAATGTTTAAATTCAAAGAAATAAATTTCTTTAAATCAAATAAATTTTATTTAATTTTAAAAAATAATGTTTAAATCAAAGAAATGACGTTCACAAATCAAAGAAATTTTTTCTTTAACCAAATAGCAAAGAAACACTTCTTTAAATCGAAGAAACCTTTTCTCTGCTCTCTCATATACTTGTGATGCGCACTGATTATTTAATTGTTACGACCTACAGTTTTAATGTCAGTTCCGAACGGTGGATTTTTCGAGAGGTGTTACTATGAGCAAGGATACTCTCGGGAGGTTGCCGGCCTTTTCCGAGAGGAGATACAAGCGTAAATATTTTCGTTCCTACTGGGATCGAATACAGAACCTCTGACATGATAATAGACCAGTGTCTGCTATGCTACGCTCGAGCTCGATGAAATAGGTATTCGTGAATAAGATAATAATGTTTTGATATATTATGTTATTTGGTATATCATTCTGTAGTTTAGTTTTTCTTCGTATTATTATTAAGATTTAATACTAAATCAAAAAGCTATTCAAACGTATTGGCAAATCGAGAAACTATTATTCTATTATGATTCATCTAAAGAAAAATAAATTATACGATAAAATGTTCAAAAAGAAAATTGCACTGTTTTATTTGAATATTTCAACAAAATCGTTCTCTCCGTGTTCCATTAAAGTATTACATCCGACAAAGCTTCGATTACGTATAACATCAATATAGCATTTTGAAGAAAAAGTTTTCAAGGAGATTCGAAAGATATATAGTGCTAGAATTTCTAGATGGATACATTTCCAATATGTTTTCGTGTAAAAGAAAATCTAGATGATTTAAATCGAAAGATTTAAAGAGCAACCGACTCTCACGTTTTATCGATATCTTTCATAAAATCTGATTTAAATACTGTGTAATGAGTAATATTACAGTAAGAGGATAAACGTCATATGTAACGAGTACAAAATTTGCCAAGCGATACAAAAAAAAATTATTTAAATGCATGAATGTATAAGATACGAAAATACAAAACGTAGAATGGAAGGAGGATAACTTGAGCAAACTACTTTATATCTTTTTAAACATCAAGATAAAAATAGGATAAGATAATCTGTTGTTTAAATATCGCATACGTGACAGAGGCGAGCAAATCACCTGTATTACTATATATCTTTATCGTTGTATCACTTTCTTGACAAAGTTAATTTAACGAACCAGATTAATTAAGAAAGTTTATTCAGAGTTTAAAGAGTCCCATACGGAGGCTACACTAGAAGTCGTAGCGGTCGTAGAGTCTTAAATCGTAGAAAATTGATCAATCATAATCGATTATTTGTTCATATTGTGATTAGTTAATTTTTTACGACTTAAGACTCTACGACCGTTACGACTTCTAATTGTAAACCTCGCATTAATTAATTTATTAAGACGGGAAAAACAGTTTGGCTAACAGTAGAAAAAATATTTGGTTGAAAATAGATAAATCAGAAGATTCTAATCAATCAGAATTCCGGTTATCTTCTACTAGAAAATTCTGATTTGTCCATTTTTAATCAGAAGTCCAATTAATGCAACTAAACTCTTTCCATTGTACATAAAGGAGTCTTAAAAGAGACATGATTTAACAATCTAAGACTGTTTCTAATCTCCGTCGTGTCTTTATGAACGACAAATGAACTCCGTGTTCACATCCCACGTTACGCAATGCTGCTTCACGAGTCGCGACGCGCGCGTGAATTTACGACAAATTCCGTATCTACATAGGTACGTGTGCACACGCAATATACGTGTATTTACGCAACAATTCGTGTATGCGTGGCGCAGGTGGCGCTATGACGCAAACGTTTTATCGGTTATTCGGTTATGCCTTGCTAGATAACGAAATCGACGATCAAAAAGCGATCGTTCAAGTAAATTATCATATCAATTGTCGATATCACGGTTGTGACGTCACGAATAGACGTCCCTCGTGATATCTATAAGTTAAAAAAAAAAAGCTTAAGATAACAATTAATCCGATATAAAAGTCAGTGTGAGTTTTAACGTGCCGCTTTAAACTCACAATAATTCGCAGTTTATTCTCCATCGAGCTATACCTTTTGCCTCTTGACTTATCAGCATGTCGTAGGCGAACCGGAAAGGGTTACGAGATTGGTAGGAGTCGATATTTGGAACACGCGGGCAATGCGCCGAAACTAATTCACGACTCAGATGTAAGCAGCACGCACGCACTTTAAGACCGTCTCGATCTCATCCGGCTCCAATCCCCTTCGATTCCTCGAATATCGTTGTAAACCATGCACGCACAATGAGCGTACCATACTTGTGTACGCATCTACTTATGAGGGGTCTTCTCTTCAGCGTGCGAAGATCTATCAAGTATTAAACGAGGTTTTTAAGGCACCGAGCGTGAAAAATAATTTAATGTCTACATATCCGAGTATCCGACACAATAATCACAATAAACATCTGGCGTCTTGAGCACGTGTCTAAGGACGTCTAAAAAAATGCAGGTCTATTATTCGGAGGTAGAATATAAACTTTATGGCTCTATCTAAGACGCATTTAACAAAGAGAAATGACGTCACGACCGGAAACGGGACTTGTGTGCGTGTGTAAGTGTGTGTGTGTATGTAAGATTTATTGACACACGAGTGCGTGGCCCGATTACGACACTGCCAAAAAAGCAGCGTCGATCGCGCAATCGATTAACACTAGAAGTATCAAGACGTTTCCAACTTACTAAAAGGATCAAGCGAATAAATTATTTTAATGACCCAGTTTTTCTATTTCTATTTAACTTTTGATTTAAACTTAATTTCACTCTTTGACAATATAATAATTGTGTTTTTTTATGTTACGATTAATCACTAAATTGATGTTTCATACATGGAAAAAGTATGTTGATTTTACCAATAAAAAGTACAAATAAAACAAATTCTGATTATATTAAAATTCTAATTATCGCAATTAAATTTTTAGTTTCGATTAGAATGCTTGATTTAACTATAATAATCTGATTATCTGAATCATCTGATTTGTATTTTTCTGAATAAATCTACCAATCAATAACAATATTTTTCCAGTAACTTTAAAAGTTACTCACGTCAGTTTAGTGATATTAACCATAGCTAGAAAAATACAATTTTTACATTATCAAGTTAAATCTAACTAAAGCTAAAAAAGAATGAAAAATCAAAGTTATGAAAATAAAATGTTGAAAACTAAATATTTCACCAATGTAAAGGATATATTGAAATTTAATTACGATCGAATATTGAAATTTAATTACGATAGAATTTCAAAATTCTAACTTTACACTTGTTCTATAAAAAAATATAATATTAAACTAAGAAACAGAAGTGATCATTGACTGTTTGGTACTCCTAGTGTTAAAAGGTTCTTGCGTTCAAGGAAAAAAATCGTCAAGTTTTTAACCGAAAGTTATCTATATCTCTTAAAACATGAAATTATAGAAAATTGAAAAATAAAGTTTTGTAAATGTAATAAATAAAATTACATATGAATTTACGTGTTTCCACTTGCTATGTATATTATACGAGTATGTGTGACATTAATTTAGGAAGGAAACACGCGAGTAGATAAAGCTCTTAGATATTCCGTAATTATGCGTGATTAACCACGTGTCGACAGTCAATGGAATTATCGATGAACATGATTTTAGTCCGTCCACGCCATCCAATCATGCTTTGTGGTCAGATAATAATATAATCGTTTTTATGCACTTTACAACAGGATATAAAAGGAATCGTTAAAGAAATATAAAAGGGACAATACATCTTTCATCATTTGTGAATAGCTTTCATTTTCTGAAGTAATCACAATGAGATGCGTAATAATAAAGTAATACAATAATTCTTACAAATGAGACTTTATTTGAAACATGATTTATTTTTATGAAAAGCGAGACAAGAGTAAAATGATATATTTGTAAATATATTATCTTATTCATATCTTATTTTTCTCGTAAAAAGAATATATTTTATAATAATTTTATAATAATATGTTTCTTATAGAAAATTTGTTTTTTCATGAGATATAAAGCTATTTTATTAAATACTCATAAACTTGTAATTAAATTTTTGTATATATATATATACTACATTAATCAAATTCTTCGAAAAAACTTATAATTATTATTAACACGATAATTATTAATGACACGAAGATGATTTTTGCGGAACATCGCTAACAATAAAACAATGTTGGATACTTTTTTACACTGTTCCGTAATAATTCCAAGTTTACGAGCAAATTCGTTATGATACCTATATAAAAAAGATCGTCGAGGCAGTCTCGATCTTTGAAGGACGACCATTGTGGTATTAAAGTGTGGGAAAAAGCGTCTACTATGTAGCGAGAATGAGGAGTCTGTGGTTCATTCATGGCGAGAATATGAATGGGGAGAGAACGAGTGAGAGAGAAAGAGCGAAATCTATGTGCACGTCCATATATGAATTACGCATACAAAAATATACATGCTGCAGCAGAATAAATAAATAAACTCACACATATATACGTATAAAAATGTAGATGCTGTGAATTACGTTTCTATATTGAGGAAACCCGCGACGAAATCCTCTCGAGCGTGTCGGAGAAAGGCGTGTCAATTTGATTACTCGTCATTCACCAAGTATAATTATTTGATGAATGTTAATGACGCCTATATTAATACAATATTACGAAAGTATATGGAATATTTAAAG
>Ga0157362_1001440_pt1 | contig 10131 bp, 6 predicted proteins | sample AttlaeALBM3_FD_111480 | JGI IMG/M metagenome (GOLD analysis project Ga0157362, IMG submission 111480) | Fungus gardens microbial communities from leaf cutter ant in Ribeirão Preto, State of São Paulo, Brazil - Atta laevigata ALBM3 | ecosystem: Host-associated > Fungi > Mycelium > Unclassified ... | reverse complement strand
CTGTCGGGTCCAGCGGTCTACAACCGCCTCGGGCTCGTGCAGCCGGTAGGTGATGCCGGAGGTCACGGTGGCGTAGGGCGCATGGTGCTGCTTCACCGCAAGCAGCTGTGCTTCGAACGCGGCAAAGGGCTCCACACTGCCCGGCACCTCGACCGGCGGCAGCGCGCGCGCTTGCAGGCGCATGTCGTAGGGCACGCCATTCTCGACCATCGACAGAGTGATCCGTCCATCGCGGCGCAGATTGGCGGTGCTGCCGGCTCGGAGCCAGAGCAGCAGCCGCAGCGTGGAGGGACCGGTGATCAGGATTTCGCCCACACTGAGCATGGCGAGATGCGTCCAACCTTCCGCTCCGACCGTCGCGAGCTGAACCACCGCACCGACCTTGCCCGCAAGTGCGTCGCCATTCAGGAGTGCGGTGACACCGCGGGGAAAAACGGTGCTCATACGCCGAGGGCGTGCGTGGCAGCCGGCAGGATCGTCTCGCCCCAGCGCGGCATGTCCGGGACGTCGATACCGAACGCGTCGAGCGCGCGCCCGACGCTGAAGTCGACAATCTCCTCTATGCTGCGGGGCTGCGTATAAAAGGCCGGCATCGGTGGGTGAATGATCGCGCCCATCTCCGTCGCGGTCAGCATGTTGCGCAGGTGCCCCGCATGCAACGGCGCCTCGCGCACCATGAGAACAAGCCTGCGCCGTTCCTTCAGCACCACGTCCGCGGCGCGGGTAAGCAGCGTGGTCGTCACGCCGCTGGCCACTTCAGCGAGGCTGCGCACCGAGCAGGGTGCGACGAGCATTCCGAGCGTCTTGAACGATCCGCTCGAGATGCTGGCGCCGACATCGGCGATCGGATGCACGACATCGGCCAGGGCGTGCAGATCCTGGCGCGACATGGCCGTTTCATACTCGCGCGTCATTTCCCCTGCCCGGGAGATGACGAGATGCGTCTCCACATCGAGGCTGCGCAAGATCTGCAGCGCCCTGATGCCATAGATGATCCCCGTCGCACCGCTGATGCCCACGATCAGCCGCGGGCGTGTCGTGGGCCTGTGCAGGCTTCAGCCCTCCGCCGGCTCGGGAAACAGCGACGGCGCCCAAGGATGGGGATCGACATCGCGGAACTGCGCCCGCGCGAAGTGCTCCTTCAGCGCAAAGGGCACCGTGCAGTCGAACACCGTCTTGGTCGTGATTGCCTTGCCACGGATCGTCGGGCTGTATTCCGGAGTCTGCGAAGGGTCGAGCGGGTGGCCCGGCAGACCGGTCAGGAAGGTCGTGCAGCTATCGCCCTGGTAGCGCGTCTGCATCGCCCAGAGCACGTCGTCCGTGTCGAAGATGTCGACATCCTCGTCGACGATGATGACGTTCTTGAGTTCGCGATAGGCCGCGAGCGCAATCACCGCAGCCTGGCGCTGACGGCCCTCGTCCAGTGCCGAACGCTTCTGCACCTGCAGGATGGCTAGGAACTTGCCGCCGCCGGCGCTGTGCGAGTAGACGTTCTTCAGCAGGCCGGGCAAGGCTCGTTCGACGGAGCCGTAGATGCTGCCCTCGGTCGGGATGCCGGCCAGGCTGACATGCTCCTCGCCCGGGCCGACCAGTGTCTGCAGGATCGGGTTGCGCCGGGTGGTGATCGCCTTGACCTTGATCACCGGCAGACTCGGATTGGCCGGCCCGGTATAGCCGGGGAACTCGGGCATCGCCTTGCCGGTCTTGGTGTTGTTGTCCTCCGCCATGCGGACATGCGGAAGGATCTCGGCCTCGATGACGATCTCGGCGCGGGCAATCGATTTCTGCTTCACCGTCAGCGCGTCGACCAGATGCACGCCCTCACCACGCAACGCGCCGGCAACGCCAAGCTCGTCATAGCCGAACGGTGTCGTCGGCGCCTCGAAGCAGGCGCCGAGCTGGATCGCCGGGTCGAGGCCCATGTTGATGGTGATCGGCAGCGGCTTGCCCTGGGCTTCCGCTTCCCGGCGAAAGGCGTCGATATGGCGGCTTGCCGCGAAGAAGATCGTCATCTCGTCGCGGCTCTGCACGCAGAGGCGGTGGATGGTGACGTCGGACTTGGTGCCGTCCATGGAACTGCCCAGGACCAGGCCGAGACAGAAATACGGACCAGCATCCTCCTCGGTGTTGGTCGGCGCGGGCAGCAGCTTGCGCAGGTCGAAGCCTTCGTCCTCCGCGCGATAGACGACCTCCTGGCACGGCGCCTGGTCGCGGCCCACCATCACCGGCGGCACGGCGTTCTGCACCGCGTCGGCGAGCACGATACCCAGTCGCTCGCGCTCGGCGCCCAGCAGCAGGCTGGCGCGTTCGCGGCTGGCCAGCACACCGACAAGGACGCGGCTGTCCGGGTAGCCCTTCACGCTGTTGAACATCATGGCTGGACCCAGCCGCGTGGGGCGCGCCACCGTGCCGCCGGCCCCCACTTTGCGGTAGACGCCGGCCAGTTCGGCGATCGGATCCACCGGGTGGTTCGTCTCGAGATACTGCCCCTCATGACGCTGCAGCACCTCGATCGCGCTGCGCAGGTCGTTGATCTCGAGAGGCTTCCCGTCTTCGAGACGGCCTTCTGCATCGGGCTTCAATGAATCAAGCATGGCCTGCGTCCTGGCTGAGGGGCTACGGGCCTTATCGGCTGCGTTTACGCCGTGTTCCATCTGTGAGACATGCGAGTTTGATAAGTTCCTGCTTATGGATCCGAGATGGACTTTCGCGCGCTCCGTTACTTCGTCTGCGTGGCAGAGGAGATGCATGTCAGTCGCGCGGCCGACCGGCTGGGCATTGCGCAGCCCGCCCTGAGCCAGCAGATCAAGGCGCTGGAGACGCGGCTCGGCGTGCGGCTGTTCCTCCGCCGCAAGCGCGGGATTGAGCTCACGGAGGCAGGAGCGGTTTTCCTTGCCGAGACCCGGCGTACGTTGGCGCAGCATGAGCGCGCCGAGCACATTGCCCGGCGCATGGGGCGCGCGGAGATCGGGTCCCTGGAGATCGGCTACAGCGGATCCGTCGTTTTTGAGCCGACGCTGATCGAGCTCCTGCGCGATTACCGCGACACGGTGCCCGAGGTGCGGATCTCCCTGCATGACGGCTCGGTGCAAAACCACGTCCAGGCGCTTCTGGAGCAGGCCCTCGAGATCGCGATCATCCGCGGCCCCCTTCCCGACCTGCATGCAGACCTGGATGCGAGCGTCTTCGCAAGGCAGCCCTTGGTGCTGGCGTTGCCGGCAAGGCATCCAGCGGCCCAAGCGCCGGAGATCGATCTGCGCGACCTGGCGGGCGAGCCGCTGATCACCGTCCAGGACCCAGCGGGATATGGCTTGGCCCACACCGTGCGCGAACTGGGAGTGGCGCTAGGGCTTTCTCTTCGCCTGAACCTCCAGGTCAGCGACGTCTTCAGCATCCTCAGCATGGTCTCGGCCGGCATGGGTCTGTCGCTCGTTCCTGCGGCGCTGCGCACGCTGTCCTGGCCGGGCGTCACGTTCCACGATCTTCCTCTGTCCGCCGACGCGTCGTCGGCGTCCACTGAGGTGCTGCTGGTGCGGCGGCGCGATCTGTCCTCGCTCGTGGGAAAGCGGTTCATGGCGGCGGCACGTCGTGCGGCCGCGAAACCACCCAGCAATCGATAAGCGCCGACTTATGGAAGTCGCGGAGATCACCAATCGATCCCCTGCTCTGGCTTGCCTAAGAGGGGCGTTGTTCGCCGCATGGCGGACAGCCTGGCTTGGACTCTCCGGACATAACGGGGCCGTGCCGACGATGGGTGGCTTCGGCAACCGGCACGAGGTCGTGTAGGTCCGGCACACCCGCGTCATCACCGCCAACACCGTCCGGACCTGCATGAGGATCGTGACGCGTGCCGATTTCCCCCCGATCCGCGCAGTGCCTGCTTGCGCTGTTCCTCGTCACTTCCGGCTGCAAGCATCAAGACGACGCGCAAGCCGACGCACCCCTCGATGTGAGTGTGCTCGTCGCGCATCGCCGCGCCGTCGAAATTACCGACTACCTGCCCGGCCGCGTCAGCGCCGCCCGCATGGCCGAGATCCGGCCGCAGGTGAACGGCGTCGTCGTTAAGCGCATGTTCCAGCAGGGCGCGTTCGTGACGGCGGGCCAGCAACTCTACCAGATCGATCCCGCGCCGTATCAGGCGGATCTGGATCGCGGGACGGCTTCCTTGAAGCATGGCCAGGCGGAGTTGCTGAGTGCCGAGGCACGACAGCGCCGCTTCACCAAGCTTTCCAAGATCGATGCCGTCAGCCAGCAGGATCTGGACGACGCAGTCGCAGCGCGTGCCGAGGCGCAGGCCGACATCGCCGCCGCCCAGGCCCAAATCGACATGGCGCAGATCAATCTCCGCTACGCGCGCGTCCTGTCGCCGATCTCCGGGCGGGCGGGCCGCACCATCCTCACCGAAGGCGCGCTCGTCACCGCCGACCAGCCCGCGGCACTCACCACTGTGACGCAGCTCGATCCGGTCTATGTCGACCTGACTACCACCGGCGAGACCGTGCTGCGCCTGCGTCGCGAGATGATGTCTGAAGCCGGGAAGCGGGAGCCGCAACTTGGCCATCTGAGCCTGGTGCTCCAGGACGGCTCCACCTACGAGGCGCCGGGCAAGATCGACATGACGGAGGTGATCGTCGACCGCGACACCGGCATGACGACGCTACGCGCCACTTTCAAGAACCCCAGATCGATGCTGCTCCCCGGCATGTTCATCCACGCCAACATCGACCTCGGTACGCAGCAGGCGGTGCTGGTGCCGCAGAATGCCGTGCTGCGCGATATCCACGATGATCCGTATGTCTTCGTCGTCGACGGCAAGGACATCCTCCAGCAGCGCACCATCAAGACCACCCGGAGCTCCGGCGACGATTGGATCGTCAGCGATGGCCTGGCGGACGGCGACCGCGTGGTGATCGACGGGCTGATCTCGGCGCATGCCGGCCTGCACGCGCATGTCACGCACACCGCCCCGGATGCAGGCTGAGACGGAGCGGGAGTAGAGACATGTCGAAATTCTTCGTCTATCGCCCCGTCTTCGCGTGGGTGTTCGCCATCGTCATCACGCTGGTGGGCACGCTTGCCGTGCTGTCGCTGCCGATCGGCCAGTATCCCAGCATCGCGCCGCCGCCGATCAGCATCTCGGTGACGTATCCGGGCGCCTCGGCCGAGACCGTGCTCAAGACCGTGATCGCGCCCATCGAGGAGGAGATGTACGGCCTGGACGGGCTCGAATACATGTCCTCCGATGCCCAGTCCGATGGCTCCATGCAGGTCACGCTGACGTTCAAGCAGGGCACGAATCCGGACACCGCCGAGGTCCAGGTGCAGAACCGCCTGAATGTCGCGGAAGCGATGCTGCCGGCGGAGGTGATCGCCCAGGGCTTGTCGATCACCAAGGCGACCAAGAGCTTCATGATGATCGTGGCCTTCATCAGCAAGGACCACTCGATGGACAGCCAGGCGATCGGCGACTTCCTCGCCTCCAAGCTGGAGGAGCCGATCACGCGAATCCCCGGCATCGGCGACTACACGTTGTTCGGCTCCGAATACGCGATGCGCATCTGGCTGAACCCGAACGCGCTCAACAGCTATGGCTTGACCGTCGATGACGTGTCCAACGCAATCAAGGCGCAGAACCTGCAGGTGACGAGCGGCGAGCTCGGCGGCCTGCCTTCTCCGGGCCATCAGGTGCTTGATGCGACGGTGGTGGGTCCGAGCCGGCTGAGTACCCCGCGCGAATTCAAGCAGATCCTGCTCAAGGTCATGCCGAACGGCGCCCAGGTGCGGCTGGAGGACGTGGCGAAAGTCGAGCTGGGCGCGCAGGTCTACGAGCCGGACGGGCTCGACAACGGCCAACCCACCGCGGGCCTCGGCCTCAACCTCGCTCCAGGCGCCAACCAACTCGAGGTCGCGCAGAAGGTCCACGCGATGGTGGACCACCTCAAGCCTTATTTTCCCAAAGGTCTGGTCGCGATCTACCCCTACGACACGTTGCCGACCGTCATCCTGTCGATGCACGAGGTGGTGGAAACGCTGCTGATTGCGATCGTCCTGGTCGTCATCGTCATGTTCGTCTTCCTGCAGAACATCCGCGCGACGCTGATCCCGACGCTCGCCGTGCCTGTCGTGCTGATGGGCACCTTCGGCATGCTCGCGGCCTTCGGCTTCACGCTGAACACGCTGACCATGCTTGCGCTGGTGCTTGCCATCGGCCTGCTGGTCGACGACGCCATCGTCGTGGTCGAGAACGTCGAGCGGCTGATGCATGACGAGCATCTGGATCCGCGCGAGGCGACACTCAAATCGATGAACCAGATCACCGGCGCGCTGGTCGGCATTGCGATGGTGCTCAGCGTGGTGTTCCTGCCGATGGCGTTCTTCGGCGGCTCGGCCGGCATCGTCTACCGCCAGTTCTCCATCACCATCATCTCGGCGATGGCTCTGTCGGTGGTTGTGGCTCTTACCTTCACGCCGTCGCTTTGCGCCACGATCCTCAAGCCGACACACGGCAAACCTAAGGCGGCACCGTTCCGGGCGTTCAACCGCGGCTTCGGCGCCCTGGTGGCCTGGTATGGCGGCGTCACCCGCCGCATCGCCAGCACCGACCTGTCGTGGTTCCCGTACCTGGCGCTCTCCGCGACCGCGATCTGGATCTTCATGACGGTGCCCACAGGCTTCATGCCGGAGGAGGATCAGGGCCTGATCTTCGTGCAGCTGAACACGCCGCCGGGCAGCTCCGGCCACCTGACGGAGAAGGTCAACGCCGATTTCCGCAACTACATGCTCAGTGCCGAGAAGGCTTCCGTCAGCGACGTGCTGACCGTGATGGGCTTCAATTTCGGTGGCCGCAGCCAGAGCGCAGGCTTCTCCGTCGTGCAGCTCAAGCCGTTCTCGCAGCGGACTGCGGCGTCGCAATCGGCCGCAGCTATCACGCAGCGTGCCCTGGAGCATTTCAAGAACTATGAAGGTGCGAGGATCACGCCGTTCCTGCCGCCTGCGGTCATGGAGCTCGGCAATGCCAGCGGCTTCGACTTCGAGCTGACCAACCCCGGTGACATCCCGTACCGCGACTTCGTGGCCCAGCGCGACCGCCTGCTCGCCATGGCGCGCAAAGACCCCCGCCTCCGCGCCGTGCGTGCCAACGGTCTGGACGACGCGCCGCAATGGATCCTCGACGTCGAGCGCGAGAAGGCAAACGCGCTCTCGGTGACCAATGCGGACATCAACGAGACGATCGCAGCGGCCTTCGGCTCTGACTACGTCAACCAGTTCAACCTCCATGGCCGCACCAAGAAGGTCTTCCTGGAGGGCCAAAGCTCCGCGCGGCAGCAGCCGGAGGATCTCGACAAGTGGTTCATCCGCAACACCAAGAACGAGATGGTCCCGCTCTCGGCCTTCATCACCGGGCATTGGAAGCTGGGAGCGCAGAAGCTCGAGCTCTATGACGGCGTCCCCGCCTTCGAAATCATGGGGGAGCCGGCGCCGGGCTACAGCACCGGTCAGGCAATGGACATCATGGACCACTACGCGGACATGCTGCCCAAGTCGCTGTCGCATGAATGGACCAGCGTGTCCTTCGAGCAGGAGCAGTCCTCAGGCCAGGCGGGCAAGCTCTACCTGATTTCGCTGATTGTGGTCCTGCTCTGCCTCGCCGCGCTCTATGAGAGCTGGCCAATTCCGCTCGCGGTGATGCTGGTGGTGCCGCTCGGCATCCTGGGTGCTGTACTCGCGTCCTGGCTGCGAGGCCTGTCCAACGATATCTACTTCCAGGTCGGCCTACTGACGACAGTCGGGCTCGCCACGAAGAACGCCATCCTGATCGTGGAATTTGCCAAGGAGCACTACGATTCGGGCGCCAGCCTGATCGACGCGGCGACGCATGCCGCGCGGGAACGTTTGCGCCCCATTCTGATGACGTCGCTCGCCTTCATCCTGGGCACGTTGCCGCTGGCCACCGCGTCCGGCGCCGGTGCAGGCGCGCATATCGCAATTGGTACAGCGGTGGTGGGAGGCATGACCGGCTCGACTGTGCTCGCGATCCTGTTCGTGCCGCTGTTCTTTGTGAAGATCCTCCGCCTCTTCAAGGTGCGCCGGAAAGGTCTGGTGGAGACGGAAACGAGGACGGACAGCCACGGCCTGAGGCACGGAGCCGAAGCATGAAGACCTCGTCCATGACGCGCCGCGCAGCGCTCCTTGCCTGTGCATTCGGCCTCGGCGGGTGCACGATGATCCCCGACTACCATCGGCCCGCGGCGCCAGTCTCGGCCGGTTGGCCGGGCGGCAGCGCCTACGCCGGTGCAGAGAGTCGGGATGCTGCTCCGGTGACGGACTGGCGTGGCTTCTACCGCGATCCCGTCATGCAGCAGCTGATCGTCCTTGCGCTGGACAACAACCGCGACCTGCGCATCGCGCAGGCGCAGGTCGATGCGGCCGGCGACCAGGTCGACATCGAGAACGCAGACCTGTTTCCGACCGTGGCCGGGACGGCGTCCGCCGACATCGGCCAGGAGAACAGCCGCACCATCGGCATTCCCGATGCCAGCGGTCCCGCCTATCCGCGCAGCTACGCGCTTGGCCTCGGCGTGTCCGCCTATGAGGTGGATCTTTGGGGCCGCGTGCGCAGCGCGACACGCGCGGCGTTCGAGCGCTACATGAGTTCGTCGCTGAGCCGCGAGAGCATGCGGATCACGGTGATGTCGAACGTGGCCGCCGCGATGCTCACCTACGTCGCCGATAACCAGGCGGTCGGCGTGACCCAGCAGGTGCTGCAGAACTGGCAGAAGAACTACGAGCTGGTGAAGGCGACGGCGGCCGCCGGCAGCGGCACCGCGCTTGACGTGGCGCAGGCTGAGTCGGCGCGCGACGAAGCGAAGCGCAATCTGCAGGCCTATCTGCGCCAGCGTGCGCAGGACCTGAACCGCATCACCCTGCTGGTCGGGTCACCGCTGCCGGACGCGCTGCAGACAGCTCTGAGGCAGAAGGACAATCTGGCGCAGATCGCACCGTTTCCGGACGTTCCCGCTGGCCTGCCTTCCGACCTGCTGAACCGCCGTCCTGACATCCTGGAGGCGGAGGCGACGCTGAAGGCTGCCAATGCCGATATCGGCGCGGCACGCGCGAACTTCTTCCCGCGCATCCTGCTCACCGCCTCCGACGGGAGCGCCAGCACGGATGTGGCCAGGCTGTTCACCGGCGGCATGGGCGCCTGGACGTTCGCGCCCTCCATCACGATGCCGATCTTCGACGCCGGCCGGCTCACAGCCGAGCTGAAGGTGTCCAAGGCGCGCCAGCGTGAAGAGGTGGCCGCCTATGAGAAGGCAATTGAGAACGCGTTCAGGGAGGTGGCCGACGCGCTGGCTGGGCGGGGCACTTACATGGCCGAGCTCGAGGCACAGGACGCGCTCGTGCAGGCCAGCGCGCGGCAGTACGACCTGTCGATGGCGCGTTTCCGCGCTGGGTCCAGCGGCTATCTCGAAACGCTCGTAGCACAACGCTCACTTTATTCCGCGCGGCTCGGCAGCATCACCACCGACCTGCAGCGCCTGTCCAACCTGATCACCCTGTTCAAGGGGACAGGCGGTGGGTGGAACGGGGCGAGAGAGCGCCGACCTTGGTCGCTGGAGGGGCATATCCTCTAGCCCGGGCGTCGCAGCAGAGTGCCCAGCACCGACCACGTCAGCGCCCTCTTCGAAGGCTCCGCAAAGATCATGACAAGCGCATAGGCGGTCTACGCGGCCCAGTTCTTACTGGATGAGTACTTCGCCAAGCTGTTGCTTGGTGGATCGCGGCTTGTTGCTTGGCGCCATCCCTACGTTCCTTTCTGGCCGTGACCTGACCGTCCGCCTCGCACGTGACGAAGCCTCAAAGCATGTTGACGCGACCGACATGGAGTAGACCGGGCGTGGCTGTGTGCGCTTGGTGGCCCGGCCTACCGTCGCTGCAGGCGCGGCTGGTCGCACCGGGAGATGCGTCGAGCGGGCAGAGCCGGATGAACGGATCCCGCTCTACCATCTCACCCCGGAGGACGAACCACGACGGCCGATCGAGGAACGGGAGGTGCCGTCCTTCCGGACGAAGCACCGGTCAGGCTGGACCAGCACCCTGAAGGCCTGTCTCGAGAGGCCAAGCAGGGTG
>Ga0157362_1001439_pt1 | contig 10141 bp, 3 predicted proteins | sample AttlaeALBM3_FD_111480 | JGI IMG/M metagenome (GOLD analysis project Ga0157362, IMG submission 111480) | Fungus gardens microbial communities from leaf cutter ant in Ribeirão Preto, State of São Paulo, Brazil - Atta laevigata ALBM3 | ecosystem: Host-associated > Fungi > Mycelium > Unclassified ... | reverse complement strand
TGTAAGAGCGAAGTATGTGAAATTGGTTTGCTTTTATTGGTTGGTTTCTAGAGCCAATTGCAACTCTTTATTTGAACAGAAGGAACTAATTGGCATATATTGTAATCGCTATATTATTGGTTGTACAAATTCGGTCAGTGTACAAATGCGCGCGAGAGAGAGAGACAATTATTAATATAATTTCTGACAGAATGAGCCTATTCTCTCTTATACATACTGTAATCTTTGTTCATTCATCTTTTATTCCACTAGTCACATTTTTACTAAGTGCCATGTTTTCGATTTTTGGCTGGAGACTACGGCTTTTTGAACGAATCTCCGGCTGTTGGAAAAATCTCCAGCTACCAACCTTTATTAAAGAGATGCTGGATCAAATTGTCGAGACATTACAGATCGATATAAATCTCTAAATTTACTGAACGGAATGAAAAATCCTTTTATAGGATTAAAGTAGAAGCAAAATTGGGAGGTGTGATAGTAGATTGTATAAAGCAAAATCGGAAAAAAAGTTAAAAATTTATCATTTGTCATTATTCATTTTGTCAATTCATAAAACTGTCATCTGACGTAAATGTTTCCTTAATACAAAAATTTTATAGTTCATATGACCAAATGACAGTGCAGCACTAAGCGTATTAATGCTGCACAAACATAATATTAGGTTTATGAAACTAAGATTAAAAGTTCAAAAAGAAAGATTTATATCGATTTGCAAATGACGTGTATACGAACGCTGAGCAAAAATGATAAACAAAGTAATTGTGTATAATAGTAGGTGTTTGATCTTGCAAGAGAAGGCGTTGCAATTAGATAAGGATAGATGTATGCGTTTGAGTAAAATAGAACAAGAATGAGAACGATGAGAAATGAATTAAAAAGTCAGTATTATCAATTTTTTTTATTTGGAATTATAACAATCTATATCGACATCAATCAAATGTGATCGTTACTCGAGCATTCTTTTAAGCTAGCAGGACCAAATTAGCAATATCAAATCAGACCAGAATCACTCAAATCATTCAAAATTTTGGTGATCTTTTCTTAGAAAATGCACTATAAGACAATAACAATTTTGATAATGGTAATCGACATCCAAAAGAGTTGTCAATCTACATTAAAAGAGAACATTGAAAGGGACGAAAGATGGCAATTGTGCTGCTCTTCCATCGATCGCTATATTCTCCGTCGCTCGTTCATGCAGACCGCGAAATCCTTTTTGCTCGTTTCCCTAATTAAGAATTCACCCACGAGTGACGACACTGCTGCTGGTAACGACGAGGTTAACAATGAAGAAGATTTTTAAGTAGGATAATTAATGATTCGCCGCTATTCGTGACGCACTTTTAATCATCTTTGGCTGAGTAATATGCATATTGAATTTTCAATTCTTTGTTTCTTAATCATTTCATTCATTATCTTTCACAACTTTATTGAACTCTGCTACGTTACTCAATTATTATTATCATTATCATGAATATAGCTTCACGGCGTTATCGTTAGTTTTCCTTCGAGCGTTTAAGTATCTCGGTGAAATTTATACGGCATTCATCGTCGAGATTTAAATCTGACACGGAGACGGGAGGAATAAAGTTTACACGGCGAAGGGTGTTTGCTCATCTCGTTGCAGGTGCATACCTGCGTAACTAATCAAAGGTACTTCGAGTTAGCGCAGTGTTCGCGATTTATATTCATTAAGCAGCAAGGTACACGACGCTGAGAAGTTACGAAAGGCCGGAAAGTTTGACGACGGGGTTGTTTCATAAATCGCTTCGTGCTGGTTTCTTTTTTTCTAGCGCAGCAATCCTTTCATATCGAATAGGTTAATTTTCCATACTTTGCGTATCACATGTATTTTCTTCTTGATTTTATTAAAACACTTATACCAATGTTTTTTATGCGAAAGCCACTTTTACAGGCAAGTGATTAGAAACGCGGTTGAAAATTATTGAAGAAACTTACTGTTTACTGACTTGTAAGTTGCGCGCGCAACTTTTTAACATAATTATGTTAAATAATTGAATAGGATACTACTACTTTTCAAAGAAGAGAAAGTTAAAAACTTAAGGAAAAATAAAAAGAGTATCTTGATGTAATATAAGAGAAAGAAAGAAAACTAAGAAGAGTGATAAAAAAAGTGTCAAATAAAGATAAATATAATTATAAGTAGAGAGAGAGAAATTAGAAATAGAGACTGATAAAAACAAATCAATTAAGAAAAATAATCTTATTTTTTGGTCAACTGGATTTGAATGTAATAATATTCAAATTTTTGCAAATACATTTTTCAATTTTATGAACTGAGCGTCGATTCAGTTCATCGGAATTAAAATGCAATTGCAAACTGAAACTGAAACAATTATATTTTGAAATTAGATTGATTTGACAATTTTAATAATAATGCTAATAAGCAATTGAAAAATAAAAACATGCAAAAAAACTTCTTGCAAAAAAAATGAACACATAAATTTTAATTTAAAATATAATAGCGATGGACAATTTCGACTCACCAAATCTTTTTCAGCCAAATCAAAACAAATAAATAAAAAAATATAAAATATAGTTGTACTTGAAAAAAAAGTTAAACGATAATTAAAAATTTAAAAAAGCAGGAAAGCAAATAAAAATCACAAGGGATCATGTTCAAATAAATGCACACGAAAATCTATATCTATTTTTTGTTTGAAAAATTAACCAGGCAATTGTATTTTAAACGTACAGGGCTGTGTGCAAGAAAATAAGTCATATTGAATTAGTTTCCTTTGTAGGTCGTCAAAAATACCAACTATAAATGACATAAAGTAGCGGCGAGTTATCGTTGTAGAAGGTAAAAGCTTTTACGGGAAATGAGCGCGGGGGTTTCCCTTCCGGTTTGTTGGCTCGCTAGTATAGAAACGCTTTACACCGGCGCTTAAAAGCAAGCGAGGTAAGCGACTGCAACTAGGCGGTGGGTATTAAGCGTAATCGATAATAGGTATCGACGGCCGACGGGGAATTTCCGCGATCGTAGGAATAAAGTCGGACAGTGGTAAACGTCGCGCTATAGTCAGACGGCGACCAATAAACGCGACCGGAGCGACTGCGGCGGCAGTGCAACCGGCCTGTAACTACGGGGCCCCCCGTAATGGCCCGCCGTGAAGTTGTAACGTCGGACTAATGGCGGCGATTAGTAGAAGTCAGTACGTTTTATCCTGCGGCGCATAGAATTTCAATAAACTCCCTCTTGGGAGTGCCTCGGTGAGGCGAGTCGCGGGAGAAAGGTGGCGTACCACCGACGATTCTCACATAGTTATAACCATAGATGCCTCGAATCCCATTTATTCGGTCTTATCTAGAGCGGACGTGTCCGTTCGCGAATAGCACGCTCCCACCGCGAGATAATTAAAATTAGCTTATCTCGCCGGCGAACGGCTCGCACATGCGGATAGGATCGACAATAACGTACAAGCGCCAGCGTGCGAACGAGGTTTTCTTTAATCATTGGCTTTAAAGGATGGGCCGGCTGCTCTCCTCCGTCGATGATAATCGCCGGGCGGACGTGCAAGCGCGTTATTTCACCACGCTCGACGTAACTTATTGTTAGGATCCCGTTACAAACACGCGTTACAGCAGCGGACGCGCGTCCGCTATATACCAACGCCGGCGCTATATCTAGTCATCTGAGAACGTACATTAAAGCCGTGCCAGATAAAACGTCGTACTTGTCAGCGATTTTTCAGCGAAAGATACCACGAGAGTAAGAACGTTACGTACAATTTCCATTTATACTTTTTAGTGTCATCGCGATATTTTTCGAAACCGCGCGATGTGAATTTTCGATTATTCACAGCCGTTCCCATTTACGATTCTCTATTTTCGAAGCAAGTATCTTCGTTAGGTTAACGATGCGCCCCGCCGATATCCCATTACGAAACTTGATGCATAATTCGCGGAAAGTTCGCGCGGCGCGTGTATCAGGGGATATAGTTCTGATTAAAGTGGTATCTGCATACACTTTATGCATAGTATACCGAATAAAGTGTTGTGGCTCAAGTATATAGATATTTAAATGCATAAATGTTTTAAATGAATTTTAGTTATGTGTAACGCATTGTTTCATTGTAATGTCAATTATTGTTCCGATTTTATTCTGGTAGGCTTTATAGCAGCAACACTGTCTTACCAATTCTATGTATATTTACACGTTTTGTGTTTATCTCTCTGTAATTCTACTGTTACATAATAAATTAATAATAATAACATTTTTTTTACTTTAAAGGGGTTCCATTTTTTAAATTAGCTTTTTTTGAATAAGATGTGTTATAATTCATTATTTCATTCCTCCTATTTTATTCACTTTTTACTTCAAAATATGGCTAGAGATAAGTATAGACTATAACTAATAATGATTGAACTTAAAATTCGATCACAGGTAAAGTAAAAGTATAAGAATCAAGCGCGGTAACAAAATGACAAAATGATATGCACAAAATTAATTTAACACAAAACGGTATAACAAATAATTTTACATCTTTCGATTCAATTTTGAGCTTTGACTCTTATTATGATAATGACTAGAGATCCTGTAATAAAAGTTTAGCCAAAGCAGGCAAAAATAGATAGATGGGTAGCTACCTACCCATCTATCTATTTTTGTCTGCTTTAGCTCTCCTTCTTTCTCTAATTTTCTGAAAATGCACGAAGCTATTTGAATTAATATACATATATACAGGATGTCTGATAAGTTTTGACAAAGCACTCGTGTAGATAAAACGGACTAAACTGACAATGAGTCGAAAAATCCTGTATCACATTTTGCAATTTTCGCAATTAACAAGATATTAATTAATAAAAATCGCCAAATATTGAATTGCAATAATTTTTTACTCAAATATTATCAATTTTACAAAAACAAAAAAAAAACAGTGAGAGACAAGAATTACTTATTTTCTTCTCATAGAATTCTGAGAATTTTTTCATAATTTTTTATTTATTATCACATTTTCTCATGTTAATATAATAAAAATAATTGCTAATAAGAAAATGCAGTACTAAAAAGTTTCTAAAAATAAAAAATTCTAAAAATTCTTAAAGCTCTACGAGAAGAAAATAAACAATTTTTATCTTTTGATTTTTTTTGTAAAGTTGATAATATTTCAGTAAAAAATGATTGAAAACCAATATTCGGGGATTTTTAGTAATCAATATCTTGTTAATTATTGAAAAAATAAATGAGAAGATTTTTCGATTCAGTTTATGTCATTCTGGAACACCCTGTATTTTCAGCGTTGGCATTGAATTTCGAAACATAGCCATAATTGTCTAAATTATATTAATTGAGTTAAGTTTACACAATTTTGAGGTATTTAAATAACAATTAGAAGGTTTTAGATATAAATTATAATAGAAAAATTTTATATATAACATTTTAAAATTTAAAAACACAAACATAAAAATATATCAGATTTTTTTATTCAGAAAAATGTCTATCTACATGTTTTCTTTAGACGTTTAAGATCTAAAATATGTTTTCAAACGATTCTAAAGCTTAAAAGATATAAATTGTGACGTTAATTATTTTTATAAATTTTATATTTGGAAAAAATATATTACATTCTAATAGAAATAAAATTTTCTACTGGTTGAAAAGAGGTTAAAATACTTATCAATGTAAATCATAGACATAGGCATATAGTCATCATCTAATAGTCGTTTGTGGATGATCTGCGAGAAAGGAACAAAATAAATAATAATAAATTTGATTTGAATAATGAATTTGAAATAAATAATAAATTTGAGATAATTTGAAGATATCTAGTATATTTTTAAACAAGTGCGAAACTCGATGCTAAACTAGTGCCTGCTACACGTTAAAAAAAGAAAGGTATACCCGCCAAATATCATGCTATTTCGTTCACATTTTCCAAACTCTTTCAACTAATATATTAGCATGGCAGTGCACACATTCCAGTTGTATTATACTCTCCTCCCTTTTTAGCTGAACTACTTCTTAGAGTTCATTTTTTCTCTTTTATTTCTCCAATGTGGAAAAGAAAGAAAAAATAAAATTAAAGAATAAATCGTACAAAAACTTTAGCTAGAAAAAACAGACCTATAGTTAAATGTCTGCAGCCGCCATAAGGCATGCAGCAGCGTGAATTGACACACAAGGCAAATATTTTGAATATTTTTTTTAATCATCCATGACTTGAAAACTAAGATATGTAGAACGTATGTTCATATAACGTTTTTTACTTATTTCGGTGTATAGATTTACTTCTTAAAGTTGTTGATATACATTTATAAAACACTCTATATATGTTCTAATTAATAACACTATTCATTGGACTGCCTTGAATTTGGCTCATGTAATATTTTTTATTTAGTATTTGGAATATATAATCATGTAGAAAGAATTATGTACTGAGTGAATTATTCAAAGTTATAGTTATTATAAATCATTAGTTTTCAGGAAAATTGGAAAATCTAAGTAAACCTCACCAATTTTAATTTAAGGAATAAAAATGTATAAAACCTAGAAAAATTCAGTTCCAGTCTCTCCAAACTCAGTCTCCAAATTGTCTCCAAAAAACCTCGCTAGGTTAAATTTTTTTCTTAAAAATTCAAATTTTTTTAAACTCTGCTTTATATTCAATAAAAAATAAAATTTTCTTTAAGATCACAATAAGAAGGACAAAAAAGGATCAAAATTGATGAGATTCACTTAATTTATGGCTTATATGAGGATTTACAGATTTTCTGATTTTCACTGAAAAATAACGATTCACATAATTTTGAATAATTCACTCAGCATATAATTCCTTTTCTATATAATTCTACATTCCAAATACTAAATAAAAAACACTACATAAGTCAAATTAGAGGCAGCTCAAAGCATAATGTTACTGTTAAAACAGAAGGAAGATAAAAAATAAGTTACACCAAGATTAAGACTACATCGATAGAAACAAGTTGGCGGCACACAATGCTTGTTTTCATATTGATTTTTAATAGCTGAATTACAATCCTTGTCGTATTGGTTGTCGTGCTGACAATGTCAGCTTTAGTGACTGATACAACTGGCTATATCAACTCAGTCATAAGATTACCCCATACTATAAACCAGAGCTATATAACGAAGGGAAAAGCGTTTAACTTGCGAGCTAAGCTTTGGATAAGTCTGATTTAAAAGATTTGTTATAGTGTACTTATATAAAAAAATATTCTTCTACACAGGCACGTTTGTGTAAAAGAATGTTTTTTAATAAATTTTAATACCGAAAGGTACATTTGTGTAAGATTAACTGATTTCTTCAAAATTAATAAATTTACAGAGAAAAGAATTAATACATTTAAGTGTACTCACCAAGTTTAATAGTGATATTCCTTTCTAGTTCATTTTTAAAACGAACAGTCTGCACTCCCGAAATAGCTTTCACAATTGTTGATTTTCCATGTGCTACATGTCCAATAGTTCCTATGTAATAAGTTTATATATAAACATTTATCTATATTTTATAACACTAGTGTTAGAAAATATATGTATCACATTTTTAACTTGAAACACTTAAACTTTGTGAACTCACCAATATTGATTGTAGCCTGCCTACTGATTACTTCAGGTGACAATGCAGTTAATTTAATTACATCCTGTATACAAAATCAAAGAAAAAGAATGTAATCAGTGCAATAATGCTAGGATAAAATTAAATTCAAAATCATTACAATTTAAGATATAATGGAACTTTCATAATTTCTATTATATGGGACTGTGAGAAGTTATGGAAATTTTCTTCATTCTCAAATTAGGAGCATTAAAAGTATATAGCATGTATTAAACTGATTCTACAATAAGTCGATAGTTCTAAATCTTATTGGTGAATCGGTGAAGTTTAGTCAACAGCCAACTTATACGATTAAGGTAGATATTCATAGTTCAGATTTTATTATTCAAGATTGTCTTAAGAATTAAAAATATTTTCTTAAGACTGACCAAATTCATCCTTCTCATTAATTAAGTTAAATGACTCACTGTGCAACTAACAACTAGTAGATGCAAAAAATCATAATCTTCCATTTAAAACTTGTTAAAATTTAAGATTTCTGATTATCTTTTCTTTTTCTTCAACATAGGGAGAAAGATAAATTAAAAACTTATAGTTCACATTCATATACTTATGGTGACCATACATCCTTTGTCGTAAAGGACAATCCTTTTTTTATTTTAGGTAACTATTCTTCAAATTTATTTGTTTCTTTAAAACTTAATTTTGTCCTTTATTTTCTAATATTGTCCTTCACTATCTTTTATTTTGATATTATGAGAAATGCTTTTCTAGCGTTCCAATATCTATATACATAATATTACATTAATAAACAAATTTTTACAGAAAATATTTTAGTTTCATGCATATAAATACAATTTTTTTATTTATCATATTTCTTAATTTCTCTATTTCTATCTTTTTTAAATTTATTTAAACTAGAGTTTTCATTTTTTATTATTTCGAACCTTTTATTATTTTAGATCCAGAGTTTGTTCCGATACAATCGAATCAGTTTCAAACTATCAGAAAATTGCGCGTTATCTCAATTTGCTTATATTGTATCAATATTTTATAACACAGATTCTTGAATCACAAAGTGGTTTGAAAACATGTTAGGAAGTCCTAAAATTTTCGGATTTGTTCTTTATTTTCTTTTAAGAAAATATGGTCATTTACTATAATTTTCGGTACTTGCAATGAATAACTGAATGCAGCCTTTATGCAAGTTCAACTAAAACAAAACATCTAAATACATTAATAAAAAAAATTTTAATAAGATTAAAAATTCTGAAGATTAACAAAGAATAAAATGTTCTACTGATTCATAAAAGATCAATTTCTTGTAAAATAAAGAATATAGAATAATATACTCACAGATCTCTTATTCTTGTAGAATAAGAGATTCTTGTAGAACATGCAAGACTCTATTATTATAATTATTATTATAATTAATCTTTTATCCAGTTTTTATTAATTTTCATTAAACTTAAAATAAGCGTTAAGAAAAAAAAAGAACAAAAAATAATTAAGAACACTGTGTACACAAAGTAAAACTGACATCCTACCAATTAATATGCAAACTATACATTCTGCCTGCACTCGAAAAATCAGACTAGTAATTTATCCGTCTTACAGCATGCTACAATTTAATTGAACAAATATTCAATAATTTCCTCCCTTTCATGTCCCTCACATTCCTTAAATCATTTGATAATCCCGAAGAAAATTTTCACTGTTCCATGCTAAAATTAAGTCAGCCCATAAACAAAGAGATAAGTGACAAAAAAATGGTGTTGAATACTTTTTTCTCTCTCTCTCTCTTTATCGTAAAACTGAAGAGAAAATCTATAAGTTTAATTTGGAATAACGAGAAATGTTGTGCACGTGGCTAACCATACGAAGCCAAGCCAGCATGTACAATCACACAAGGTTAACATGGCGGCACGGCATCAGGGGATCGAGTATATATCTCAAAATGAGACGAAAATTACAAAAATAGGCAAATTCATTCGAATATTTATAATTTAATTAGTTAATATCTAATAAATTTACTCACTTTTGTAATTTTCACCTTATTTAAAAGTACATAATCGACTCTCAGATAAATGGCGCGAAGACCACAGCGTCTGACCGCGAACTTACGAGCTTTGATAGATCTTGCTTGTAGAGATTCGGCTGTCCGGTAGTTACACCAAGACCATCCTCGTTTCCCATTTTCCAAGTTTCACCAGTCTCAGGATGCCTCTGCTCTATAAGGATTTCTTGTTCAATCCTTCTGTATCCTTTGGCTTCTACCCACGTTTCTGACCAAATAGTTGTGAAGAGATGAACGATGACTTTAATATTGCAAGCAAATTATTTTCACTACTCTCCACCTTTACTGACCTCCACTTTCTTCTCCTACAAATTCTGCAATGTTTTACTTCCTGTAGTCAACTGAATATTTTCAAAAATTCTCATTGATGGCGCTGTGGTGAACGTGGAAATAGGCTAATGTAGACGTGAAGATGGATGGATCAGTTACAACTGAAAATACAGCATTACTTTACTGAGAATAATGACATTTAAGGCATAATTAATCACTGAAATATAATTGCTTTCTATTTATACAGATTTTC
>Ga0157362_1001437_pt1 | contig 10145 bp, 3 predicted proteins | sample AttlaeALBM3_FD_111480 | JGI IMG/M metagenome (GOLD analysis project Ga0157362, IMG submission 111480) | Fungus gardens microbial communities from leaf cutter ant in Ribeirão Preto, State of São Paulo, Brazil - Atta laevigata ALBM3 | ecosystem: Host-associated > Fungi > Mycelium > Unclassified ... | reverse complement strand
TCAGTGGGAAGGAGGCAGAGGGAGGGAAAAGGAGAACGTGAAACGAGAACGCCGTAGTCGCCCAAATTAAATCCTTGGACGTCGAAGCTGTAGCGGACCGTTTGCTCTGCGAAGAGGATCGAGGGCCAAAAAGATCGAGAAAAAATTTTACGAGGGTCTAACGGGTGGGTTGGGTCGCCTCACGATGTATACGAGGAGGTATATCCCGCCGCATCCGGACCCATGGACCGTCCGTCCGACGATGTACAACGTCCGACGTTCCTGCGGCGTTCACGGGACCCCGGGCCGGAGGTTCTGGCGCCGCATTGGGCACAAAGTCACTGGATCTCGTCGTTCGCCTTATCCCATCCCTCCCGCCCGCACATCACCAGCGCACCGCGCAACGCGGCTTCCTCTTCTCTCACGTTCCATCGCGGGCCGTATAGGGAGAGTTGTTAAAGTTATATTGCCGAGCGTTAAAGCGACGCGAACGTCGCAAAAACAATATGACTTTATTGCCATCGGTCGAGACGAAAGGAAGCTGAAGTAGTCGCGCTGGTCTGTCGTGATATTTAGAGACATGAGTGTCTGGTGTTCGTCAAGGAAATGCGATAGTTTCCTGAACTAGAAGCTCTGTCGCGAAAGAGACAAGTTGAAGAACAAAATTAAATGGAATCAGAAAGTATTAAATTTTTTTAAATATTTTAATATTCCAATAACTGTTTCTCATACACTCATTTTCATACACGAGACTGAATTCGCTCGAAGACTACGTGACACGCATGCAAATTATGTGTTGTTTCTTACGACTAAACGATGAACGGCGGCTATAGGTAAATTGGGTGGTGCAAGAGTGTGTCTTTCCATTCGTTTCTCGCGCCCACGTGCGCGTTCTTCGCTGTAGCGGGTTTCGAAATATATGACCCACCAGTCGACGGAATCGTCGAACCGGTACGCACGGTACGAGCCCGCCGTTTTTGACAACAATTTCCACTTAGTGCCTCCGCGCGAGACATTCGAAACTCGGGGATTCTCAGGGAACCGTAAGCTCGAATGTTGTATCAGACAAATCTTGCGTCACTACGAGCAATAACAAATCGCCAATTGTTTCTCTTTATAAAAATTAGTAAACAAAATTTTTCAATAATAATACATTAAAAATGTGAATTTTATATTCGCTTTAAAAATTCATTTCCTCTTTTATTCAATAAACTCACCAATGCTCTTCAACAAGTCGTTAAAGCTCGAAAGCTTATGATGTTGTAAAGTTCATCGTCGTAAGCTCGGTACAAAAAAATTAGAGGAATATAAAATCGACTCTATGATGATAAATCTCTCTAATCTGCTCTAGCCTCTTATCTTCTTTTAAATCATTCACACCGTCATGGCTCATTGAGAGTGTGAATAGATGCCTCCCCGCGACGAATTATGCAAGGAGCGGCCAAGATGTTTATCATTCGAATGAATTCAGGAGCGCGAAGACAGGGGGAGATGTGGTGAAGAAAGACGCGGGAGAGCCGCGACTCTGATGGGTTAGGTTGGTGGTGGGAATGTTCGTCCAAGGTGTTGACACAACGGGAGCGTTGTGAGTGGAGGCGTCGCTACAAGCAAGCCTCATTCACACCTCCGCCTCTCTCGTTCTTTCTCCTCATCTCGATCCCTTTAACATCGCCGAAGGCCTCATGTTGTTCTTTTCGAATGGTGATGATTCCCCGGTACTGTTACGCTGCCCGATCGCGATTTGTTACAACTATACTGAATAAAATTGTAACTAAGAACTAAAGTTGTAACATTTAAATAGAATTAATAATCATCTGGTAAATGATTTTCGCGTGAAAACATAACGTAATTCGAAATTATTATATGCCAGTTTGATAATATTATTCCGACGATATTCTCGTAAACTAACTTCTCGTTTATTCTACTTCGTTCGCGTCACCAACAAAAGCGGACAGGATTAAAGCAGCACAGTCGCAGATTAGCAAACAAATGTCCGATTGTTCATATAATGCGCTTACTCTCGTGGGCTACATCCGGTCGGAACCCGAAAAGACGGCCCCTCGATATTCCTTATGGAGGGGAGACAGATTATAAAGAGCATTTAAAAGAAAGAAATCTCGTTTGTATATGTGCAGGATATTCGGGCGGCTCCAAGACCAGCCATAGCTTTGAGACATTGGTTGATTATTGGTCGTCAAGATCGTTCGGGGGTCTCCGATCAGTGAAATTAGTCGTATTTGTATGCTCATCCAGGCGATGAAGGTGTGGACCACGAGAGGGGCTAAAGGGTGAGTAGGTGGAGCAGAGCGGGACCACCCAGCCCGTGTCGGCGGCGCGAGTGTTAGCATAACGCGTGGGCGCCATTCTTTCCTCTTTATCCTCCTCCTTTAACCTCCTTTTACCTCCCCAAATCGGCATAAATCGTCAACGTTGCTGCGACTTTAGCTGCGTTCTACTTGACGCTTATAGTCATTCTTGTTGTTTATCAAATGTTAAACAGGGACAAATGATGCGAGCGTTGTGAGTGCCAAGTGAAACATATATATACCCGACGTAGATCGATTTCTTCGAAAGTTGCGACTAATAATAGAAAATTAAAAATTGTCTCTCTATTGTCTTCAGTGACATAATACATTAAAAAAAAGGCACTGAGGAAAGTCTGATAATAATTATCAAAAGTTGAGTGAAATAATATTAATCAAATGTTTAATTAATATAATCAACAATAATTTTATTTTCTTGAATATTTAATAAATATTACCAAATAGTTGATTAATATTATATTTGCTAATGCTTACTAAATATTTAAAAGAGTAAGATTGTTTTTGCTTATATTAATCGAATTGATGTTATTTCACTCAATATTTGATAGCAATACAGATTCTTTTTTCAGAGTATAAATTATTCGCCGTCAATATTTTAACTCTTCCGTTAGCAATAAGGTTTTCAAGAAAGAGAGCAATTTTTTTATGTTTATTTTGTTCCGAAGTATATAAAAATCTGAAAAGATTTTGGTATACTTTCCAAACAATTTTAACTTTAACTTTTTAATAACAATCAAATTTTATTTGTTTCTTACAGATTTAAATTTTTCTATCAGAATTTTCACAATTAAAATATCGATGTTAAAACTCTAATTGCGGTGAAGAATCAATCTCAGGAAACACATCGTGTCGTGTTTTGTCGTATTAAAATTATACAATCGCGATGTTAAGCAAAATAGTCCTTGAATTTATCGCAGGATATGGAATTCGAAAAGCTGATATTCAAGAGAATTAAAATCCAAAGAAGTCATTAGTGATGAAATAATATTTTTCCTTATCAAGAGGAATTATTAATAAACGAACGAATTACATAATTGATATTGTCTCAACGAATAAATAAATTAAACTCTTTTATCAAGTAAATGATAGTTTTGTGAAAACAAAAAATAATTTTACGTCGTAGTGTAGACTAGCTCACGAAAGATCCAACATGAAAGATCCGACGACTTTTCATATCTACTATTTCTTCTGCTAGGAAGAACAGGTGGCACCTTTCAGAGCGTGAAAGATCTCATGAATAATTCCACAAACCGCAAAGAATAATCGATAACTTTCTAAAGAAATGCATCGCAGCCGGTGTCAAAGAATGTAGCATTCTCGCTACAGAGTTGTCACTTGACGCCAGAGGAAACTTCATGATTACATTTCCATGACAAGAGAGATAAACGAATAGCAAGGAAGTTGAATATTCGTAGCTTTATTTAATGTAGAAGTTACTGAATAGTAAACAGATTTCAATGCTAAATATATTGAGTCACGTCGTCATAAATACCATCTCAATCTTGCTTCACAAGTTCTCGACGTATACTTTTTGCTACAAATTTATTTTCTATCAGATTAACATCGACTTTACATCGTCGTGTATCGATAATACGAAATGTTAAATTATCCCAATTACGCGGGACACTCCTACAAAATTAATAACGGTGCTTAAAGTATAAATGGATATTCAGCCTGATATTAAAATTGGGGTTACAGTAATGTGATGACATGTGGTGATAGCGTTGACAGCAACGCGTAGATGATAACTTGACGTAAATTCGTAATGGAAAATGTCATGACGGACGCGATTTCATACGTGAGTTGTCTCGAAGTGGGGTTTGTAGGAGGATCAGCTTAACGACCATCTAGATAGGTGATGGTGAAATGATCTGTAAGAAAACCGGTGGCGAATGATATCCTCCGGCGGCTATTAATCAAAGGACAGGAGCGCTAATGAACCTGCTGGAAATCACGGACTGGAGAACTGTTTGGTTCCAGCTGTGCCCCTTCTCCATTCGCTCTCCGCTACCCCCGCACCACGCGCGTGTCTTCGTCTTTGAATCTGTGAAATCCCCGGAGGGCGAACGAATTAGTGGTCAAACAAATGAACGCAAGGGTTTGCGAACATCGAAGTGATTGAAGAGTTTATGGAAAGTTATATTTGCTCCTGAAGGACGTAGACATAACCATGTATGCTATCAACGAGAGAAAAGAGACAGAGACAGAGAAAGAGAAAGAGAGAGAGAGAGAGAGAGAGAGAGAGAGAGAGAGAAATCGGGTGCAGCTGCAAATAATTCTGGGATACATACACGGAAAGAACGATTTTGCTGAAGTTATCTAAAAATTTATCTAGATCTGAAAACAATTTTGTTGGACCATCAAAATAATTGTATAGGACTCAAACTGATTGCTGGAATGTCAAACGTTTATAGTATCGTTTATCGTGCTTGAGATTGGATAATTATTGAGATGAATCTACAAAATTATATTCAGATCTATATCCAGATAAATTTTTTAATTTTAAACTTCAGTAAAGTTGTTCTTTCCGTATTGAAGATATTCGTTAGATTTTCATTAAATTGTCATGCAAAAATTATAAAAATCTTTTGTAAGCGGATAGATTAATTGATTAACAGATGGATCGAGAGATTAGCTTTAATTGCGTGCAAAGACATTAATATTTTTTTTCTTTTTTTCTTTCAATATATTTAAATGTAATTTGCAAAGACCGTCAATGTACAATGTACAATTTTAATAAATAGAAAGCCTTCATTATTTGCAAAGGCATAAAATATCGTGATCGATTCAAAATTGCATAGGAAACCGTTCGTTAACACGCGCGCCAATTATCCATACGATAGATACGATAAGTATCACGACTGCAATTTGCTTTGTAATATTTGCAGTATTGTTTTCTCCAAAATCCCTTTCTCTCTCCCCCGCCTTCATTCCAATTACTCCATGCCTCCGGGGCAACCGATCTCCACCATTATCGGATGACACGGCCCGGTGCTTTTATGTTTAATTGATATTTTTCGTAACTCTCCCAAAATCCAATAAAGAAGCCCCGGCAAACAGATATAATTCCCGGCTCAACATCGCTCTCGTTAAAATATTTCTGATGGAAAATATCGCGTGCCGATCGATCGATTCAGATTTAAAAGCCCGTTTGCCCGCTGAGGAACGAAAGCCTTCGATTAATTCGACGCAGAAGTTCCATTACAAATATTTTAGCACGGATCATCTCTTGAAACGTTTCCGTAACAATTAAAAATACCTTATTCTCGTGCTAAATGCATGTGGAAATTGTATAATATTGCTGTATTCATTCTTTCATCGCTAAAGAAAGAACAATTGTTAATTGGATGTAATAAACTCTCCGTTCTCTTTCTGCTTTCTCTTTATTTCGTTTTCTCTCTGATTTATATTTTTCTCTTCTATGCTGTTGCGTGTAAAAAAATTTGGAAACCAGATAACATCTAGAAAAAGCACAAAACCGTAGCCCACTTGAAATGAAACTGCTCGTCCCTTTTCTGTTTTCATGCCGAATAATGTTTCCCCCGCGAAAGAAAACTCGAATGCATTTTTTTCTATTCTCCCCTTCCACTTCATTCTCGATTTATTGGAACGTGCTGTCCGGAGTTACAACCGAGCCCCACCGCGGCGCCGAAAATGTTCAGCAAAATTAAATGAACAATTCGTTACGGGAAGTAACGACCTTGCGCAATGGCCTCTCTTTCTCCCTCGTGACCACAAACGGTGGAATTCGTAACGCAACTATATTAATTAATCACTATTTATCTATCCCCTGAAATTTTAGCTTTTCTTAAATGCTATTGGCAGATTCAAGCGTGTGTATGTAATTATACAAATGGCTGTATCAAATATAAAAAAAGAATACACACGGAAAAGAATTTATAGCAGCGAAACAAATCGGATCTTCTTCTCGGAAAGACAGGTATATTTTTTCGGAAAAGCTATAATTTCACAAATCGTTCGCAGTTGACATTTTGCGTAAATCGCCGAGAATATTTTTGTGAAATCGAAACCTATAGAAGGAAGGTACGCGCGGTCAGAAAGGTTCAAAGAAAGATAGAATCTCGTCTTAACGATCGTTTAACGATGGCCGTACGGTTCCTGAGTGGCGCCAGGTCTGCGTTTCGTTGCAACACAGTGAGCGCAATCCGAGGACAGGAAAGGACCAATAAATTTTCCAAAGTCAGTACAGAGCTATATATTCCAAGTGTTTTAACTCTAATGCGTCCGTGAAGCGAAAAAATATTAGCAGTAAATTTCCCGCAGGAACTGTTGCGCGCATTGCGGATTTTTTTTCACAGACCTTGTCGCGGCATTTTGAAAATTCTCTCTCATTAATGTCGGCATATATATTTTTATATATGTAGAATGATTTACTGAAAAAAAGCGGCAATGCTCTGTACCATCTACCGTAAATATGTGTGGTTTTGTAATGAAAAGTGCCTTAAAAATTGCCGTATTTTGTTCCAACTATAAATGATTACACAAATATATAACGCGATATTTTTTAGAAAAAATTCAATAAGAAAGTTCAATAATTTTGAAATTTGCATATATGTATAAAAATATATTAAAAATTATTTTTTAAATATTTTATGTGATAAATCGAAAATTATATCTTTAGCATTTTATATAAAAAGAACAAATTTATTTTTAAAATATTTAACGCGACATTTTTGGAAAAAATTTGATTTTAAAAATTTGATATTTCTAGATCTGAATAAATACAAATAAAAATAAATCAAAAATCATATTTGAAATACATATTTCATATTTGATATATAAATATTTAATATTTGATATAAAAAATCATATTTTAAGCATACCATGCAAAAACCATAAAATCATAAATTATACCATTAAATACGTCACATATTTTTAAAGATAATTCTAAATTAGGTATAACTTGTACACTGGATACGATAATTCGCTTCTTCTAGTAGATACTATGTTGGCATAAACAAATTAACAGTAGACAAGACTATGATAAGATTTACGGTCACGTTTTCGACCCTTGAGATGTAAATCCGTTCGTAACGACGCAAAAAAAGAGAGTGGATTCATTATTCATATTTAACAGTGTATATCGTGAAATATTGTTGCGTTCGTACCTGCGTGAATGTTTCCCTTCGGAAGCCGGAGAAGCGGAAGAGGGCGAGTCAAGTTGGAGCAAAACGGGAGAAATGGTTCGAGACAGGCTGGGGCTGTAGCCAGCTCGTTAAGGTAAGACAACCGAACCGATAGCGATCGGCTAATCTTCGTCGAGTTTGCTCAGGTCGCGTTTTTCTGTATTTTCGAGAAAGAGACAAACGTGAGTAGAGTATTTGTTTTCTTCAAGATAGTGAGGTATACCAGATAGTGAGAGCAATTATAAGAACTCATCGAAACCTGCTGTGCAACTAATTAATATTTTCTACATGAAATAACATAATACCTTTACAGTTGATTTAAAAAAATTTTTTACATTAGACAATGTTATCATTCTTAAAAATATACATGATGAAACTTGCTTCTGAATTATATTTGAAAAATTATGAAATATTTCTCAGTTATAAATATTGGCTTTTGCAATTTAAGTCTTTGTTAGCACAAGCGAAATTTCACTCTTAAGTTGCTTCAAAATTAAAGAAAGCAAAGGTTCGATTTCCTTTACTAAAATATCTTTAAAAATCTATTTGATAATGTAATAAAAATGTTAAAAGGTAACTCTAAATTTTTCCACATTTTTTTGAAAGCTTAGAACGGTAAAAAAAAACAGATTGCAAATGAAGGAAATAAAAATATGATTACAAAGAGATTGCGAAGAGTTAGAAAATTGAAAAGAGTTAGAAAAATAGTGTTAAGCAATAACTGACAAATGCAATATAAATAAAATGCAATACAATAAAAGAGTTGGGAACATCCTCCACACAGCTAAGATAGATCTGTTTATATTTGTGACGTCGAATATCAGGCGATCAACGCCAATGGCTGTCGTTAACGCCAAGTTGAAGAGATAACGCAGGTAGACGAGGAAACAAACGAGAGAGGATTAAGAGGGTGCCGTTTAATTCGAGGGTTCGCTTTCATAACAGCGATCCCGAAGGAAGCGTCCGGTCTGTGTGGGAGGAGTCGGTTCGCGGAGCTGTCGACTTGGTGCGAATGCCCAACACGTATGCGTGTACGTATATATATGAATATAATAGCCGAGGCGACGGACCACGAGCGCGGTCGTTAACGAGCATTCGTAGCCGCATTAAAACGAAACCTGGATCCTTATCTGTGCAGCGTGACACGATACGCGCGGCTCATACTCTCCCCTTCTACATATACAATGTGTCCCGGGGTACACGCACCTTCTCTCGACTCTAGATTCTCGCGTGAGGTTTTCCATCGTCCTCAAGCCGATTTTTCCATCCTTTGCAATTTTTATATATTAGATTAACGCAATCTCTAATTATTAAAAATTACTGTTCTAAACGAATTCAAGTCTATTCAAGATTAAGATAAAGAATATAATTTCATTCATTTACATTTTTTTTTGGCTGAATATGCTACAAGTGTTAATTTTGATTAGCTTATATTAAGATTCATTCGCTTTGACATTAAAATGAACGATGTTCTCTATGAATATGACGTCTAATGTTTGCACATGTCTTGGAAAGAAAGTGCGCGATGCGTAGAACACCCAGTATACGAAACGATGTGGTCGTCGTCGTGTAATTAGAGCCTAAACTCGATTTAGCTTAGCGACACACCAGTGTACACAGCGTTCCGAAGCACGCCGCTACAAATGACAAAAACCGCCGACCCTGACACTGAAATATCAACGACGTCTCACGAATTCATCAGATCGTGCCGCCGCCTACTCCTCCACACGTCGGCAAAACGCAGACTGTAACCCACCGCCATGGAAAGGAAAAAGAGGTACAATAAAAAAGAAGAAAAAAAGTAGCTAAATGCGTAGGAAGATGTAAAAAAGTCCTGCAACTTATGTGCTGCGGACTTGAACCTCGAGAATTCGCGGCAAAGCAACAATATCAAAGAGAAGTTAGAGTTAGTTACGAGGAGCTACATTTGTAATACCGATGACAAAATACGTTCGTATGCATGAAAAAAAAAACAATTTTGCTAAGGTTATCTAAAAATTTAAAACATACAATTAGTCAATCAAAGGATTGTCGATATTCAAAAATCCAAAGGAAAAATATTTAAAAGACAAATGAGAGTCAAAAATACTGAAGTACAAATTAAAATATAAAAATTTAATTAGTACAGATCTGAAGATAATTTTATTAAACCATCAAAATAATTACGTAGGAATTTCAAGCATGTTAAATAATGCTGCAAATGTTTTCATGTTCTAGCAACCAGTTCGAATATTTTACATAATATTTTGAATTATTTTCAGATTCATATCCTTTTAAATTTTTAAATACTTCACAAATATCGTCCTTTATATGGAATTCCGCTAAAAAAAAGAAATTTAGAATGATTCACAACAAAAACGATAAGATCAAACGTAAAGTCATCATGTTGGATTTGACAGGATGAGGTCGGAGGTCGACAGATTTCGACAGGGCGCCTCGCATCCCCGCTCAGCGTGAACGTAGGTTTGCGGCGCGGCCGGTCAGCTCAGACGGGCATAGCGTGTATGTACTACAAACAATGGCTTTGTTTCCACGCGCAAAACGTGATACAACTGTAAAGAAACAAATATCTCGGCGTAGATCGACACGCGATCCGTCCGACGCGTTTAGAGCAGGTTCTCATATAGGGAAGCACATGCGTGCATAGTATTTGCGCGCGCGTGTGTGTGTGTGTGTGTGTGCGTGTGTGTGTGCG
>Ga0157362_1001436_pt1 | contig 10145 bp, 6 predicted proteins | sample AttlaeALBM3_FD_111480 | JGI IMG/M metagenome (GOLD analysis project Ga0157362, IMG submission 111480) | Fungus gardens microbial communities from leaf cutter ant in Ribeirão Preto, State of São Paulo, Brazil - Atta laevigata ALBM3 | ecosystem: Host-associated > Fungi > Mycelium > Unclassified ... | reverse complement strand
CTTTTCCTTTTTTAGATAATATTTTAAGTTCACTATTCTTTTCTGCCAAATTTTGTTATCTTTTTTTAGTGATTTTTATATGTTTAGCATTTTATTATAAGAGAAACACTATAATTGATGTGATAAATAAACATAGATACATTAATAAATTGAGTAACAAAATTTGATTAAATAATCTAAAAATATAATATTTTTAATAGTAACATTTTTCGAAAGCTGTAAAGCAATTAAATAATATCTTCTATGCGTTATAATAAATGTAATAAATAATTTATTTATTACATTTATTACAACACATAGAAGAAAATATTTTTGTTCAAGTATATCTAAAAATTTAGCTAAATACAAATCTGAAAATAATTTTGTTGAATCATCAAAATTTTTGTACGAATTTCAAACATGAGAAATACTGTTAAAAATTTTTTATAATCAGTTTGAGTATAATTGTTTTGACAACAAAATTATATAGGTTCAATATTAAAAGCCCAAGAAGATTATACAAGGAATAGCTTCAGTTTATTTAAAATAAATTATCGTTTGTTAGAAAGCATTATATTTAATAATTTCTTCTCTCATACTCTTTACAATAATTCTTTTCTCGCTTCGATTTCATATCTATTGCATTGTCGCTTTTATACCAATTGACTCTTCGCTCCTCGCTCTCCAATCAGCTGTCCTAATCGATCTTACGCATGAAAACTCCAAACAGATCGCTCGTTGATTCGTCACGTCAACCTATACATATAATCTCCAATTGGAGCCTACAATTATTTTCAGATTTGTATCTAGCTAAAATTTTAAATATTTCAACAAAACCATTCTTTCCATGTAATTTTACTCGAAAACTGTTCTCAACATTATTTAACGAACATATATTATTCAAGAATCACACAAACAAAAATTGCAAATTAAAAAAAATTTACTAAAAATAAAGTAAATAATAAAAATGTTAGCAAATAACATTGAAATCATATTCGCTCTTATATGGATATGTATATTTTAATCGGTTTATGTTTATAGACTGCATTTAATTTATACGGATGTTTTATTTAGCTGATGATTATAATTAAATGTTGTGCTGATCTAATTTTACTCGGATTTTAAATTCATTATTCAATTCATTATTTTCATTTATATATCAATTAGATTTTTTTCTCAGATCAGAACCGATTTCTGATGCCGCGATGGAAACGCGTGCGAGCGATTTCGCGACGAACGCGGCGACGGCAGTGGCGGTGGCGAGGGGGTGATTTTTCGTCATCGTCCATCTTCGCGCATCCGTAGGTGTCTCCGCGACCGCCGAATATCAATTAACTGGGTCGGTCTGCGTGGATAAGCGTGGATCAGTGCGCGTGACAGAAAACCCCTCGTCGAGTGGCCCCTCGAAGTCGGATCGCCCGCGATCGCCTTTGAAATATACGCTGTTTGACCGGTACCCGTCACGGGGTACAATGAGGCTCGTTGGGGGCGTCGAGCGTTGTCGTTTGAAGGGCTATCGATAACTTGTCGTCGCCAAATTACACGCGCCCGCGCCGCGCCCCGTCGCGCACGCGACGCGCTCCTCTCTCCCCTTCATCCTTCTCTTTCTCTCTCTCTCACATATCCTTGGAAAAATTTACTTTAAATGACGTTAAGGTTTTTAAAAGTAATTAAGAATTACTTTAAAAAATTTGAGATAATTTAAAGTGTAAAAGATTAATTCAGAATAATTTGTGAACTTTAAAGTATTTCATGACTGATTTTAAAATCTTAAAAAAATTGAAAGTTTCCATTGTATCTAGAATTTTTGTAACGCTCTTAAGTTTTAAAGTAAGGCTAAATTAATATAAAGTTCAAGTGAACGGTACGCGACTTTTCGCCATTAGATGCGAAGGTGCTGCATTTTCTCATAAATAAAATCCATAGAATAATTTAGAATAAAAGGCACAATTTTATGTAATTTCATTCGTGTTTTAATGAAATAATTTTTTAATGGCGAGCTTCTTTACATTTAAAGAGACCTTGCTTTGAATTTAAACAAATTTATGATTTTACAATTTATTTAAAAAAAACTTTAAACAATAATAAACAATTTATTAAAAACTTTAAAATTGTTGACGTTTATTCTTCACAATTTTTAAATTTCTTTTAAGTTTTTCTTAAGTTTCTAATAAGTTTTAATATTACTTTAAATAAAAATTAATTTCTAACGTCTAAATTTACTTCTCATATTTTTTAGATTTTCTTTTAAGTTTTTTCTGTAAGTAAGGATGTGAAGAAACGTTGTAACACTTACTTAGACTTAAGAATACTTAGACTTGTAAATGTAAGTAACACATACACACACTTTTGGCGCAAGTTTGACGTGCGAGTTCCAAGAAACACGGCAATAAGTTACATATTATATGTCAAAGCTTGTGCGTTATTTACATCTACAACTCAAGTTTAAGTAGATATTACGACAATTTGTGTGCTCAGACTGTAAGTTTTAAATTTCTTTTTGAGATTTTTAAGGTAAACTTTTCCAAACATATACGTATATATTTTATGCCAACACGCAAATAAATAATAATAAATAATAACCATACACTCGCATGCACACGTATGTCGTAATTGCTGATTTTCTTTCCATATTTATTACCATCTCCATCTGCATCATTCATTCTCCACTATCCCTCCTTTTCGCTTTCCTATTTGTACTACACTTTCCTTTCGCTTGGTTCCTTTCGCTCGGTTCCTTTCGCTCTTCACACATTCGCGACCTTGCGCCTAATTCCGAGCACAGTAGACATGCAGATTTATGCATTCGTTCATAAGCCATGTATTTCTAAGATTACGTAATTATGTTGATTTACACAAGCAAGATTCTTGTTTTTAAGAAAAGCTCGTTTTAAATTCTAAATTTCCCAGAGAAATATATATTCATCGTTTATTCATGTATTTTTAATTCTGCTCTTAAACAAAATATAAGTACTATCTTTTTTCCGACATTAATATAATTGTTTTTTTCAGCTCAGGATAAAAACATTTCCAATTATCTTTTTTTTTAATTTATTAATGAGAAAGAAAAGCTAATAATTTTGAGAGTAAGGGAAAATTTCGAATTGTAATTCGATATAGTAATAATAAAAAAGTAAAAGAATTAGGAGTCTCAAATCAAATAGAAAGTAATAATAATATAAGTTGATACTTTTAAGAAATGAATTATTGATGACGTAAAATACAATCTAGCTATGTTGCAGAATGCGAAATATTTTTTTAACAATATTATATTTCAACAATTATCTCAACTGGACAATTATTAAACTTTCGGAACATATTAATAAATTAATAAATTAAGGAACTTTAGTAAGAAAAATGTTTTAGTTATGATGTAAGAATACAAAATATAATATTGCACATATAATGGCGACTGAATTCATTTCAGGACTCAATTTCTGCTCGATGGAAAATTTCTGACGATTTTACATTGCTTTTTAAGATTTAAGGTCTAGTCTGATTAATGGCAAAAGTTTAAATGATTACGTTATATTTATAGGAACACCTGATGTTTTTATTGCACTTTTATTATTATTCATACATTATGATTATATTATGATACTAACAAAGTGCAATCACACTAGTGAGAATTCTGGTTATTGTAATTGAATTTTTCGATTAGAATATTTAATAGATTTTAATTATAAGTATCAGATTTATTATCTTTCTGTGATTGAATTTGAAATTTGATATTTGAATCCATGTTTGCAATTTATTCGTGTTTATGCAATCACATTTTTCTCCCACGACATTGTGGAATGTAATTATGAGTCAGAGATAGCATGTTTATTACTTTGCAGGTACCGGAAGGATGTCGTCGACGGTGATAAAAAATGTTGCGAAGGATGTCAACGCCGGTGATGGCAGGGAGACTTGGTCGGGAAAACTCGATTTCTTATTATCGGTCATCGGGTTCGCCGTCGATCTCGCTAATGTGTGGCGATTCCCGTACCTTTGCTACAAAAACGGTGGTGGTAAGTACATATATCTGTCTGAGAGAAACGAGCGAGCGCAATTGCAACGTATGACGCGATTTCCGCGCGGTTTATTTTCGATTATTTCGCACAAGTTGAGTGCTCCTCCCTGTCATTGACGTATGCAGTGGCAGAAATACGATTTCAATAATCCACCTTTTCATCCCCATTACCTCATTCCAACGCTCGTATTTGTTACAAGAATTACCGCGATTTCGCCTAAGCAAACGTTTCGCCTTTCACGAGCTTCATAATTTTTCGCATCATTGATCGCGAAAACTGGCATTATTTCACGCATCGTTTTTTGCGCTTTGCGCAAGAATACACGGGATTGGAAATAACCGGTCAGAATTATAGTTGGTTCCACCTGCGTTTGTCTCGATTTACAGAATGATTCCCCTTTTCTGAAATCGAGATATGAAAAATTGGTCGATTCTGTTGATTAAGGAAACTGATATTATAATTTGCATTAAGAGTGTATATTAAAACACTACGCCCCTGGGGTGTAATTATTATTCTTCTATCTCCAGAGTTACGGGTTTCATATCTGCGTCAATGTGGAAAACATTTCATTATGAATCACTTATTTACATCATGGAAAACATTATTCATCATTACAGTTGAGTGTCGCTCTCGGCCAGATTTAAATTCAAAATTAATTGAGCGGAAAGGTACAAATGGCTGAACTATAAAATTACTGTCTTCCTTCAATTTCACGAACACCCTTAACATTCTTAGTTTTCTTCTATTTTTTTATTATATTCTTTTGCGTAGCGATTTGCTTGGCACGGGAAAATCCGCTTCATTTTTTCAATATACTCATATGCGGAGGGAAAATTTCGTCAATTGCATCGTAACATCATCAGACGTTATTTCGCTGTTAAGTTAACGTGACGAGGGTTGGGTGTTACGCGTTGTCGAGTAATGTACTCCAGCCGGCAAGCAATGCCGTGCTAACCGGTTGGCTAATTGGCATTTACCTCGCAGAAAATGACCTCGGAATTTAGACTTCGCTCGGCAAAGATTTCTAACGACAACAGCATCTCTGCTGGTGCCCAAATTAGTTACAATTATAGAGGAGTAGTAATTTACAGGGCGAGAAGCTTCATAAATAGTGGAGCATTCATAACGATATTAAGTCTTTTCTTCATTTTTTAACAGGAACAGCCAAGTGTGAAAATGATTAAAATTTTACGGTCATCGCTCGAATTTCTTTTACTTGAAGTAATTCATTTTGTTTAAAAAGGATTCTGATAATTCTGTGAATTTAGTAGATTAAATAAAAAAAGCATTTTGACTTTGATTGTTCATAACTCCATCATTAAAAATCATCGTATCACAATTAGAAAACAAATTCTTAAAGCTGAAATTTTGTTTTATTAAATAATATATAACTGCCAAATTTTTTTTTTTAAAACATGATAAAAATGAAGTAGCGTCACAAATTTTTTTTTTAATCCAATATATATTGTATCGCCTGCGTATGTAGATTTTATAAATAATTAACATGTACATATACAAACATTCCGCCTTGACACATACACGCCTCATATACACTAACATTACATTTGCGTAACACTTTAAGATTAAGAAAGAATAATTTATCAATTAACGTTAATATTGCAAATAAATTAGAATAAATTATCAGATTTCTTGTAGTGTAATAATTAGCAGTTTCTCGTATTGCAATCAATTCATGTCTTTCCTTATTATAGAAGAAGGATAATTGTACAATGACAATAAAGTTATTTTGCACATATCTTTGGAGATATTATTATTACAATTATTTTAAAAATATAATTGAGGAATTATAATATTTTCGTATTTTTCCATTTAAATACCTAATATTATGTAACATCTCATTTAATAATTTTAGATTATTATTACGAGAGAATCATTATGTTTAAGTTATCTATGATAAAATTGAAGAATTTTAGATGATTCAAAACTCAAATTATGGCGTTTCTAATAAGTTTTGGGATAGTAATTGAAATAATGCGAATCAAAAGCAATAAAATTAATGATTAAATTGGAACAAACGATCTAATATATTATTAACAAATCTACGAAAATTATGAAGTAATATTCTTGTGATTTTCTCATATTATTAGTATATTTCAGATGATAAACTAATTATCAAAGACGTCAAAATGACAACAAATAACCTCCTGCTATCTAATACAAGATTTACACACAGAAACAAAATATTAATAAAATCAATATGATTTCTGGAACATTCAGAAATTAATTTTTTTTCGTGTATGTTTAATCAAATGTAGTTTTTGTAAATTTGTTAAGTATTTTTGTAGCTAAAATTGAAATTCATGGTAAAAAATTAAAATTTGTTTAAAATAATATAAAACTTTTATTTTTTTAAACTTAACTTCGGCAAAGAATCCCATCATTTTCGATACTAAATAATTCTATAATCAGACATATTGATTTCAATTTTGAGAAAAAAGAGACTAAAAATGAATATAGTAATGTAGTAAAAAGAAGTAAAAATGTAGTAAAAAGAAATCCATTATTTTTCCATTCAATTTCATGCAAAAATAATGGATTTCTTTTTACTATACCTAATATATATATATATATATATATATATATATATATGTATGTATATATTTACACTTAATAAATATTTAATTAGTATTATTTAAACAAATATTTATTAAAATTAGTACATTTTCTTCAGTTTACAGTAAGTAAACTAAATCCATATACTACATGTGAGATACATTAAATATACACTTTTGTTTTGATTTTAAATTAAGCATTAACATAAGCATTTGCGATTATCAATCCATTTCGTACATCTACGTTGCCTTGTTTTCCATCAAGAATCACCGATCTCACTTTTATGTGAAATTTCCCGCTTCTCGGAGAGATCGATCTCTTGGAAAACGGTTGACTTCAATCTTATTGACTTTTGTTAAGCCTCGCTGCGGCAACGACGACGAGGACGATGACGACGACGACGCCATTAGTACCGGTTCTATCGGGTCCCCAGTAGGAATGCGATTAGGGCTGCTGTCAGTGATACAGAGGCTCCTCAAAAGCGGCTGCTAACTCAATTAAGAGCGGAGTAGAGCGCGCGGCTCCGCGCCATTAGGATGGGCAAGATCGGTCGCTAATTTCCAATTACCTTAATTAATTATAATTTCCCATTCGGGACGCAGGCCTTTGATCATGGACGTACGCGACGCCGTTGCACCCCGTCGGATGGCGGCTGTGTCGTTATCGCCTACGAGAGGCGTTATTAACGTGTTGTTTCATGATTATAATTCGGAGCAGCTCATATGGTTATCCTATCGTTCGTGTTTGTTACTTCGACAACTTTTTATCCGTAGACTTTTATGTAAATAATGCAACGCGATTCCTCTCGCGATTTTGAATAAACTGCAGCAAATTGAGATAATGCAGCAGATATCGCAAACATTTCTGATTGAAACAATAAAAGGTGTGTGAATCGTTTGGGAGAATTCAAACCGATAAACTTCTGTTTCTCAATTTTAATACAAAATAACTTGATATGCTCGGTTGAATAAAAGAATCTTAATTTTATAATGTTAAATATAATATATAATATTAAATATAATATATATATAATTTTCAACACTTATATGTATATTTTTAATTATATGTACATAAATGCTCATATTTTTTTATCTTTAATACAGGAAAAGAATCGTGTTTTTAAATTGATTTTGAAATAATCAAAACTTATAAAATTAATGAAAGATTGTAGAAGAGATTATAAGTACAAATATAATAATATTGTATGAATCGCATGTGAAATGTTTTCGGAAGACCAAAATTATATTCCAAATTTTTGCAATACATTATATAATGTTTTGTAAAACAATATTTTTTTTATTTAAGTATTTTATAATTAAAAAAATAAACTAAAATATTTAAATATTTAAAATAAAAAATTTTTTTAACAAATTAAGATAAGAATATTTTATCTGATAAGGATGTTTATAAAAAAATTTTATATAATTTTCCATTTAAATAACTTGTTAATTAAGTACAGTCACATTTATAGAGAAATGCAAAATATTTTCCTTGAATATTTATCACAATTACTCGTCTTGCATGTTTGATCAATCAGATGTTTGCGTCTTCCTTGAAATCGTCCAGTTATTTCTCGTAATTTTGATTAAACGTAAAAACTCCTTACTGACAAAAGCGACGTTTTCAGCACCTTTGATTGAATATATCTTGATATTATTCATGTAAATGCTAATCAAAATTTTAGACCGGTTTGTCGTATCAATTACTCGACAATTATCGGATAGCCTTGCACAATGTCTATGAGGAAGTAATATAGTACATATTATGGGAGAGATTTGTGGTGTAATTTTTTACGCTGCTAGTATGTCATGCGATTTTTTTGCTGCTGTACACACAGTGCGGAATATCATAACAATTTAGTTATTCAAATAAATGAACGGAATTAATTTGTCATGTATAGCAAGCAATTGATTCAGCATCTCGAAGAATTTTTAAAATTAAAACTTAAAGATATATTACATCACAAAAAAAACTTTATTTTATATATACTCAGAAAATTACATATATTTAATCCTTAAACGTCTTTTTGATATTTACGGCATATCCAATTATTTTTCCAATGCTCTTTCTTCTAACTTTTTTATAAATAAAGGTACATATTATTTACTAGGTATCATTATATTCTTTAATATGTGGCGCTTTAAGTGAAAGAAATGTTTTTATGTTCATCTTTATAAAAATTATTAGCAATCAAATTAAGTTGGATATGCCACATTGTTTTTTAATTTATATCATATGTTTATTCAAACCCTAGTTTACACAATAATCTTTGCATAAAATTAGCGAATATGCAGCCTCTTAAAATCATGATTTATTATCGGAGATTTTAGTGTTAATTAATGTGATTTTTATAGGATGATGCGGATCATATAAATTATAAAGTAGAAATATGACACAGACTATTATTACTTAAGATATTTTTACTTAAGAAATGCATTCTCTTTTTCTTCAAAGTAAAATCTTAAAAATAATGCAAGTTGAATTTTGTTAATGGGAGACATCAGCAGCTCGACCTAGACCCTCATATACCTTTCGGTGAAAGCGTATTCCGATCGACGGGCTACAATTGGCGCGATTATTTCGCGAGAATGCATTACGTTTCATTCGAACGAACTTTTCGCCTTTGTTCGGGCGTAAAATGCAGCTTTAAGCACTAAGCCTTTGCGTGAGTGCATGCTCGAGTTCAAAGGGAGAAAATTGAGCGGAACTGTTGTCCGGAGCCGGACGTTTGCTCTCGACGTTAGCGACATGTCAAGACAAGAGAGACAGAAAGAAAGAGAGAGGAAATCTTTGCTCTAGATTTTGGAATTAATTTTTGTCCAATATTTGATGTTTTGCGAATTCGCCTTCTTGCAAAATAAAAGTATTATCAATTATACTATAAGAACTTCATATTTTTTTAAAAAGAAATGAATAAAATACATCTGACATATGTTGATTTCAATTTTGTTTAAGCATATTAAAAGCGCGTTAGATTGGATCACGATTTTAATTATAACTTATAACTAATTTTTCGCGTAATGGAGCCATCCAGTGATGAATAGCCTACTTTGTGAAAATATAATTTTTAGTACGATCGATCGACGATTTGCGCTCAAGCAGGGACAAGAAGAAATTAATCAAGGTTGCTCAACGACAATATCCTTCTTAATGCGATTACATCTCCATGGGTACGGAACGGAAGTTCCGTTGGAGTTAAGAAGGAAGATCAAGTATAGTCTCTCGCTATTCTCTTTTTGATCGCATCTATATTACCATTTATTTATGCAATGCGAGCAATGAATAACGATGTATTTAACAAAATTTTTTTATCAATATGGAATAAAAATTGCATAATAAAAATATAGATTGTTATCTATAAAGAAGAAGTCAAATATTGATTGATAATTCACTGCGTGTTTAATATATAAATAAAATAAATAACGTATACTTAATTATTTAATATATATAACAAATATTGTTTCAAACTTTATTTTTTCATCTATGTATATTTCATCTATGTATTTCTAAGTTTCTCGATCGATTTTCCTTTATAGATCTACATAAACAGTGTATTTATATATATTTTAAAAATTT
>Ga0157362_1001435_pt1 | contig 10148 bp, 7 predicted proteins | sample AttlaeALBM3_FD_111480 | JGI IMG/M metagenome (GOLD analysis project Ga0157362, IMG submission 111480) | Fungus gardens microbial communities from leaf cutter ant in Ribeirão Preto, State of São Paulo, Brazil - Atta laevigata ALBM3 | ecosystem: Host-associated > Fungi > Mycelium > Unclassified ... | reverse complement strand
CAGTCCATGGTTTGTGCTAATCTCAATGGTCTTATCAACAGAATCTATCCAGGAATTAGCAACACAAGAGCTCAAGATGACCAGTACTTTTTGGATTGCATTATTCTCTGTCCTAGAAATGATCAAGTTCATGATATCAATGAGGCCATTCTTCAATAGTTCAACCCAACTGCAGAGGTCCATATGCTGAGAAGTATGGACTCTGTGTCTGAAGAAGATGAAATGCACCATGCTTATCCTGCAAAGTTTCTTCAACAACTCAATGCTAGTGGATTGCCTCCTGCTTTACTTTGTCTTAAGGTTGGCTCTTCAATTATTTTATTGAGGAACTTGGATCCAGGAGAAGGACTTTGTAATGGGACAAGAATGGTAGTGTTGAATGTGAAAAGAAAGGTGCTCTAGTGCAGGATTATCAGCAAGGACAGGAGATTTAGAGGCAAGGTGATGTTGATTCCAAGGATCAGGTTGTCACCTAATACAGAGACATTGCCTGTGCCACTCAAAAGACTTCAATTCCCAGTCAGGCTGGCCTTTGCTATGACTATCAACAAGTCTCAAGGACAGTTAGTGGAGCATGTGGGGATTAATTTGCAGACATCAGTGTTCTCCCATGGCCCAGATATTTCAAAAATAATAATACAAAATACAAAATATCTGTACTTGAACTTGAACTTTAATTTCTTTTGTTTTTGTTGGTATGTTTTTAGAGTTTTAGAGTTTTTATAATCTCTTTTACTATTTTTAATTATTTTTATTCCTTTTCATTATTAGTATCACAATGAATTGTATTTAATATGAGAACATCAAGATAATAAAGTAAACAACTAGTTATTAATACAAATAATAAAAATAAAGCTAATTTTGTAATTAAAATAATAATTTTATGTACTTTACATTTACTTCTTAAGCTATACCAACTTAATATAATTATTAATACTAAGTATATACATTTAGTATAAATATTAAAATAGTAAAAAACTAAAGCTAATGTAACTATAATTAAATATAAAATAAATTTATCACTAGTAAACAAACTAATTAAACAAGATTTTAATTTACATTAATAGTACTTTATATTAGTTTAGTTAAGCAATTTATAATTATTTAAATATTTAATAATAAAAAAACAAAAAATAAAAAAATATCTTAAAAATTGTAGAAAAAAACATCATAATAATACAAAAATAACAAATAAAAAAAGCTAAAAAAAACCTAGAACAATCCAATTAAAAGCTAGAAGTTACTAAAAAAAGCAAAGCATTATACTTTTAACCTATATCTAATTAAAAAAGTCTTAAATCTCTAAAATTCAGTCTCTCTATTAAAATAAACCTTACAAAAAAATAATGGACCTGGGTTCTTCCTCTTAAATAAATAAAACTTTATAAGTTTATTGAAAATATTCAATTAAAATAATAATAAAATGATGAAACAAATAGTGAAGTTACTAATTAAGTTTTCTATACATAGATCCTAAACATAAGTTCACATGAATATAAGTAATTTAGAAAGTTTGATTATATAGTTATTATATCTATGTTAGAAATATAGTGGTGGAAATTGTAAAGATGAAAGAATATTTCTAAATAATGTAATTCCTTTAACAATGTCTTCTGAAAGTAGAAGAATATAATTCTTTTTTTCATGGAACAAAAATGCTATCAAACAGCTCAAGATTCAAATATAATTCTTTTTAGCATCTTGAGTCTGCAATTTTTTGAATAATTGATAGAAGATTTTTCTGTAAATTTTTGTAAGTAGTATTATTTAGCTTAAACTTGAGACTTACTTCAGATTTTTTGATTTCAGCTGCTTCTAGATTAAACCAGAAGTATAATTGATAACAGTCACTACTATATCAAAAATCCAAGTAATAGTTTCTTTTAACATTAGAAACTCATCTCTGGTCAGTGGTTTCATCAATGATCACAGTTTAGTTGAATTAAGACCCTGGACATGTTTAGGCTACCTCAATTACATTAGGAATGCATTAACATTCTGTATGTCATTAGGATCAAATCCAAAATAACTAGTTACCTAGTCAATCTCTAATTCTAGTTTTGTTATCCAGTCTTTGTTCAAAGATGACCTAGACAGGTAAAATAGACTTTGACATGGAAATACTGGTTATGCTTGTCCTTGTTTATCTGTTGGGCAGCAACAATATGTTATATTGAAAGTAATTGTTGATCTTTAAATCTATAGTCCTTTTCATGATGTTTTCACATTGAGCCACCTATTACAAACAGTCTGTTATATCTCTCATGACAACAGACCAAAACTATTGTATAAAACTTTAGTCCACCTAGAATATCAATACCTTTCAGATCCTTTAACAATGGGTATTCTTCTTAGACTTTAAGTAAGATACAAATATCTTCATATTTTTTTGGATATTTTTTGTATGTTTTTGTATGACAGTTATAGATATATTTCAGATCTATTTGAGATGTTAACAGAATTGAATACTCAAGGCAATACAACATCTTCATTGTCTTTTGAAATTACAATGAATATTCCACCAGGCCAGAGTTAGGCATCAAGTCTGATATAATAATAGGTTTAGTAGATAAATAATATCTATTTCTGTTCTGTAATTCAGTGAGTTTATCTGTTTTTTTTTTTTTCTAGTTAAAACCTACCTGTAAGAAAGCTAAACTCTAAGCTGAAATGAAGTCAACTGCTCTTTGTTCAGTAATTGATAAAGAGAACTCGATAGAGTCCCTGTTAGATTCTATTACACTATATATATAATTACTATTGTAGCTATGTATCTTGCCTCCCACAGTCCTCATGCCTGTTAACTGACTTCTTTGTCACATGCTGTGACTATAACTTGTGACTATGTGTGACATGACATTCTGTGACTTCAGTCACACCTTTGTAACTCTGTGACTGTTATGTAATATTTCCCATACTCTACCTTAGTAATAATCTAAAAGAAAAGAAAAGAAAAAGAAAAGGAATATAAATATTGACTTAGCCGTTTTGCCAAGTCATGACACTACCTGTTTAAACTTTATCAGACTATCATATTGCCTATCATCAGGTAGCTTGATTAAAGTGATACTACCAATTTCTATTGTAGTTGTTATTATATGTTATAAAATTTTCATAAAATTAATTTGGTTTTATTTGGTATATTTTTCCTAATCCTTCTGACATTCAACTCATTCTGGTCCTATGAGAAAGTATGTTATTTTATTACAAAAAGAAAAATTTGATGAAAACTATCAGAAAAGACTCTAGATATAATTAGCTACTTCTATATTACATAAATCAAAAAGAGCAATATCTTAGCATAAATCATCATCTTGGAGAAATTCACTTCTCTTGTATCTATCAACCCAAACAGCAAAGGTGATAAGATATTTATTTTATGTTTTTGTTACAGGCTCTTTTTAATCATTAATACTCACACCATACAATTTCAGATCTTTTAGCATCCTCATATACCTGCTGATTCATTAGAATTTTCTTAAAAAGCCACAGAAAAGACTCACAAATATAACCTTTTCCTGCCTCTTGTTCCTCTTTATTTCCCTTGTTCTTAAGCTTTCTTTTATATTTGATCATCTCTCCAGTACCTACTTATTTAGTACACAATTGTGAAACATCTTGGAGATCTTTTATATTTTCATTTGTTATTACTTTTGTTTTGTGATCAATTCCCTTAGATCTCCATCATCTGAAAGTAGGCACCTGGCTAGGTAAAGATCTTTGCACTTCAGAAGATATAGCAGTAAATAGTAGGATTCAACATTATATCTATATCCTGAGATATTGTCATGATGTCTCAATAACAATATCACAACATTATGAGCAGCTTGCTCAAACAAAAGCATACCCTTGCTTTATTAAGGGCAAAATTGAAAGGAAAATGAGAAAGAGAGTATTGGAAATGTAAGGGATTTGAATACCAAGCCCAATATTGCAAAAAGAAGAAAAAAGAAAAAAGGAAACCAACTTCTGAAAATGAATTTGAAATTTTAGTAAGTAGAGTAATAAAGTGTAGAGTGGAATTGAGGAAATAGAAGACAAAGGAAGAATAGAGAGTTAGATGCTATAAGTGCAGAAAGGAGGAGCACAAATGCAGAGAGTACCCTCAATAGGAAAAAAGAGAAAAGAAAAGAAGAGAGAGAAAGCTGGTATGCTGTAAGGGGACATCTGGTGTCGCTTAGATAATCTGGTAGGGTTCGTATTATCTAGCGTTCCCATAAATCCTTGGAGTCCACGGTATATAGTCCTTATTATCCTCTAGTTCGGGTCTCCATCATAGAGCTACATAGCTATATCTGGTAGTGTAGTTATTAATATTCAGTGCATGTGACTATGGCGACTAGTGCACAGACTGGCTAGTCTAGTATAAGTAGCTAGTGATATACGGTAGAATACCTTACCTCAACATTAGTTTGATCTTCTGGGTTATCCATCGATCTGACTTAAGACACCTACTTTAACTATACTATAGTGTGACTGGTGCCTCACTGAGTGTGCCCTTACATATGCCCAGTAAAGGGAAAGGTGCAGAAAAACAAAAGGAAGTTAAGAAGAGTTAAGGAGAAAAAAGTGGTGTATGTGGTCAAGCCACAAGAAGTGTAGCAAGAAGAGTGGAGGAAGAGCCCAGCACACATCTTATGACAAAAGGTGCAGGAACATTGTGGAGAGGATATTCTAGATGAGGCATGCCTATTCAAGTTTGGATGGTATATAGGGAAAGTGATTGCAATGTATATAGAGTATAACAGATATGAAAAGAAGGGATGTTATATAGAGGAGAATAGAAAATGTAAGGAGACTATTCTAGTATCGCTTAGGTACTCTGGTAGAGTTCGTATCATCTAGCGTTCCCACTGATCCTTGGTCATCTGCGGTACCCTGTACCCTTCCCTCTGGTTCGGATCTCCATTATAAATACTAGATAACTATATCTGGCAGTCTAGTTATTATTGTATGGTGCATGTGACTATAGTGACTGGTGCACAGACCAGCTACTCTAGTATATATAGGTAGTGACAATGTAGTAGAATATTCATCTCAACAATGGTTGAAGCTCCTGGGCTATTCATCGCTTCTTCTTAAGACGTCTTCTCTACTATATTGAAGTGTAACTGGTGCCTCACTGAGTGTGTCCTTACAATATGGTTGCATCATGGTAAACACCTGTATGAAATGAGGTCGATCATTACAAGAACATACTCAATGTTAGTGAGAGAAGCATCTTAAGTCAGAGCGATGGATAGCCCAGGAGCTCAAATTATTGTTGAAGTAAGGTATTCTACTGTACATCACTAGCTACTTATACTAGACTAGCCAGTCCGTGCACCAGTCGCTATGGCCATGTGCATCCAGACAATAATAACTACACTACCAGATATAGCTATGTAGTACCTATAATGGAGACCCAAACTAGAGAGAAAGGAACTATAGACTGTGGACTTACGAAGATCCATGGGAACACTAGCTGATGCGAACTCTACTAAGTGATCTAAGCATTCTCAGAGTTGTCCCCTTATATAATTTGTTAAGAACTTTGCTAAGATAGCTAAACCAATATATAAGCATGATTCTAGATGTCCCTTTACACCTAGTGTGATTAGAGGTTACCTATGAGTGATTCCCTTACATATATAGCTTATCAGAAAATATCACAAATGGTCACTTACTATTTGTAATAGGTGCTTTGATACTTTAAAGAGTTCAAAAATGCGAAGTTAGACAAGTGACAAAAGATGTTGTTAAGTCTGAGGTCTAATCCTCAGACAGGGAGTCCTTATAGACAAAAAAGTAATGGTCTGTGTACTGTAAAGGGACATCTAGGGTCATGCTTAGTAAGTTCTGAGAGTCTGATCTATTAGTAGCCTAGTGACAGATCATGTATTGTACTCCTACCATTCCTGACTTCTTCTGTCTGTGTCATGCAATGTGATGTCTATTATTAGTTATTCTAGGATATTCTGTGATTATAGGTCAGTTGCCATAGTGCTATGTGCCTGACTATCTAGTGTAGTATATATACTAGTAAGTGTGTGTAGATATACCTCCACTTGAATCTCAACTTAGCTTCTAGGACTATCTATCAGCTTGAAGGGTGATCATCTCTGAGTAGTTCCCTTACATGTACTAGAACAGAGCATTACATGCTACTACCTATTGTTCTACATATAGTAGTGCCTTTGTGGCAGAAATAGTGATAACCTAACCATATGGAGACTGTCCTTTGTTCTAAGAAAAGGACAAATGACTATCTATGGGTAATTAATAAAGTTCATGTACAAACATTGAGGCCTTCATATCTCCACTAATATTAATCACCTCAGTACTGTTTTAGGCTCATTCTAAGCAGTATGAAGAGGGCTTCTCTGATGCCTAAAAGCAAAGCTTAGATCATGGCGGTTTTTGAGATATTGGCGATTTAATAAACGGTACTATAGCGGTTACTAGTTGATTTGCCTAATATCTTGACCATTACTGATCGCTTCGAGATGTGACTAGTATCGATCAAAAGGTCTTTTCAAGGGCTTTTGGGTACCATTAAGATCGTGGGAATTGTCAAAGAACTGATGGAGATATAGCTGAATGAAGTTTGTAACAGACAGAAGCTACAAAGTGTATTCTTCACTATCTAAAGGGCACTCAAGATTTCTCCTTGGTTTTAGGACATCATGGCAGAGAAGCAATTGATATTGTTGGTTGAACTGACTCAGATTAGGCTAGTAATGTTGATACAAGGCACTCAGTGAAAGATTTTGTTTTTGATGTAGCTAGAGGATGTATCAGGAATAACTCCAGGAGGAAAATTTACTCTAGGGGGGCTTGGCCTCAATGACAAGTTGTGCCCACCTCTATACTTGCCCCTTTTGGATTTCAGTAGGATTATATTTGAGAGGAAAAAGTACGAGTATCAAACAGAGTGGAGTTTTTCCAAGGGAAAACAAAACTAAGATAAATTATAATAAATGGGATTATTTAAATAATTTGGAAGATTCTGGGGTAGCTGATAGTCAGGTGACTAAGCCATATGCATCATAGTGTCACTATTATGACAGAATGCATCTCTTGGTCTTTAAAAAAACAGATATCTGTTGCTATCTCTTCAGTTAAAGCTGAATATGTGTTATGAAAGTCCCAAAAAGGAAATAACTTTCTACACTTTTAAACAGTTGATTCATAACAGACCATATAGAAATAGTATAAGTAATATATACAATACAACAGAGAACTCTATTGAGTTCTTTCTGAATATCCACCTAGGGTGAACTCTGAGTCTTCATAGCATAACATTAACAATATGTGATATCAGCAAACATAAAAAAAGAGGCAGTATAGCTTTGAATGCTTTTTAAGAAAGTCAGTTACTCTCAAACTCAAGCTACTATAGTATATGCTGATAATCAGGGTACAATAACCTTTGCCTGAAATCCAGTTTCTTATTCTAGAGCCAAGCACATCAATATTTGCTTTTATTTTATTTGAGAATGCATCAACAAAGCTGAAATAAAATTACAGTATATTCCTACTCTGTCACAAACTTCATTCAGCCATATCTCCATCAATTCTTCAATGATTCTCATGATCTTAACAGCTACAGAAAGCCCTCAGAAAGACCTTTTGATCAATGTTAGTCACATCTCAAGGCGATCAATATTGGCTGAGATATTAGGCAGATTAACTGGTAACCACTATAGTACTGTTTATTAAATTGCCAATATCTCGGAAACTGCTATGATCAATACTTTGGTTCTAGGCTCATCAGAAGCCCTCTTCATACTGCTCAGAATAAGCCTAAAATGACCTCAAGGAAATTAATATCAGTGGAGATATGAAGGTCTCAATGTTTGTACATGAACTTCATTAATTACCCATAGATAGTTATCTGTTCTTTTCTTAGAACAAAGGATAGCCTCCATAAGGTTAAGTTATCACTATATTAAGCACAAAGGCACTACCATATGTAGAACAATAGGTAGTAGCATGTGATGATCTGTCCTAGTGCACAGACTATCATAATTATGTATATAAGGACTCATAGTCTGAGGATTAGACCTCAGACTTAACAACATCTTTCGTCACTCATCTAACTTCACATTTTTGAACTCTTTAAAGTATCAAAGCACCCATTACAAATAGTAAGTGACCATTTGTGATTCCATTTGTGATATACCCATCAAATAGTTGCTGACATTCTTACCAAAGCCCTCTCTTGTAAGGCATTTGAGAAATTTTGTGAAGCTCTTGGAGTCATCAAAATCTCTCATTGAGTGGGAGTGTTGAAGGGTGCAATTCAAGACTGGTTTGGAATTCCTCAATTAGCTGACACTGCAGCTAGTTTCTGTCCCATCTCCATTCCATCTCAAAAAATTTACTATTAGTCATCAAAAAATTTTAGACATATATAAATGCACTCACCATTTGACTGAAGTTTGACTCATTTCATTTGGACTTCAGGTGCCATCCTGTTGATTGTTGAGATTCATACACACACATTCCTTCCCCTGCTTATACCTCTTAAGAGAAAGCCAGTTTATAAGGCCAGATATAGGCCTGAGGCATAAAGCAAAGTGGACCTGCATTGATTGATACATGCACCAACATGTCATACTACATAGCATCCATCAACTACTCAAGCATCCTACTAATTCTGACCACAGACTGTGCTCATATGCTAATAAATTGTTGAGTTAAAAAAAATCCTACTAGGTTTATCTAATCATGTTTATATATGTGCATCCAGCTTGTTTCACTCACTTCATGGGTGACTGCCACACTCCCCAAGACCACTGTTATGAATATCCTTGGCATATAATCATGGTATTTCACAAATCCAATGCCTACAGATCAGGAATGGCCCCCATCTGTCAGAAACCTACCATTGAAGTGAAATCAAGCTGTGATCCGGCTGAATTTTCAGGAACCTTCTCAAATCTATATAAGATTTGTAATTCGTTGTATCTACTCATTGGTTTGCAAAGGAATATGCTTTATTCCAAGTCAAACCAATGTGCGACTGCGTTTCTGCGCCATGAAGACAGACCACTAGAGGAATACTCTGAGGAGGGACTCGAAGTCGAGCACCCCAAGGCACTACCCAGCCCAGCACAATAAACAAATACCTTTCATTTTCACTACTGCCCTAACAACATCTTCGAACACGCAGCTATCCACTAGCAAACTTTGCCCACACCCTGCTTGCTCCCTTGGCCACATGCCTCTTGTAGACACATACCTGACATTGGGCCCTATGATTAGGCCCTCGGCGTCTTGGTAATAGCTTGAGGGAGCCATCAAGAAGCCATCAAGACTGGTCAGTAAGCTGACTAGAAATCAAAACATGTAAATAATTAAACAATTGAATGATATAACATCAAATCATCCACCATGATCCACTGTGTTTGCTTCGCACATATCAGGTGCGAGTGATCAGGTGCTTTGGTTTGGGTTTTATAGAGTATCAGGTACCCTACCACAGACTGCAAGCACCGCGTTACATATTTCGAAGAAAAAAATAGATGTTCTTAGTGATCATGTTTGATTGGATGACAGTGAGTCAGTGATATGTTATGAGTCAGTAGTAGTACAAATATACACACACAATTTTTGATGATATAAACGTATTTCACGCAGTGAACAATCAGTGAATAATTCTGCTAGTCGGTAATGCTGCTTCCATTCAATTGTGATAGTGCACCAGGTCCTGGTACATCTCGCCGGCCGTTTGGACTTAAGTGGAGGTCGTCATTTCATTTTATCACATATGTCATTGGGTTAGGTTTGTGCGAAATACCTCCACTGCAAATGTGAATAACCTATCATCAGGCGTTACAATTGATATGATTGTTTACTCGATTATCATCCCCGTCGTTCCATTTCAGCTAGAACATCTAGGGTATACTGGGATATCTGCCTTGTCGGGATGGTTGATTTTTGCCTTCGTAAGTAATTTTTCGTGTTCTAGCATTCCCTTGCTAATAATGTTCGCTCGGGTTCAGTCAGGAGGCCTTGTAGTTGGTGAGTTACACTTCTGTCGTTTTACTGAATTAATGGAAGTACAAAGCGACAATACCAGTTGCTCTATGGTCAGAGTGTTACAAGGCTCGCAAATACCCCTTGATCGGAGGTCTACTATTTTTGATAGGCTCCCAAATTAT
>Ga0157362_1001433_pt1 | contig 10149 bp, 3 predicted proteins | sample AttlaeALBM3_FD_111480 | JGI IMG/M metagenome (GOLD analysis project Ga0157362, IMG submission 111480) | Fungus gardens microbial communities from leaf cutter ant in Ribeirão Preto, State of São Paulo, Brazil - Atta laevigata ALBM3 | ecosystem: Host-associated > Fungi > Mycelium > Unclassified ... | reverse complement strand
TTGTTAGCAACTGAAGGACATAACAATATGTTCTATATTAGTACTATAACTAAACATTTTGTTTCTCAAAGTAAGAGGAGCAATGGAATATTATTTTGCTTAAATGCAACGCTTAACGCATAGCAAAATATAGTAAAATATAATAAAATACATTCAGATCACGTACCCAGGTTTCAGTTAGCTGCGACATTCTCTTACCTGTAACAGAAAAAAATATCATAAAATACCAATTCGAAATTTAATACTCGTCATAATTACAATAAACACATAGCTATAGAAGGTGCCTGTGAACGTCGTGATTAATTCATGTTCCCGTTATTATTTGTTACGACGGTCGAGTCCTTGCAAAAACGACCCACGCGACGCGATAGAAAGAGCCACTTGGCTCGCGCAAGACAATGATTTCCAATGAGGCGATTGCCTAACCGCGTCGTATCGCTGAGAAACAACGCTCCCGGCGACTCTCTCGGACATAGATAGAGTAAATATCGATTCGTGATAGAGATTAGCAGAATGAGACAGAAGGAGAGAGATGGTTTATTACATGGAATGAAATCTCTGCCTAAGTGCACCAGGAGATAAAACTAGATGATAAAGAAGAGATTCGTGCATTACACCATCGGATGAGCAATAAAAAGGGGTTAAGTAAACTAAGATCAAAATCATATCATTGAATCGTAAATGAAAGACCTATTGAATCATAAATGATTTGCGAGAGTCATAATCAATGGAATTACACTCGCAGAAGATATTATGTTCTCATATTTGAAAAAGATTGCAAGCGAATTTCTTTGACGTAAGTCAATAACTAGTCAATAGGTGATATAGGTGAAAAGTGAGATAAAGAAAGATGCGAAAAACTTAACGACAGAGAGGAGAGAAAGAGATGGGTGAGTAGGTAAGTTGGTAGGTAGGTAGCTAGGTAACAGTCAGGTAATCAGGCTATATGGCGCAGAGTTCGCAGCGGCGTTATTATCTACTTGGGTGGACAGGTGCTAGAGGGTTTGTAAAAGTACGCACACCATGTTCTCTCTCTCTCTCTCTCTCTCTCTCTCTCTCTCTCTCTTTCGCCGGAAGATCGTTATCAAAGAGGAGGAAGACAAAGAGAAGAGGAAAGAAAAGATCTAGACTGAAGGAGCTACTAGATGAGAGTCTGGGATCCAGAAAGAGAGAAAGAGAAAGAAGACACGCGCGCGACGTAGATTCATACTACTAGACACAGCCTTTGCCGACTAAAGGCGTATAAGAGAAGACGATGGTGATGGCGGCAGCGGCGGCTGGATATCAGGAATAAAAGGTCCAGGTAGCATAGTTGCACGCACATTCCCGGTTCACAGCCTTGACTCCGGTGGCGAACGAGCTGACTGGAGAGGCAGCGACCGGCACGATGGCAGAAGAGCGGCAGCAACGGCTGTTGAACGAATGAGAAGGAACGTCGACCGGTGCAGACGAACTAGCTGGCACGGGGTCTAGCGCGGGGCCCAGTCAACTAACCAGCCACTCGACGAGAGCCATAGATAGAAAAGGACAAGGAAGGAGGACGAAGAGAAGAGGAAAAGAGAGTCCTCTCTCTAGCGCGCTCACCAGGCTACGCTCGTTTGCCCGACGATGGCAATTATACGCGCCAGAGCCATCCCGGCTAGATTCAAGATCAGATAATCCCATCTGTCGGTGTAAGCGGTCCGCAAACGATCCCGCGAAGCGATCGGATATCCTCCTCCCGAGCCGCGCAAGAGATTTTTCCGTAGATCGGCTCCGGCGAAAAGCTCGCCACGCCAGCTCAGGAGTTTAAACGGGTATGGCGGGAGTTCAAGATCCGGTGAAGGGAACATGTCGCAATGAGGAGGACACGGATGTTTTCTTGGGAAAGTCTTGTCGTCCGAGAATTTCGAGTATAATTTCTATAATTATGCGCAAGAGAGTAGAATATATGAAATTATAGGAAGACTTGGTCTATTACCTTATTTTCAATCAATGAAATCAAGAAAGTAATTCTTAAGATAGAGTTATACTCGATATAAAAAAATTAATTTATTACTATTAAATACCTTAAGAGTCAACACTAATTCGTCATGTGTAAATATAAACGTTTGTTAAATATCAAATAATATCAAATTTTTTAATAGTAATATATATAGTTCATATAATATATATATATAATCTTATTATAAATTTGAACTGAAAATAATTCAAACATGGGTCGGAATGTTTAAAAATCGATGTAAATTTAATAATAAAAGTTTATATTTATATACAAACTAATATTGGCTCTTAAGGCATTAATAGTGAATTAATTATTCTTAAGATATCTTATGTAGAAATGCAACAATAAGGCGCGCAGCTTGGGATACTTAGAAGTATTTACAGTCATGTTATTTTTGGATAGATCATTTATCTTTCAGTCACGATTACTGACAAGTTATAAATTTTATTCGGCGGAATACGTGATTGTCATGAGATATTTGTGCGTTATTATGCGTAGTTTGTCCAACGAGGTGCAAATTGTGGAGTAAAATATTTTGGAAGCATTCCGAAAGGTGAACGTACAAAAATTTGAACTTTTCGCGAACCTTGATCGCAAATCGTGAATCAAAGAGACACTTGTTTCGACGACTGCGAAGCGTGCTAACGGATACGAGCATATCAAGCGCCTACGTAACGTCTACGTTGATGCCATTCCAATGTTAATTGAGGTGCTTCACGCCTACAAGGTTTGAATTGTTCGCGATTGGCTTATTATTATCATTAATTTGTCAAGTCGACGCTTAAATTTTCATAATAATTCGTCCAGTATGCTATAAGTATCCTAAGTTAAATTATATCATCAATATAGCGTAAGCTTGTCATTTTATATTAAGATAATAAATAGAAATATAATTAAAAATTTGATAAAAAGATTGATAGCATAACACTGATAGTACTATATAGTAGATATCAATTAATATAATAATTTCATTAATTAACAAATTTATTGCAATAATAGTAAAGATTTAATTCTCACTGTAGTTTCTTTAAAATTTGAGAAAAATCGTTATATAATAAGTATAATAAAGAAAAATAAATTTTAATCATTTTTTTAAATTTAAAAATAGATAGTTTAAATTATTATTGTAAGTTTAGATAATTGAAAATGGAATAAAAAATATGATCACAATAAATATGTGTAATTAGCCAAATATCGTCTCAAGAGAATTGAGATGAATCATGTTCTCATGAGACACTCGTGAAAAATGATAACGTGATGATAGGGTACGCGATCTAGGATTTCTCGCGCGAAGTGAACCGTCATCGAAGGCGAGACGAGGGAGGAAGAGGGTGAAAACGAAAGCGCGAAAGAAGGTGGAGACTACGGTCGCTCCTGGCGGGCAGAATGGCAGACGGAGAATAGAGCCACTGTCTGGTCCAGCTGGAAAAATCGGCTCTGAATCACTGCGCGCGGCCTACCTGCTGCCATATTGAGGAACCCGCTCCTTGGCTCCGTTCTTTCAGCTCATGCAGTCAGGAGTATAAATAGCAACTCTTTGAGAATGTGGAGACACACCACCGCGCACGTTCTCCATGCATCACCTCGCTCTGCATCACTTCCACCTTTCGCGTTTTTCCGTCATGCAGATCGCACGCGTACGTATACGCTACTCCGATCCTGATAAGCCTCGTGATGCAAAATAGACGAGGGCTAAGTGTTTTGCCCTTTGTACGTGTAAAGTAGCGGCTGTCAACTAGCGCAAAGATAGCTATGTCGAATCTGTTCTCGATCTAACTTTTATTCTACGAGAAGATAAAATATTTCCAGCAATAATAAAAAACGAAATATCCGGGTCCATTGAATAGGGAAACATTAAATAATCGTAACAAATTTAGATTTAGATCATAAATTTCAATTTTACGAATATCATTGTTTCTCAAATATTCTAATTATTCAAGTTTTTTTAATTATCTCGACTGATAGACAAATAATTTTAACAATGTTCTGTTTCGGTGAAATCAATCAAATAAAAAATATTATTTTTTCAATTATAAGCGCTCAAGATATACGTCATACCTACGAAAAGGGTGGATTTTATGGAAATATTAAAAAATTTAGTTAAATACAGATCTGAAAATAATTTGAACCATCAAAAATAATTACATAAGACACTCAAACTGATTGTTAGAATGTTAAAACTTTTTGCAACATTGCTCGTCATGCATGCTTAGTTGCCTATATAATTATTATAATAATCCAAAATTATTTTCAGATCTAAACTTTTAGATATTTTAGCAAAATTGTTCTTTCCGTGACAAAACTTGAGTGAGTATGCTTCTGTAATATGAATGATAAATTAATGATTAAATGTTGAGGATCGTCTCAATGATCTCAATAATCGCAGAGCGTCTAAGAGATTAGAAGATGATTTATATAGCCAGTTCGCTTATCAACAATTGGAGGTTGGGATGAAACGCGCATGACGTTACAATACATCGATTTTCTCTTGGCATATCCTCATCTGCCAGCCGCAGACCTTCGATTCGACTTCGTTATAATAAAACGGCGCCTGCAGCTTTACGGAGAGACTGGCAACAGAGGTGGGCGTCTTTATCAATGCAGTAATACGCCGTGGCGAGTCAAGAGGCTCACCTCTCCGCTAACTTTGTGCTCCTTAAAAGCGCGTCCGTTCTCGCGTCGGCAAAAAGCATCAGTTTCGTGTCCTTGCGGTACACCTTGATTTTCGAGGCCAGGATAACAGCACCTCTCAGTAAGACTGACGAAGCCCTGGACCTCGTCCCACGTATTTGGCCAACTCACTCGTTTTGTCCGACACCCACCACGTCCTTCTCACCGTCGGCACATCAGGAAGAACACTTCCTTGGTAAATGAGCTCTTTAAAGAATCACAAGAATCGTGCTTGTCCGATTTGATTTCGGTCTTTTGTTACGATATATAGGTCGTATTCACGCGAGCGTGTAATTGTGCGCACAAAAGAGGATTGTGTCAATTTACGAGCAAGTTTTTTTTAACTGGTGTTTTATTCTGTGCAAATAAAATAAAGTCCTTAAATTAACATACGACTGAGCTTCAATAAAACTGCGTTATAGAATTTATGGCTCACCTATTAGAGTATAGATTTTATTTTATTTATTGAATGAGTTCAATCTATTAGAGTGTAATTTTTTAGTTATATTTGAATGAGAGTCACGTAAACGTTAATCTTTTCTTTTATTAAAAAAAAAATGTTTATAATACGATAAATTATTCTATTTTTAAATTATGTTTGTTAAAAGAAATATTTTAATATTTCTTCGATTATATATTTATCATTTATTATGTAAAAGATTTATATAATAAATTCTCTCTCTCTCTCTCTCTCTCTCTCTCTCTATTTAATTATTATACAGGTATATTTAATCACTAATGGTATTAATATTGTAATATTTAAAAAAATTAACTTTAGATATTAGTTTGATATAAAATTCCATATCATTTTATACCAACACGAAAAGTATAGTTTTGCTGAAGCAAAATTAAAAATTTTGTTTGAAAATAATTTTATTTGGATCATCAAAATAAATATATAGAACGCTCAAACTGATTGCTAGAATGTTAAAATTTTTTGCAGCATTTTATATAATCATTTTAAGATATGAGACAATAAAATTATTTTCTGTATTTAGCTAAATTTTAGATACTTCAAAAGTTTTTTCCATGAAGTATTTAATACATTACTGTAGTATGAATACATCGAAGAATAACAGGACTGAGTTTGTTGCTTGCATCACGTCCGAAGGAGAACGAGAAATCTCGCGACCGATTTCTCGTGCCGACGCGTCTGTTTTCGCCGAAAGGATCCGAAAGTATGACTACGAACACGCCTGCGAAAGTCAAGTTCGCGATGCTCGTGTTCGTCATTTTCGATAAGATCTTCAGGTTCGAAACCACGCAAGCTGATTAATATTCCGCTCAAGCGGGCTTTATGGTTTACGAATACGTAAAGCGAGATGTGACACCGACCGCGTATTTACGATGAATTAGCCGAGTTTTACACATTAAAAAGGTTAAAAATCGTGTCCACTTTTAAATTCCAATTATAACTTTAAAAATATATTTAATTCTAAAATGTAAATGTAAAATCTTGAAGATTAATAAGCGTGGAACTTAAAAATTATTAAGGCATATATCTTACATTATTACCAAGAACTGTTCGTCACAGGTTTTTAATATTCGACGACTTGAGTAAAATTTTCAATGACGTCATGTCCGCAAAGTCGATGAGTGACAATGAATAAATATACATAGCCTCAATGAATTAAAGATCTATTCTAATGATTAATAATTATTTCAATGTAGATTAAAGATTGAAAATAATGTAACAACAGAAATGGTGCCACTTTTTCTTCATTAATTATTTTAATCATTTTCTTTTTTGTATTAGATGTACAGAATATTAAAAATATGTGAATAATACAAATAATCTAACGACACAAAAAAATATCAAAATATCAAAAATTACGTTTGTTTTCAGTTCATGAAAACAAACGTAAGAGATTAAATTGATACTTTTTACATTTTTATCGGGATATTATCGATAGTTCTATGTTAAGTAAAAGATTCAATATAAATCAATTACATTCTCTCTTTTCTAATTTGTGCTTCAGCTAATTAAGTACGACATAATTGAAAAGAAAGCAGAAATTTTATAATTACAAGAAAATATTTGACAAAACACAAAGTAACCAAATAATCTCTAAAATCCAATCTACTTAAATTCTTGACGAAATGAAATTCCGTTTTTAACAATTATAAATCCTTATACATTTCATCAACTTCCACGCAACTTCGAAAATGATTTTTTTATTTAATTGGCGGCACTTTGTAGGACTCTGTCACGTAGGTGTAAAGAACAGTGATTTCTACGTGGGCTTCGATCCAGTCATCGCACCAGGAAGTATCTGTCGTCCAAATGGTTGCGCGTTTTTTCACAGCGCGTGCTGGATAATACGCTTCTACCATGGATTTTATAACAAATTCGTAATGCTTTTACGATTATGGACGACAATTTTGGTTGAAGATACTATCGATAGTAGTTTGTGTAATGTGATATGCGTACTAAACAGCATAGTAATAAAAAAATCGCCCCTGAAGTAATAAATAATAGAGATGATCTGAAGGAATTCTAACGGTATCGTTTTTTTCTCAAATGTTCTTTTGACAAATCGTGAATTTCTATGTATAACGCACTCAAGAATCGATTATAAAATTTCGACGAATCGCGTTACTTTATCTATTATTCCCCGTTGTATCAATACTATAGACATATAAATTATCACGCTGACTGCGTAGGCAGTCAAACCTGCTGCATAGATGCTGGCTGTAACAAGGACGTCTGAAAATTTTCAGTCAGTTATGTCGCACGAACATGATACTTCAAGATTTCAATATCATCATTGTTGATCAAAGTTTCTTCTTGTGTGACGTGCGTTGAAAGTTGTGTAGGTGAATAATAATATTATGCGTGGAATGCAATTAAATCTGGATTAATATCAATTTTGCAAGAAAATCATTCAAATTAGCTGCATGAAGTGTATGAGTTGGCAAATTAATTTGAATCGTATCGAATAGTTGTATCGAATACTATTATAGAGAAAAAAATTTTAAGAATTTACTGAAAAAATACACGTTCGAAAAATTATTTTTAATGATCTATATATTTTTTAGAATAATAAAAATTATACGTTATGTATAAAATATATTGAATATACACACGAATTTTTGATAATTAAGTACGAGCTCGCACGAGTCTTAACAGTCAAGGGTTATCTTTCCGCATCTCAATCGTCGCGGGAGCCAATTAGCTCTCTGCGGGTATCCAGAAATTAACTGTTGCCTTTTACAAGGGATGTTTTTAATTCCGAAAAAAAGAACAATTTATTTGTTTGCACAACAGGACAGTTTCTCCGGAAATGTCTATTTCAAGGATTTTTTTGTTCCATCGCAAAGTTAGAGTTAATACATAAAGAATTTTATTAGGGAGTCTTTCACGAAGGACTAATACTTCAAGTTTAATGAAATCTCAGATTTGCAAGTATTTTTTTCTCGCACTGTAAATTTCATTTATTTGATAAAGATCAGTTTTCGTGCTTGATTTATTTTTAAGTCATTACAGCATTAATATCTTTTCACCATAATTTTAATATGTAGAAAACATATTTACTCTAAAGAATATTAGGAATAAAATAAATGACAAAGCAAAAAATATGTTTCAAACATTTGACATTAAATGTCTAAATTACGTATTTATACAGCACGCGATAGTAAACGATTTTTGATCTCTTTTGATCTCTTTCTGTTTTATGTAGACATATTCTCAGAAAAATTCACAACGAGATAAAGTTGACTAGCGGAAGATTCCCGCGGAGGAAGTTTGGTTTTATTAATTTTCTCGAGGCCGAAATGATCGACGATAATTCTCGATAATAGGTCCAGCCACACCGGGCTCGTCGTTATACAGTCCGGCTGTCTCTTATGCCACTTTTTTCCCCGATGCGGCGTCGTACTGTCGCCGCAATCGCACAGCGAAATAATTTAGTGCTATCATTCTGGACGCGCGCGCTGCCGGATGGACTCAATGATTAGTCGCAACGCGCACTGGTCGCACCAGTTCACGAGCGTAGGGCCCATCGGTCCCTGAAGAGATGCACGCGCCTCGCCCTCGCGCAGTCCGTTTCTCTCTGTCTCTCTCTCCCTCTCTCTCTCCCTCCTTTTCTCTGCTGCCTATCCATTTCTCTTCCTTCCACGCTGTCTCTCTACTCTCCCCTGTCTACCGATGATTTCCTCGTATTGCATTCCGCGGCCAGTTTAATCGTTCATGTGCGGTTGGATGCGCGAAATGGAGTTGCGTGCTCGGCGATAAATGGGACACTTCGTTTCTCTCGATCGAGCATCTCCCCGCGGACGAGTTTATTCGTTCGCGAGTCCACAATCCCGCCGAACCGGCCGATCGGATTCGCGGAGGACGGCGAAGTCCCGCGACTGGTTTGCGCACGCACGATATATACGTGTACACACGCGGGAGAGGCCTCGGCGTTGCGCTATCGCGATGGAGATCTTGCAGAGCCGCGCGCGAGTTACCGTAGTACACAAAGTGTAGCGGTTGAAATTATAACGGGCGTGGCAATATTACGACTTTCGGATGTATGTTTTTTATCTATGTCCGACGTTCCCCTAATCCAAACGAAAGAACGTCTTATTTCCTGTCTGCGTTATCACGTCGTTGCGTTGTGGAGAAAATCGTTGACTATCATTTAAAAAATTGCCATTTTAATTAAAATAGCACAACTGTCGCTCTAATTAGCCTGTTTCAATCATAAATCGGATTCAATGAAGAGACTTAATTATATTAAATTAATTGTCTCTTTAAATTCTATTTTAACTTCAATATAACCAGAGCATTTTCAAATTTTATAAACGGGAATCTATTAATTTAAGAATGTATTATACGTATTTTTTTTACAAAATGAAAAAATTGTGAAAAAAATTACAGATTTTCTATATTGTATTTGAAAGTAATATAAAAAGTTTGGAGCTGGGAAAACTCAGAATCCGGAAATTATTTCAATAAGTGGACATGTTTTTGAAAGATACCATAATCAGGATAAAATGAAAAAAAAAATTTAAACATATAAGATTATAAAATTATATTATATATTAATATTAAATATAAATATATATATATATCAATCTTATTGAACTATTGCATTTATACATAATATGATATTCGTTTTTATACAGAAAATATAAATTGCCAATTCCAATCACTTTTTGCAAAGAGACTATAACTTAATACACCCTTAACATGGTTTTTAAATAATAAACGAATATCATCGAGAATAAATTTAATTTCTTTTAGACAGCGAAACGATGGATCAAATTAGTCTTTATTAGTTTAAAAGTTCTTCATTAAAAATCTTATTTTTAATATTTAATTTTTGGATAAATTTTGCGAAATACTTATATTATTTTATTGTGCGTTTGAATCGCATAAGACAGAAGATATGATTATTTAAGGGTTAATACGAGGAGCAAACAATAAATCCGAAGCGAGTTGAATCGATATAAAAAAAAGGTGATTTATGACCTACATAATTTAGCGAAAAATCAAAGAATCCTTTCAA
>Ga0157362_1001432_pt1 | contig 10150 bp, 5 predicted proteins | sample AttlaeALBM3_FD_111480 | JGI IMG/M metagenome (GOLD analysis project Ga0157362, IMG submission 111480) | Fungus gardens microbial communities from leaf cutter ant in Ribeirão Preto, State of São Paulo, Brazil - Atta laevigata ALBM3 | ecosystem: Host-associated > Fungi > Mycelium > Unclassified ... | reverse complement strand
CATTCGTTTTGTTATCGTTATTTTGCCCCTATCTCGTTCATATCGTCTACCTATCTGCCACTATCTCGCTATTCTTTCCTTCCCCTTTGACTAATCTTTCGATTTCTGGGCAAATATCTCGGTTAGCCCGTTGGCAACTTCAGCAGAGCGGCGCAATTTTTCACCTCTTTATAGAATACCCTCGATAAAAACTATCATTGGATCATATTCGTCTCTCTGGCTTTGTGTATAGAGCCTTTTAGCCTAGCATATTGCTAAACCCACGCTGGGAATTTGACAGAGTAATGCAACCCTATGGACAATCAATGTAATAACAATGGATTAATTAATCACTGCGACGGAGTACCACAACGTACATTGAGGAAAGTCGGTCGTTAGGGAGATCGATTTTGAAGTTTCTATTTAAACGTGTTTCGAAGTTTTTTATGCTTGATGTTTTTGTTCTCTTTCGTGTAATATTTTTATCTCAAAAATCCAAAAAAATTAAATTAATTATTTAATTATATCTATAAATATATCGTCAAGTCAAATCAAGTTTTAAAAATATCGTTGTTTTACGATATAAATTATTTTATATAAATCATTAAAAATTAAAAAATATCAATTCTAATATAGTTTATTTTTTTTTATTAGTATCTCGAAATATTAATTCACACATAAAGCGTATTTTAATTTTTTGTACTGTTGAAATATCGAGAAGTATCAGGTACAATTAAGATGTGCAATATTTTAAATCTTAAATTATTGATCTTTGCGATACTATTGGTTTTTGCGAATCGCGGAATTTTATATGGGTATCTTCAAGGAAATTGACTCGCGAAGCGTACGTACTTAATAATATTGGTACAAAGAAAGGAGAGGTAAGATAGGATTCATAAGATAGGACTGCGGAATATCTCATAAGATAAACTAATATTATAAATTATTCGGATCCATTTCAAGAAGGCAAAGGCAGAACTCCGAGCGAGTGGCTTCCGTATAATGCGAAATGATATAATAACTGGCACGACGGCGACCTTCCATCAGCCGCTGCCATCTTGAATTTACGGAAAAATTATCTTTTCACCTCTCTCCTCATTTCTCGCCACAAAATGAATTCCGACCATTTTCGAAGAAGCGTTCATCTTCGTTGGACGAAGATTTAGTGACAGAGAAACGAGATTGAGAGAATGCATAAATTTTGTTACCGGTCCTTTATTATTTCGGGACGTATTCCAAATGAATATAAACCGTCGCTTGAAAATTGACATGCTTGAGAAGACGCAATCTCTTTAAGCTTTCGTTGAGAAAAGCGTATCAGAGCGCAGAAGACGTCCGTTGTTCGTAGCAAGAATCCTACCTATTGTGCATCGAAACAGATCCGATAGCAGCTTTAACGAATCTTCAGACACCGAAGTAGCTTCTGTCTTTTGCACGAAAGCGGTTCTAAGACCTTTAGATACCACGGACGTTGTTGCGGTGAATGCACATTGAACGGCATTCAGTTAACTACGGGGCAGCTTCTCTCGCGGCTCCGTAAGGGAGGGAGGATTTCTCAAGATAGATCCTGCGGAGAGGTCGGCCAATGCCGCCACAACACCACAAGGTTCAACTCGGATGGTCGCATGGGGATTTGGGGTTTAACGTTGGTCAGGTTGCACCAACAAGCCTCGAAACCTTATCTCGAAATCGCCGCGATCTCTCGTGCTGGTTCAGGCCCTTCCCAGAGGATCGCCTAACAGCTGCTCCGGTTCGCCGCGATTAACGATGGCTTATAAAACCAATGTTCCTCCGTCTCAAATTAGAGGACGAAGTACGGCCGGCAGTCGTGAAACTTTCTGTGGATCTGGAAATTGGATCCATACCAAGTTGCGGGATAGGTTAGAGGGGATGGAGGAAGGAGTGATTATACGAAAAGCTTTATCTCGACTATAGTTTCATTAATCAGCGAAGGATTAATCGCTGAAGGAAATTTCATCTGACGACAAAGCGATACGGTGAACGCACGACATTGCTTGAAATTTGATTAATTGCTTGAAATCTTCGCGAACCGATTTACAGTCAGTGACAAATATTGTCTTTTCGTCCGAAACTTTTGTAGTCCTTGATACGCGAGAATTTCGGGTACACCGGGAACGAACGATTGATTAAACAGCACGGCTCTTCCACTGCGAGTAATTAAAGAACCCCCGCGGATCCACCGAATTTCGAGCACGCCGAATAAACTTCGTATCCCGATTGCTAGAAACGAAAGGTATCTATCGACTGCAAAGACTGCGGGTATATCTATTTGGTCGCGTTCTCCTCTTTCTCTGTCTTTTGTTTGCCATACGTTCTCTTTCTCTTTCTGACATTTCTGCCTCTCTTATCTGTACGCGCGAGAAGTTGGATTAGATAAGTTTACCGTTTAGCTAGCTGCGGATGGGCTTGGCTGATCCGTGCCGAGTCTTTCCGATTTCGGTTTTGTTTGATTTACCTCAGTTTAGTGCGAGAAACGAAGTCTGTCTGACTATCTGTGAGAAGTGATGTCGCTCAAGTGGTTTCCGACTGTTATTGGCTCGGCAACCTAGCGCGACGTCACGAGTTTTCGCTTGCGAACTTTCGACTTGACGAATACCCCTCTTTCTTGTCCCGGCGATACGTCGTGTTCGATTTCCATCGATACGTAAAGGCCGTATTGCGCAGTCTGCGGAAACCTCGAGTTTCCCAATAGTCGGATTGACCGGGTGTGGCGTGTGAAACGAGGTCACTTACTCTATCGCAGATATAAAGTGCGAATTGGGATTCCATCGAACCCCAATTCACACTCTATATCTGCTCGAATTTTCTAGCTTTTTTTATCATTTCTACATTCGACGTGAATATAAATATCCATGGGCTTTTTCTGATATCGTTTTAGTTCATCTATATCATCGAAACAATAGCAACAGTTTACCTTTGAACAGAAATGTTATGAGACATGGTAATGGGAAATTATATTAGATATATGTAAACAAAGATGAAATGAAAAACGAAAAAAAAAGTATTTTTTCACTTCTCAGAGAATGCAAGAATATTTTTTATCATAAATATGTGATAAAGAAGTGAGAGCAATCGATGTTTTAAATTTTTATATATAGTAATAAACATGAATGTACAGAATATTTCTTTCTTTGCACATTTTTCATATTTCATACTCTTTAAATTTAAATCTTTTGGAGTGAAAGTTTTGAGTCAGTCTTGAAGAAAGAATGAAAACTTTTTACTCTCGAACGAGAGTGGCAGATTTTCATTCTTTTTTTTTTGGAGTAAGATTTTACTCTTTTGGAGTAACTCTCATTACAAAAGAGTGAAATCTTACTCCAAAAGAATGAAATCTTATACTTATACTTATAAAAAGCGAAATCTCATTCTTATTCAAAAAGTGAAAATATTTTCACTCTTTTTTCAAGACTGACTTAATTTTCAATTTTTTGAAGTAAAATTTTACTCCAAAAAAGATTTAGAAATAATATCAAATTTACAGGTATTCATTTATCTACACTTGTCGAGATCTTATTAAGAAAAGACTATAGCGCAATTAATTTATTTCATCATCGAGTGACTAATCTTCTTGAATGTCGATTTTAAAGACGGCTATATGTAATTTGTGAAAGAACTAAAGAAATTCAGTCGGTCGACGAGCAGTGGGATTACTCTATGCTAACTAATCCTCGTGTGGTGGATCCTGCGAAGATGTCGACTTAATTTCTCGGTCCCCCGAGTAATTTGTTCCGGATAGCGGCGGGCATTAAGTAGATGTAGACTCATCTAGGCTCCATGACGGGTTTCCCCTCATGTCTCTGTGCTTCGGCAGCTGAGAAGAGTCTTAACGCATCTACGGAAGTGGGGAACGAACGATAGCCAGGAGTAATTTTCCGGGGGCCGAGCAATCCACCTTACCGTGACCTCTCTTCTATAGGGCCATCCTCTCTTATCTTCTTCTATCCACCTTCGTTTCTCTTGTCCTCGGTCTGCTCGTCGTCACCTCGAACTCCTTTCCCTTCTTGTATAAGAGAGCTCTTAAGTGGTTATTTTCTCCGGAGATATGGAACGTGCACGACGAGCGATGAAAATCCTCTGTAGGACACAGACCTTACACAGACCCGTTCTTACCGCGAACAAGTGAAGATAGCTCGTATATGCCATCGCGTACACCGAATGTTATGTGAGATAGGGATAATGTTTCGTGTTTTTGCTAGGCTGAAAATACTTTGCGCAGTCCTAGACGCGACGTCATCTCAGCTGACATTGTCGTGACATGATAAAATGTAAAGCTCGAGACATGCTCAAGGATTTGTTGGAAATGTTACATGATTGTATAAGATATTATATATTTACATCAAGAATATTTTGCATGATAACATTACACCATAGTTTTCATAAAGATATCTAAACTCATTCATTAAGTTTCTTAATCATACATTGTTTTAATTAATTACTATCCATGATGGAATTATCGTATTATTTCGTGAATGGCAGGATCTTAAAAACAACCGAGGTGGTATCGAATATCGTTAAACCTCGTTGACGAAGGTCGACCGATATTCAATTAGCATAATTATTCGCCTGTAGGCCGAGTATTATCATGGCGAATCTCTCAAGATAAAACGATAAAGTGTGAAAGAGCTAACGGAGGTCAGGGGAGACAAAAACGAGAACAGCTTTCTTATCGGACTTCAGTCATCGTTAATTAAAAGGTTTACGGTGGAAAACGATAGTTAGAAAAAAAAGAAGTAGTAGAATGAAAACGCACGAGGGCTGACCGTTTCGCTAAAATATACGCATTAACGAAAGGCTCGTAAGCTAAAAGCTTTTACAATCTAACTGCGTTATTAATCTAGTGTTATGCGAGCGTTAAAGTTAATAATAAAGAACGCAGTTTGCGCGCAATCTGAATGTTACCGTGTTACCGAGGTTGGTAATAACTGGGCATTTCACCCGCAAAACTAATTCCATCGACATAATAGCGAGGCTGCACGCCAAATCATTAACGATGTTGGCTCCATCTCTGCTTATTGTACCTATATATGTGCTTAGTGATATACTGTTTCTTTTTATTGTTTCTAGACTTGTATATTTATGTAGAGCTAAATTAGATTATTTATATTCTTCAGTTAGTTCAGAATTGATTTTTTTTTTATAAGAAAATACTGAGGTATTTTTTTTTCAAATTGTAACCGTTTAAAAATGTTTCAAAAATTTTATAGGAAAAGGAAGAGCGCGATACACTGATGCATCTTATACGTGGAACAAAGGAGCTTTTACTTTTCTTCTTTATAATTTTGTTTGACTTTATATCTTGAGGAAATAATATTAAAAGTAGAAAACTCGATAATCTTATTCTTAGCTAGAATTACGGTGGAAAAGAGGACTACAAGCTATTGCGATAAAAAGTTCTTGCAAAACCGTATTTATGCGAGTTTCGCGTCGACTTTACACTGATGGGAGTTTCAGTTTTTAACGTTATCCAGGTTATAGCGTCATGCCTGAGAACATTAGGAACTTCAAGATAGTGACGTTTGGACGGATTTACTATCACCATTGAATTTTAATATTTGAAAGCGAACGGATTAGTCATATCAAACGCAACGCGTAATGCGTATTCATGAATGATTAATTCGATTATTATCGTATCGATAAGTGCATCTCCGACATCATCGGCCGAAGAGTAATTACGGGCCGCGCATTTCAAAACAGCTTGGTTTCTTGCATATTAACATGGCTTGCCGTACGAAGGCAGGAACGTTAATAATCACTTAACGGGCTTTAAAGTTACATCGCGCCAGCCTGGCTAGGAGCTTAGTTTTGTTCGAGATTTATGGGCCGTGCGCAGTTTCGAGAACACCCCGACAGTGTTATAGGTATACATGCGCCGCCATTTCGGGAGAGCCGGTTTTCACCGTAGCTTTAACGGGTACGCACCGGAACATTTATCGGGATTAGTACCACGGAACGGCATATATCTACGTGTACTTGCCAGATAGATCTTGCGTTTCTCGTTAATGTATTAATTTTCAAGTGTCGCCAAGGGAAACTGAATAAAGCGTGCATGATGGCGTTTATGGCTGTCTTGAATATTGTTTTGAAAATCAACTAAAATTGTGATGTCACCATGATCAATTATTTAAATTTCTCGTAAACCTTTCAATTTATAATGTATAAACGAAAATATTCTTGAAAGGTTCAAACATGTTTTTGCAACACTCCCGCAATTGTTTGCCTCTGGGATCTCTCACGGGAACGAACGGTTTCAAGGGACGCATGTTTACCTTCTTGAAGGAGAGAAGCTAGCTGCGTAGTATGTCAAACGGATGCAGATCGCCGAGTCTCCACATCGCTCTCTTTCGACACTATACAACGCGTCTTGAAAATTCAACGAGTACCGCAAAAAGAGATCCCGTGGATGTCATTTGCGTCGGAAGAAAGTCACGGTTTCGTCGGCTGGGCGTTTCGCATGGATGTGAGATGATGCATCGCGGACCGGTTAGGTAAACGTTGCATTTGCATCTAAAAGAGTCTACCAGTAGTTTATATGAAAATGTAAAATGAAACAGTATTTCACATTGGATCTCTTCCGAGTTTCTCTCTCTCTCTCTCTCTCTCTCCCCCTCTCTCTCTTTTCTATTTCGTTCTCTGTTCCATTTTCTTTTACTTCCGATCTCGTTTCTCTCTTCTAAGCTGCTTGACGAACACTGTCTGCACGAACTGCACCACAAACGTAGCCAGTAGAATCAATTTTCTTCCTTCACCGGGAGAAATTGAAAGGTTACCACAAATATTTGCCCAGACCTATTAAAGACACGCAACGCGCCGTCGTGGAAAACGATTGGCCTTCCACGATCGATAATCATCGGTCGATATCTTCGCGCGGAATTTCATACGGCCATCGTTCGAAACGTAGAATATATCATAATATGATTTTTTTTTGCAAACTCGATCGTACATTGATAATATGGGAAAAATGTTGTTCCGTACAGAATTTATCTACGAAGCGATGCTTTACAAGATAGAAACGCTTTGCGCAGTACATCTTTAGATACATCCAGGTCGAGAGATGGAGTCGTTACCAACGAGACACCATCTGTTCCCGGCAGAAATTTCATCTCCGTGTAAAAAGCGAGCACACAAGGATCGGGAAAGGATGGATATAGCTAGCAGCTACACGATGACCCGACAAAATGTTGTTGGCTCTCTGTATAGCGCCGCGGTAAATCCACCGGTTCGTTGGGTGCTACCTGATCCGAACCAAGTGGTGGATTTACTCTTGGGCTCTAAGAGGCGATAACTTGCGGTTATGTTATCGGAATTGCGCTTTAACGCGGAACCACCGGAGCACGAATCGCCGGTATCTCATAATGGAAAATGTGGCAGGACTCGTGCTATCGATAAATCAACATAATGATGATTTATCGAATCATTTGCACAATTAGATAATTACTTTTATTATAAATAAACGAAAGAAATTTAGTATAGTCTTTTATAGCTATTATTGTTATTCCGAATTCTCTTAGAAATGCAAAATATCTAAATTTTATGCATAAATTTATATGAATTTCCTAAATACGCATGCGAGAGATGGAATCGTGAGAGCGAAATGTATTCGACCCCGCAACGCATACGAAATATAGACGACGTTGAAGTTAACCGGGGCAACGGATAGCGCGTTTCAGGCATAATTGCGAGATGGCATAGAAAAATAGATGAATGGTACGCGAAGTAATGGAGAGAGTTCTCTCTGCTGCCCCTTGTCGACTGTAGCAGGAATGACCCTTTATTACCCAAAAGCGCCCGAGGTAGCGCGGTGAAAGAGCGACTTTGATAACGCGCTTAACTAAGCGACTAAACGGATGTAAATCTATGCAGATTGCCTGCTGACAAAAATCTCGCGTACTCGAGAGTCGCACGGGCTCGCCATGGCTGCTCTCCGACTCCGACGGTAGTTTCCTGCAGGCGGAGTGTGCACTTAAAGGACACCCTTGGGACGAATTAGGTCGCTAATGGCGCGTCGTCGGGTCGCGATAGGTACCAACTTCGGAGATGCTTCTCGTTGTTTAACGGCGCGTCTATTCCACACGAATCCGCAATGCCGTGTCTGATTCTCGTGTCCGACTTCTACTTTCCAGTGTCGCGCTCACGCGAATTATCGCCGCCACGAGACACGACAATACGGAGTAGCGTTATTCCGGCATGTGTATGCGTCCGTGAGCTCTTCCTCGAGTTCGAAGCTCGGCATATACGACCGCGTATTTCCGGCCGATTGTCAGCGTCGCACCTTTCGCTGTCGCATGGTTAAAACACGATCGGAGGAAGGTTTTCTTTTGTCCCGGTAAAATAAAAGGCACCACGAATCGACGCTTTTTCCCATGGGATTCAGATCCTAGGTGATCGTTTCATTGGCAATCCACAAGGGAGAAAGAATGCCGCGGCGTACCAAGCCACGAAATAAAACGGCCGCTGGCAATCGTAGATACCAACTCCCAACCTAACTCGATGGCTCGTTTGGATTGGTGTGGTTTCATATGGGAATAAGAGAAAGAGAGAGAGAGAGAGAGAGGGGGAGAGAAAGTGAGAAAGAGCTGGACCGGATAACAAAACCCATGCAATGTAAATGTATGTAGATTGGTCGCTCTTTTTGTGGAACTGTGTGTGCAATCTAGCACCGTGGCACCCTTCACCCTCGTCCACCCTCTCTCTGTTCAGCTCCTTCCATCCCTTTCTCTCTTTTCTATATGTTTCTATGCTTTCACTCTTCCTCTCTCTCTTTCTATACGTCCCTTTTACCCTCATTCGTTCTTTCCCGTTGTCTCCGAATAATCACCTTCTCTGGTAATTACACCCCCTCCCCCATCTATCGCTAACCCTCGGATTCTCTGATTTATGCCGCTCTGTGTTCGCTGACGTCTAACGACCTCCAATGTTACGTATCGGCATTTGCCTCGGCGCTTTCCCAATGCCGGAATCACCGGTGGCTACCAACGCTCCCGTCATCGTTCCTATCGGAATGCGATCATTCATCCGCGCGGTAACGCTAAACGTTACCACGCCGTTGAATGTATCCCGCTTTATTCCACCCCCAAACGTATCCTGCATTTGGACACGACGGCGTGCAACGATGATATACCATGAACGGATGTAGAAGCTATGCGACATTAGTCAGCTTTTACGAATTAAATTACCCGTAGATACATTTTGCTCGTTTTATATGAAAAATATACTTAAAAACTTTGTTTTGTATATGCATTATTATTTATTTTAAAATAGAAATCCACTAAAATAGAAATCCACTAATCTGTACTTCATCTTTCTTTATAATTCTTTCATCGATTTCCGTTCTTTCTATGTACATTTCTAACGCTATAATTTAAGCGCGATGAAAATTTTATCAAATCTAATCAGCTTACAGAAACCTCATCTTTCCATATATCCGTTGCTGACGGTCTCTCGAACGAGCTATCGATTTTTTGAAGCGCTAACGAGTGCTGCACGTGACGTGAAAATAAGTCGTTGCCGTTCTTTCTTGGTAGGCAGTGCGATCGCCGAGCGATTCTCCTTCATAAACGACGCAACCTAAGTTGTCGACAGATAGGATGACGTTGGTTCATTAATAAAACCTTGGTCTAGGCGAAGTTTAGCAAGAAAAAAAGAGAAATCGAAACTCAAGGATTTGAGCTGGTAATCGGCAAATAAATGACATAGACACGCGGACTAACCGGTAATAACGCGCGCAAGTAGGTTAATCCACTGATATCAGTGGAAGCTATATTAATGGCCGGGCACTCCCGCTGACTACAAGAAACGATCATAATGAAGTAAGTGGTCTGCCATGGAAACGTTTATTACGGATTGCGGTTAAACTTTTAGTCTCTTGATTCTAATCTCCTGCGAAGAAAAAAATCTAAAGAGAATAATATAGATAATACAGTAAAATCGCATTTAAATTTGAATCTAAGTTTTTATCTCGTACTTTCGTTTTGAATAATAACATCATTGCAATCATAGATATTGGATATGGATCGTATTCTTTGTTATTTATTTTATTATATCTGTTTGTTTTTAATCAAAAATTTTGAATAGAATCGAAAACTTTGATTTTATCGTATATTATGAAAATTATATATTATTACGTAATTACAAAGAATATTTTTTTCTG
>Ga0157362_1001431_pt1 | contig 10151 bp, 5 predicted proteins | sample AttlaeALBM3_FD_111480 | JGI IMG/M metagenome (GOLD analysis project Ga0157362, IMG submission 111480) | Fungus gardens microbial communities from leaf cutter ant in Ribeirão Preto, State of São Paulo, Brazil - Atta laevigata ALBM3 | ecosystem: Host-associated > Fungi > Mycelium > Unclassified ... | reverse complement strand
TATATATATATATATATATATATATATATATATATATATATATACATATACATATATATATATATAAAACAAAGAGAATTATCTTAAAAATATGAAGGTCGCTTGAAAAGTTTTGAACCTTAATATAAAGACGGTATTACTCGTCAAAACCATTCTGGTACTACAATTGTACATGTTTTGCAAGATATCTATGAAAATTGTAACCATTTTGAACACTCAGTTGTCGTTTGAGAATCATTTGTGCCATCGATGTCAGTTTTTGTAAAAATAGAAAAAAATCAGATAAAATGGAATATCGACAATGGCCATTACAAAAATTTACGAATATGCCTCTCCGCGCGTGCTCTCTGAAGAGAGAAACTTTTGAGGCGAACATATACACACATAAATGCATAAATGTTGTATCTGTGTGCATAAACACTAGTCCACACTGAAGACAGTTGAAATGTGACAACAATATGTCCCTGTCGCCACTCAGCGTACGAAAATCAAATTACAAATTTAAACTACTCTAGTTCAGAAACGACACTGCTAGGCCCTTTATTTTTTTTATTTAAGGTTTCTATAATATTTTTACATTACATATTTATTTAAAAAATTATTTATAGAAGCTTTTCACAAAGTATTAAAACGTTACTTCGACAAGGCTTGATATAAGAAATAAGATAAAAAAATAAGAAAGAAAATTACGTGTTAAAAACTGAAACTTTGAAAGTGAATATCTCCATTTCGGCACCGCTAGGGTCTTTGAATTTTAATCACATATAAATGAAATTATTTTAAACGTAATATTTAAATTTCAAAAATCTGTAGAAACTCAATTTCTCAGAGAAATACCTTAATTAACTATCCACCGTATTCACCAGATCCCCAACGACTTTTTCCTGTTTCCTAGCTCAAAGTTAGGCTTAGGTTCGGAGGACACAGATTATTATCAATCATAAACACTGACATCAACTGGTACAAATGACTCAAACAATAACTGAACGTCCAAAATCGCTACAATTTTCATAGATATCTTGCAAAATATGTACGATTGTAGTACCAGAATGTTTTGAGTACCATCTTGTTGAGGCTTAAAATTTTTCAAACAATCTTCGTATTATATGAATATAGAATTTTGCTAATGTTACGTTATATATCTAGTATAATACAGTAACGTACAATACATTGTACAATGATAATATTTAATATCTCGCATTATGAATGTAATAAGTGGCAATTGATAAGGATTATAACAGATAAACGGTAAACATATATGGTAATCTTGTTAGCGCATGCACATATACGCAATATGTATGAAACAATCAATTGCACGTTAATTAGGCTCGATGGTGACAGATCTCATTCTCGTATTTACTATGGAACGTACTATATTTACTTTGATCATTTGCAAGCAAGGTTCTTACAAGGTAAGAAGGAATTTTGTTGTCACAAAAACGTTTCTGCTTCTACATTTGATATAAAAATTTTGTTATTATTAGATATCAATTATTTGATAATATAATGTAATAAAATTTATTTTCATTTTTACTAAAATACAGAATTTTGTTGAATATATTTGCTAGTAAAAGCTTTATTTATTTATCACATTGAATTGACTAATTTAAATTATTATTAAACAAAAAATATATATTATAGAAGCTATATAGTTTGTTGCAACGAAATTATTAGATACTATTATTTTAATGACAAATTAATTTGTTATAGCAAAAATATTTTTGGTAAGTAGTATTATTAACAAATCTTATTTTATCTATATAATAAATGAAATTTATTGTAATAACATAGGAAAGTGGTTCAAATATGAACGATATCTTCTGTGAATACAACATTGAAAAATGTGTTAACACTATAAGTATTTATACAAAATTACATAAGAAAAAAAGCAATGCGTAATAATTAATCATATTGTTATTGCCACGTAGTAATCAATACAAATTGAAAAGAAAATTTATTAGTAGCATATTTTATACATAGGTCAAATATAAACAATACTATTTTTTGTATGAATATAAATCAATCATGTAGATAGAGAGAGACGTATTTACACTGAGTGCCAGGTGAAGATGTTTGCTTATGTCCTAAGTACATGTGGTCTTCCAACAGTTGTTACAGTTGTTATTGTAGTAATTTCGATGTTCGAATAAATAGTACCAAGTACCGTTGCGCAAGTTCTGGTTCATGCGTTGATCAAGTTTTCTGGAGAGTGAAAATGTTAAAGCCAAAATTGAAATTTGATGTAACCTGCGTGCACAATTCAGAGAACAGATGCTATCGAAAGTGTAAGAGCATACATTTGATACTATTTGTTTGAATATCGTAATAATGACTATAGAAACAACTGCCATAAGATCTATGTAGGGCGTGAATAGATACCTCTACCTGTCACTCACTGTAAATACATCTATCAATGTTGATTTGTTTTACAAAAAAAACATGCTTTATATTTGACCTCTACATACAAAGTATGATATTAGAAAATTTTTTTCTTTCTGTTTATTTCTGTGTATTGATTGCTACATGACTATATAAAGATATAAATAATTATTATGTATTGATTTTTCTTTTATATAATACTTATATAATATACTATAATTATATATGATTATATAAAAAATTGACATTTTATAGATAATTATATATAACATTTTTTCCCGTGAAAGGTATTGATAAATTTTGATAATTTCGCAACTATCAATACGATTGAACGCACGAAAAATATTACATTGTAATAATAAAATATAATACATTGTGATTTTAACTACATCTTGTTTGTAACATGTAAATCTATATGTTTCTAATGTATATAACTCCTCTCCTGTACATGTGTTTGTATTAAATGAATATTAATATATTACTGTTAATTAATATTATTTTTTATAATTATATTTTATGTGTCATAAAAAAATATTTTTTATTAAGGGACGCATTTTTTTTGCCTCGGGCGCCAAAAATGTTCCGGCTTTAGCCTTGATCTTGTCATATGTTATCAATTAAGGACACTCTCCTGTTATCTCCAGAAAGTTTTAGCCATCGCACATTATTCATTAAAAAGTTATTAATAAATAAAATTAATTAATAAATAAAATTATTCTTTTTAATATTTAAAACAATAATGTGATGTATTAAGTTCGGAAAGTTTGTTTCAAATTTTGAATGGATATCAATTGCACACGAGCCATTTGCGCATAAATCACAGCGCTAGAAAAAAGAATAAAGAACTCCCTACGCAGAAGTTGCTGTGATTGGCAGTGTACAAATGAATCATTCTCTAAATCTTATATTAAATCTGAAATTTGAGATGTAATATTTTAGTCAAAATATAATTTTAGTGAATTAAATATGTTTTATTTAATGACCTTAGCTCATTTTTCAGGTAGCTACATAATGCTCCAAAACGAAGGTTTCTCATTCGCGATGAATTGATTAAGGTGAATTTTGAGAACTTTAATTTCTTATCGCGAGGAAAGAAAAAAATACAATAATTAATAGTCAGACGGGGCAATGTCGGGAGAATATAGAAGAAGCTTCCTATTTGAAGTCCATTATCTTACGGATGGATGTCGCGATGTGAAATCTGGCATTATCATTCCAGCAAACGAGAATGGATTGAAATGAATTCAGATTTTTAAAAATATGGATTCATAAATGTTAAAATGAATTCTTTTCAATTCTGAATGCATTTTTATTCATTTATAAGAATTACATGAAACAAATGTCTATTCCTTTTCAGTCTTGAATGCATTTTTATTCATTTATAAGAATAGCATGGAGTATATCTCTATGCTTTTCAATCTAAAAATAATATTATGGTATTTTGTACGCATCATGAATACTACTCAATTCAAAATGAATAGGAAATGAATAGGAAATGCAGTTTTTTAATCCAATTGAATAAAAAAAGTTTTTATTTAAAAATAAATCTAAATGTTATTTAATTTATTTAAAATTATGAGTAGGAAACATTTCGTTTTAAACCAATTAAGTTCAAAAAACTTAACTAACATAAAAATAATTTATGTTCTTTATTTCTCTTTGATTAGAAATAAAATAAATGATCAATATTAATATTAGCAAATCAAACTGAGCACATTCCAAATATTACTCTGATTGTGGCGCGAAACTGGCCAGATTATCTAATTTTTATCCGATGTCCAATGTCGTCTTATAGTAATATAAATTGTTTATATTTCATATCTGTTAAATGATGATATTTTTATTGTATCCATATAATTTCATGCGCTAGATTAGCTGGTTATAATTAAAATACACAATAAATAACATACTTATTAATTGAAGAAGTAGTGCAGGAAGTAACGCAGAAGATTCATATAATTTCAGATATAATTATTATAAATGTCTTAAGAATAAAATTTATAAGCCTTAAATATAAATGTTTTTTTTTCGAATATTAAACTAGTTCGAATCATCTCAGCTCGAATCTAATCCATTTCAATCCATTTCAATCCAATCAATCCATTTTAATCCATTTTCGTAGATTTAAAGTACACATTCAAAAATTTTAATCTATTTTAATCCATTCTCGTTTATTGGGTGATGGAAGAAAACTTCATGCCTGTTAGTCAATTCAGGGCGCTTCTGTGCAGCTTTCAGTTTGTCCAACTGGAAGCTATATTTTACCGTTGATGATCTTTAATTGAAGACGCTCATAATATACAATAGTCTTAAGAGATCCCAAATGCTCGAGAAGAACTTTCTTTATGTAAAGCCTCGGCTTAGCCACTATTTGTGTAGACGCATTGTTGATTCTCCACGATCTTTTCCGACTAACGTTATTGTATAGGATCCAGCTTTCATCATCCATCACGATCCTCTTTAAAAAAAGATTCTTTTTAGTGCCATTGAAACAGCACATTGCAAGTGTTCATATATTCCAGCTACCATTCATCAATTTCGTGTGGCAAATATTCAGTCGAGATGAAAAGCCTCTTTAGGTAGCCATACACGAATTATGTTTTGAAAGTGTGCCAAAAATATTCCTTTTACCATAGTTACAAGATTGATATCGCTGTAACTAACATAGATTTGTTCTGTAAGGGATCAGCTAACATCATGATTTCCATTTGCGTCTTATGACCAGCAGAGATGTTATTTTTTACTTTTGTTACAATAGTTAATTATTTATTATTATCATTATTACATATTTATAAAAACATTATTGAAGCAATATGGAGTAAATATTAGATATATATATAATATGGACCGATTAGAATAAATTTAATTAAATAAAAGAATTTACACAATAACCAACATTACATCATACTTTCCAAGAAAGTATAGAGATACAAAAATACCCTAACAATCTAAATAGAAATAATGGCTACAACATAAATAAAATATAAAAAAAACCATTTTCCCGGAAGACTGATCGATTTCTCCCACCTTCCGCCCCTTCCTTCCCACCCACAATTTTCTTCTTTCTCCTCATCACTTCAAAGTATAATATAAAAAGAAACGGTCCAGAGAAACAGTTCAGGCTGCTCCTCGCCCTGATGAAGTGGACTGCAAGGTTCACGAAACTTTGACATTCCAAGAATGGATCTGAACACGGAGGAAACCCGCGAAACACATAATCTTTATATAGAAAGCACCCATGGAAGCTTCAAGAATATTATCAAATAAAAGAATTCTATATTCGGTCACGCGATATGCAGAATTACAAAATATAAATAACGATAATGATAATTTGTAGTACTGATTATCATTTTTTATGTTGATGCAAGTATAATCATTAGCTTATATATACAGAGTATTTCTAAGACATTAAGGACAAACTTTAAAGAATAAGAGATCTCAATGAAAGAATCAATTTTTGTGTTTCTAAACTTGTATTTTTTCTCTCTCTCCAATTTTTTTAAGGAGCTATGTTTGAGATATAAAAAATTATGAGCTATGTTTGAGATATAAAAAATATTATAATATTAAGGTTATTTGAACCTTAATATTATAATATTTAGATATCATATACGAATTAGATATCATATACGAACTTTATGTACAAGACATGTAAATAAATCAACAATTATAATTATAACGATTATAATTTCGACCTAATGTGATCATCTTCAATAATACAATATCAATAAAGAAATTGAAACATGAGCTGATTAAATTGAACATTACATTAAAAGTAGTCAAATGCACAGTAATTTCTCTTTGTAGATAAACATAATTCAAAATAAAATGCATTTACAAAATTACAAGTTTCATTTATGTATACCTTATCCTTCATTATCCTTCATTATATCATCATATCCTTCATTTTAAGAATATATGGTTCCGAAACCATAGTATTTCATGAATATTTCTATTAAAATAAGTCCATGTATCACTAAATCTCTCAGTTAGTCGATTTGATGTAAATTGATCATCTTCATTCGTCATTAGTCATAGCAATCTCAAATATGTTATAGATTTGTATATAATTGAGACTCGTAAATGCTTTATAAATGCATTTTATTTTGAATTATGTTTACATACAAAGAGGAATGACTATGCACTCCCAATTAGCTGTTTTTAATGTATTGTTTAATTCATCAATCCATGATTCAACTTCTTAGTTATGCTGAATATAGGATTCCTTTATTTAATTAAATTTATTCTCATCCAATATTCGTTCCATATTATTTAAATAATGTTTTAATATGTATAATGATAAATAATTAACTATATTAAATTGTAACAAAAGTAAAAAAAACATCTCTGCTGGACAAGCCGATACAAATAAAAATCACGATGTCAACTGATCTCTTACGAAACAAATCTATGTTAGTTACAGCGCTATCAACCTTATAAATAAATTCTAATTCTTCATCTTTCCATCTAATGTCTATGGAAATGATTGCATTTAAAAAAGCCTGCGAAGTTTTCTTGGCAAGCTCATTAAGAAAATTTGAAAATAAACACAAAATCGTTCGGAGCGCCCTCATTCTCACTGATTAAATAGTAACATGGAGCGCAAAAAAATTTAATACAATCGATCTTTCCCAACATCCTATATTTTCGCGTGAAAAGTTATGAACCTATATAGAACTTCATTTTGTTATAAAGTGTGTGTATATATATATATGGACATAGGATTCTACTTCGTACCTTTCTATGAAGAAGCATCACCAAAAAATAAGGCACATAAGTTTGGATAAGTTTTGGATTGTATCCCATTTTGAGTGGAAAATTGTAAACCTATACAAAGCAAAGTTCAACTTGAGTTTAGAGTTTTCAACGCAAAACATTTGCAATCTTCTTCATAGGAGAAGGGAGGAGGCGGAGTGAAACTCTCTATATCTATGTACACTTTACGATGCAAAGCAAGGATTCACTTTCACCATGTGATGCTATATTGCTTCCATGGATTCATAACTTTTCACACAAAATTTTAATCCAAATCACATTGATTTACATTAAGTAAGTTTTTTAATTAACTGACTGGGATAAACTTCTGAAAACATCCAACATCAATTGTCACGAATTTTGACAATTTTCACTTGTTTCCAAGCGAAAACAAGATTAGAATGAGAAGAGCTTTCTGCTTCTTTTCCTCTTGTTGTTTTATTCGCTCTTGATATGTCGAAGATTGCCGAAGATGAAAAGGATAGCCTCTATCTCTGCTTCGCTCGCTCAGCGCCGAAGCTGGCCGAGTGCGGCGTCACTTGGTGGGGCAAAAGTAGAGCTGAAGATTCTTTGAGATGTCCGGGACCAAATGTGCTGATTCCCGCTGATCGGTATCTCGAGTGGAGCGTCGCTGCGCGCTCGTGGGAGATGCTGATATTCGGTTCGTCTTCGGTAGTGTTCGGTGGATATCTGCCATTGCTGCTATCACCCTGAAATTATGTTTGTTTTAGTTTAAAAAAATTGCGAGCGCACGGCGCTTCATCATTGCACAAGGCCTCTGGCCGCTACATGCATTTCGGGATACATCGTTACAAAAGCATTCATTTAACATCATTTAAGAGTACTTCTGCCAAAATTCGTAACAATCGAACGTTGGATGTTTCGAAAGTTTATCTATCGAATGATTAATTGCAGGTACAGCTTTTACGGAGGAAATAAGTTCTAAAGACTTATTTATTTTATATTTTATATGTATTTTAATCATGGTAACACACGCATATATAATGCAAATATGTTATTAATGCAATATTTAAATTAAATTAAATTCCATCCTTCTTGTTAATAACATTTTAATAAATGAGCTAAAACTTTTTAGAGGTTACTCAGGAAAGTATCTTCGACAACATGTTTTAAGATCAAGATCATTGGAAGTGTTTTCCTTAAAGTGAATAATTATCTTAATTAATTCTTTTTATATATGAGATTTATATATGAGATTTATATATGAGATTTATATATGAGATTATATGATATAAACATGTGTACAGTATCAGAAATTTAAATTCATGAAATTTGCTGAAAACAAAATTTCGAGATTACTGCAAAAATTATAATTAATTTTGCGATTTGAAGAGAAGAGAAATCATCAATCATGCAATCTTTGTTGAATTGAGCTCTTCATTAATTTAATTGGTAGAATGGTTCGTTATCGCCATGTGATAATAGTTAGTTGATCCGGTCGTGAATGATACTGAAGAATTGAAACGATAGATGTTTTTCTACGTATTTAACTCGTACAGATTGAAATTATTGATCATGGATCACAAACGATTAAATATTTCGACGAAAAGACCTACTTGTGTGAGGTCCAAACGGAACAAACGGTAAGTGCAATCGTTTCACATTTATTTGCGTTTTAGTGCTGAATTACGAAACTTGTGATTTATGTGACAATTAGGGCTGTTATTTGATAAATATATTAATTTTCCCCTCTTTTTCTAAGATAAATATTTGTATCTTTTAAAAATTTTTTACTTTCTTATTTCTAAATTTGATTGACTATATTATTTATAACTAGATATATAAGAATACAACTAGAAATTTTAGATGCAAGTAACAAAAGAATATTCTATATCAAAAAATGATATTTATTTGTATTATGACTTATATATAATTTTAAAAAATAAGAATCATTATCAATTTTTAATATTATACTTTAATATTATACTAATTTTTATATTCTAACTCTCATAGTTTAAAATCTGAATGTTTCGTCAAAATTCAGTTTGGAAATTATATCACTATAACGATAACAATAATAAATGTATGTGACATGAATTAACTGATATAATTATAGAACAAATTTTATTATTTATACATTTTTAATAGGAATTGATTTATATAATGAATATCATCAAGAAATTGAAAGAATAATCAAATCTAAGATATGTTTAAAATAAAAACAACAAACCGTCACTAAATAAAAATACGCAAAACATCTAAAGATTACCTAAAATATTCTTTTTATTCAAATTTTATAATACGTTTGTAACAAAAAAAAGTATGTAAATTTTTAAATAATATATAAACACTATATTTCTAATATAAATTTATGTATTTCTTTTTTTATTCTTTGTCATTTTGAAGCGGCTGTTATATTAACTTTGCACAAACATTTTTCGCTTTAAGAAATTCTTTAAAATAATATTCAAAGATTATAATATAATATTGAATTATAATAATTCAAAAAGAAGAATACTATTTAATATTTTTAAGATAGTTTTATTGTTTGAAAAACCCTCAAAAAAGTTATAATTTTTGTAGTCTCAAAGAATATTAAATCTTTTGTAATATAAATAATATATTATAATTTGTAATATAAATAAAATATATGAAAAACAGCAACTTTAAATTTAGAAATAATAAGAAATATTTCTCATTTTATAAACACACTGTATACACTATATATTCTGTATACATATTGTGCAATATTTTGAAACTTTTTTCATGTTTTGTGACAACTTGTTGCCAGTGATTCTGATATCTTTTTCTCGTAAATTACGAATCTGTAATTAAAAATGTTCCACCATGTCAGATTTTTGGAAAAAACCGAGTTAAAGTGTAAAAAAAAGAAAACGCTTCTGATTACTTTTTAAGTTATTGAAAAAAAGTAGGATATAGAAATTTTCGGGAATTAGCTTAATGGGGCATAAGACTCTTTCGTCTTCAAAAGGAATGCCTTATTTTTCATGATTTTTTTTGAAAAGGTACATAAGACTACAAAGTTTGAATTTTTT
>Ga0157362_1001430_pt1 | contig 10151 bp, 6 predicted proteins | sample AttlaeALBM3_FD_111480 | JGI IMG/M metagenome (GOLD analysis project Ga0157362, IMG submission 111480) | Fungus gardens microbial communities from leaf cutter ant in Ribeirão Preto, State of São Paulo, Brazil - Atta laevigata ALBM3 | ecosystem: Host-associated > Fungi > Mycelium > Unclassified ... | reverse complement strand
CTGACATTTTCAATCGAGAATAACTTTATGATGCAGACAAATCGACTAATGTTTCTATGGGGTTATGTTGACAGATGCCCAAGTTTATTGTATGACGTCTATGATCTATTTATTTCGACCACCGCTAAAGCCATCTATAGGAAAACGGCGGAAACAAAGTTGTACGCCTAATAATAAGATTAGCAGTGCGTAGCTGATTGACGGCTGTCGCGGACGCGGATACACGCCAGGAACAGATCGCGATCGCGGCTCGATGCTTTGAAAAGTATTTTCTCCATGGCAACGGAATGTGAAAATATTTGAATTTGATGATGATCGACGACCAAGAACATGTTATTACGCTTCTCGACCTATTTAACAGATCAAGCAATGATCCTTAAAGCTTTACAATGAATATTACTTGAGTTCTTCTTCCAAACCATAGTTTCATCAGATGCCTCTCAGTCGGGAGGAAATTGTTGTGATAAATCGGATCCGATCAAATCATTATAATCTTAACTATAACCATTATATAGTAAAAACTGTCCATGCGAGGATCTCTGCCAAGACATTAATCACCTCGTATTTCATTGTCAAATAGCGCGCTCCAAAGCCAACAAACTTGTTAGTTATCTCCGTAACCGTTTTCCTAACTCTCTAAATAATAATATTTTCCCATGTCTTAAAAATCCTACTCTAAAAACGTGTCGGCTCTTAATAGCATTCCTTTTCTCTATAAACAATTCTGATTTGTTTCGCTGTCTCTCCTTCTGACGCCCTTCCTGTGAGGTGTGCGCAAATTGATCGCTCACGGGAACTTGCTTCCCCCCATCTTTAATCACGTCGCTACTGGCCGTATTATAAGCAGTCCAGCTTATAATACGGGAGCTATAAAAAAGCAGAAGATGACGGCCGAGAAGTCTCGGCGGAAAAGATTCCACTTCTGGCTACTGTCGATGCCGTAAGTAGATGCGCAAGCGCGTGCACCAAGTGATTGAGAATCTTTCGACAGAGACAGAATATTCCTTCTCTATTGCTGGAGTGATGCGAGGAATATGGCGACTGTTCGGCGGCCGAGAAAGCTTGACGGGACAGAGCTCTTGCCCCAGATAAATTTCATCGGTGGTGTAGCGGCACAAGCAGCTGGTCGGCTGCTGACTACGATCGATAAGACAAAGTATTGTCTGTCTTGGGGTTACGTCGATGCAGGGATCATATGCAGGCGGCCGGTTGCTTGCTATCGAGAACTCCGGAGAGTAGTTGAGTACTCTCGATTACTTTTTCTCGCGACGGAATCAGCAGGAGTCGGAGCGGATTGAAACGGAATTGCGGCAAGAGCTAGAAAAGAATCATGAGCATTAGCAACAATTTATGTCCTTATATAGTTTTGTTCCTCCCGCTTGTATTGTTCTGAAATCGCTCGCAGTTCTCGAGCGAGAGCGATATTCGATCGGTTTCGGAAAACTTTGGCGAAACGGCTGTTATTTGTGCGTTATTTTAAATACGTGTCGCGGATCGATGGTAATGATGTCAGGGTTCATAAGAATGAATTCGGCATGCATTGTTATTATTATTTGTTGTACTCTGTTAAATGTGTGCTACCGCGAATCTTATTTCGGAATCCGTCGTGAAATGTCTGGATATAGTTGTAGTTAAGCATTCGCTACCAATCGGCACGATCGATAATGATAAACACCGAGTCAAAAGGTGTAATATAAGTCATTACACATAATGATTCTGAAAGTCTAATTTAATTGACAATTCCGGCTATCGCGGATTTGGTTTCGGAGATATTTCGGAATGCGATCAAACTACCCACAAATACTAGATTAGCCGATCCGGAATTCCACCTACCGCGTTGTGTGGATTTCTTAATTGATTCCAGTGCAACATTGTCTTTGTTTCTCCGTCGATCAAATCAATTTATCACGTGAAAATTATGATCTATATTTATGATACAAAAGACGCGCGTGGATGCGATACACCAATCCTTTTAAAAAAATCCCCTTAAAAAATTACGATATGTTATTTGTCGAAATTGGGAAAGCAATTAGCCAAGTTCTGGATTGAGGAATTTACAACAGGTAGACCGAAATCTGAGGAGGAAATAGCTTGCAAAGCATTTTTTGTGAAAACCGTCTTTCGCAACACTCAAGAGCGATACATAATTCATCTACCATTTCAAGATATAAATAAGCGTCTTGGTGAGTCACAGACTCTATCGCACTTAAACGTTTATTAGCTTTAGAACGCAAATTCAACGGTAATGCCGAGCTGAGAATCGAATATACTCGAGTCTTGAAGGACTATTTAAAATTGAACATGTCATTAGTAGAAAATCCCGATGGATATTATATGCCTTACCACGCGGTGATTAAAGATTTCTAGTAGTACTACCAGGGTTCGATCAAAACAAGTAACAAAATATTCCTAAACATTGATGATAGGTCCGAAAATATAAAATAAATTATTTTTACATTTAATTCAATTTCGCACTTATATTGGTCATTACAGCAGATAACGAGGAAATGTTTTATCAGGTACTGTTACACGAAGACGATAGACATTATCAATAAATTCTTTAGCGTAAAAATGATAAGACATATCAACTCAATACGATCACGTTTGATGTTTCCTCCTTACCGTTCCTCCTTGCTATTCAAAAACTCGCGGATAGCGAACATCATGCATTTCCCCGAAATTCTTAAAGGTCACTTATACGTAGACGACTTGTTTTCCGACGCTGAGACTATCGAGAGGTCCGAACGATTAGAAACGAGATTACTGCGTTAGCCAGTAGTTGTAGTTTCACTATCAGTCAATGGGCATCTAATGACGAACGTGTTATCAGCGACTTGGAGATTAACACGCAAATTTTGCTCTCAATGCAGATCTCTTAAAACGTTAGGGACATTACGAAGCACACATGATAATAAAATATATTCGGTTCGACCCATTAAAATTATTAAAAAATGGACAACGCAGTGTCTTATCAGAAATCATAAAGATTTATGATTCGATGGATTTGTTAGGTTCTATAATCCCCTACGCTAAAAAATTAGGACACATGACGGTGCGGAATTCAATGGGACGAGTCCATCGCAAAATATTCATGTTGAATGATCAGAATTTACTCGATAATTAGTACTGGTAGATCAATTTTCCTTAGATAGTAAATTATTAGTAAAAAATGTGACATGACAATTTTTGTCCGTCATTATCGAGGATTGTCTATGGAGTGATTTTGTGTCCTTCTGGCTAAGAGGAAGAGCGCGCAAACGGGCGCGCGTGCGAGAGCACATGCGAGCGTGCGTTAATTATTTGTTTATTTAATTTATTTTTTACGACTTATTTTTTTTTAGTCAGTTTTACATTTAGATCTAAAATCACCGATGTAATCGATTCGGTAGCTGAAGTTTTGTAAGTTTGTTTTACCCAGTTTGTCTGAAGAAGGAAGACCACTACGCAGAGGAGATCGAAGATCCGGTAATAGGCTGGGAGCTGCCTCACCCGAGGGCCCGAACACGCAGGTCGCATAACTTTATATCCTTTTGTAATGCGCTCTCATTCTTTGCTATATCACACGCAAATTACAAAAAGGATAGCTGAGGAGGAGATCAATCAGAAAATATAAAAATATAGAAAATATAAAAATATCCCGACACCAATCAGCGCCATATACCAGGTGTATAAGCTTAAATCCGCTGTTTTTTAGTCAGAAAAACACATTTTTTTTTTCCTAGGAAGCAAAAACAAATTTATTTAAAGTACTTGCCCTCGCTAACTATATTTTCCCATCTTTCGGGCAATTTGTGTATACCACGCCAAAAAAATTCCTCATCTTTCGAAGCAACCACTCATCAAGCCATTTTCAGACATCTTCGTAAGAATCGAAGTGCCACTCAGCAAGCGTGACACATCGACGAAAACAGATGATAGTCAGAAGGTGCCAGATCTGGTGAGTAAGCGGGATGGGGTAACACTTCCCAGTTAAGTGTCTCCAAGTAGTTTTGGACCATTGTTGACGTGTGCGATGGTGCTTGTCGTGGAGGAAAATCAGCTTGTCCTGTCTTTTCCGATAATGCGGCCTTTTTTCACGCAGAGCACGGTGCAATTTGATCAGTTGGTGGTAGCGGTGAGCATTAACAGTTTTACCAGATTTTAACAGCTCATAGTAGATGACACTCTCCTGATCCCATCAAACACACAACATCGTCTTCCGAAGCGATTTATTCTTGAGGAAGATATTGATGGTTGGGCGGAATCAACCCAAGATTTCTTGCGATTCTGAAAATAGATCCACTTTTCATCGCCTGTCACAATCCGATACAGGAACGACTTTCTTTTTTGTTCTGGCAAGCAGAATTTGGCATGTGTTTTGACGTCGCTCCATCTGTCTATCGTTCAGTTTATGCGGCATCCATTTTTCGATCTTTTGAACCTTCCCCATGGCATGTAGCCGCATGGAAATGGCTACTTGAGAAACACCCAATTGTTCGGCAAGCATTTTTTGCAATATCGTCCTTGTCCAAAAGAGCCTACAATTGACAGTCCTCAACCTTCCTGGGCCGATTTTCACGCTTCTTGACTCAGGTCAAAATTGTCGTCATTAAACCGGCGAAACCAATCTCTGCACGTTGTTTCCGATAAAGCATTGTCGCCATAGACCTTCACAAGCATTCGATGCGATTCGGCAGCCGATTTCTTCAAATAGAAACAGAAAAGCAAAGCTTCCCGCATATGCTTTTTTTTTAGCAAAAACTTAGACATGATTACGAAAGAAAAAATATATGTTGTTGTATGAAATTGCTGATGATGTGCACTGGTTAATGTTGACAAATGTCAAACACATAAAAAAAAGTGTATTGTGTGCCCAGGGGCAGCTTTGTACACTCGCTAATGCCACCTATGAGCAAACAGCGGATTTAAGCTTATATATTTGGCTTATATATTTTATAATGATATAATATGTGACATCATATATAATATAAGGAATATAATATGTTCCGAGACAGCAAAATATCTGAAAAATTATAAATTTTATAAAAAACTTTTTTTTTATAAAAGATAAAAGTTGTAGAGTTTTAAAAGTTAGTCGCTGGCTTTATTAGTTTGACTTTGGGTGGCGTCGCCAAGATAGAGCAAAGTCAACTCAGATTTTTTAAGTGAAACTCCTCATTTTTTCTTTCATTTTCCTTGTTTTCCTTATTTAGATTTTTTCAAAACACTGTAATTTTATCTATTTTAGGTAAGTTGTTTAAAAGTTATTGAGTATTTTATGATGAGATGTAGATGATCGGTCACGAAAATTGTTCATCTTTTGCGCTAAAACTTATATATTTTGTTTAACAGGTCATAAGCTATAACACATGAGAAAACCATTTGAATTCACCGGGACCAAATTTCATATAGGATTAGCGAGGTTCTTTCCTACTTTAAAAAGTTGTTAATAGTAAGTCAAAAAAAGTTCTGCAATAAACTCTAAAGAGCTTCGCGTAGAAAGTCGAAAAAAAAGGATGTAGAATTTATATAGAAAAATATGTACCTTTAATTTAAAAAAGAAATACTCAAAGTACATATGAAATAATAAATATGAATAAGCGACTTTCTTCTTGTTATTTTAAAGTAGAAAATTTTTGTTTTATATAGCAGAACTGTTATTTTACCTGTTAACTTCTTGACGCAGGAAATTTAATTTAAAGCAGAGAATTTTTTTATATAGCAGAATATAAATTAATTCCTAAAATCTCCTTAATGATACAAGTTGGTATATAAAAGGGCAATAGAAGAATCAAGAACGGTAATTCTTGTGCAAACCAATATAATTAACAAAACTTTATTATCATTAATGCGCTAAAATCTGAGATAAAAGTTTTGAGAGGCATTTTCAACGAAATTTAAATCATTCTCAACATACATAAATTAAAATTAAACTATCCTGATAATCTGACCGCTATTGTTAATTCGTAATGTCTTCATAGCTTTTCTTGCGAAAACTTTTTATGTTTGTTGGATTGGATAACCAAGATAGAACTTAAGAAAAGCGCAGTAAGACGAATGGTTGGCACCAAGATTGCACAGATTATTAGGATAGTTTAATTTTAATTTATGTATGTTGAGAATGATTTAAATCAAGTCGAAACGCACGAAAGAAAATGTATGTCTAACAAAAGAGACAATATAAATTTATATCTAATATTATATTAGCGCACTAACTACCGCGTTGACTCCTACTTCCAAAGAATTTTTGTTTTATATGGCAGAACTTTTTTTTTGCCTCACTGTTAACAACTTTTTAAAGCAGAAAATTTATTTTAAAGCAGAAAATTTTTGTTTTATATAGCAAAACTTTTTTGTTAACAATTTTCTAACGAAAGGCAGATGGCTAACACCTGTTGGAAGTCACTCAGGATCATTATTTTGATAACATATATCAAGGTAAACGTTATTGGGCGATGTTCCCCTAATCTGAATTTTTATCTTATTTCACGTTTGGTTGTCGTACAATATTCACCTTGTAATGTGATCACTTGTAGAGCCAAGATTTAGCAAGGTCTAATACGGTTGTCGAACATTACTAATCGACATTAATATTGAATTTATCGTTGTCTCTCACGGATGTCGAATCTATAAGACCTATCAAGCTAAGTTCTGAAAAGTAATTGTAAACCGGCTTTTTAAATACACTTGTTTTTTTTGTTACTTTTTGTATTATTCTTATGGTCTATCTCTCTCGCCCTTCGACAATTTTCTCACTATAACTTACCCCTGTTGCCGTCGCGAATTTCAATTGTGCGTAACTTTCGTAAAATAAGTGGAAATTAACGAAAGAGTGAGAAAACGCTCACTCATGCCTAGCACCCAACTTGTTTTAAAAAAAGTTCTAAAATTTTGCGAAAATTCTATCTGATTATTGAATCATCCCATAAGAGATTCCACTTATTTGAGAAAATATAATAGAGCACGCTACGAAGTTGTTACTCGTAAGTACGGGTACAAAGGTTACGACGACATTTAACTCCATGAATTTTGCAACGCTAGCTATATCAGCAGCTAGCTATATCAGCAGTTACAGCACTTCTTTCTACGCTCGAGTGGGAAAAAAGGTCATCAAATTATTGTATAAATCATGAGTTGCGCCGTTAAAAACCATGACCGAGACTAGAATTTTGCGGCGCGTTACTATTAACACAATTATATTGCAAAATTGATAACACATATCATAATATCATAATATTGAACAAAATGGCATTCTGATGTGATTCAACTATCGTTTTACAATGATTGAAAACATCACCTACACTAAAAACTTTCGTAGCAAATCGCGTTGTAGATATTCAGGTGCACTGCGGGTCAATCCAGTGGAAACATGTCAGATCTGAGGATAATCTAATTGACATACTGTCATTTGCCGCGTACTTTCTTGAGAAACCAAACGTGGTTAGTACGACCGCCGTGTTAACTAACGAGGGACATTTCACAAATGTCCAGCACCGATTTGTGATGCATTCCAATATTCACTACTAGAGCTAAAACTATAGGTGCAGTCTACGTTGCGTGTGCTACATTTTCAGTACTGACAGAGAATATCGGACCATTTATTCTCCATGAAATATGTTATTAAATACAAAAATCTAAGAAACACGTATTTTTTTTTATATGGGCACTAATTTTTGTTTAAATGGTGAAATACTCCTTCGAAGGATGCTTTTTCTCTTTCGAATATTGTTAGAAGTATAAAAGATAAAAAATAATTTTTTAAATAAAAGTTATACGGTTTCTAGAGAACTTTAAAGTTGGAAAGAAAAACAATTAAAAAGTTTTTTTTTGTTTAACAGTATACCTTCTCCCCTCACAAATTTTTCTCAAATTTAAAAAATTTTTTTTTATCAAATTAAAGATTTTTTTTTTCAAATTCATGTATAATTAAGTATTAAAATATATCATTTTTGAGAATTAATTATAAACGCTTCCTTATATACTCTATCTACGCTTATTGTTAAATTCACAATATCAAATTAAAACCAATTTAAATTATTTTTAATTACTTCTCTAAGCCGCCACTGCTCCTACTAAAAAAATTATTAATTTAACTAAAACGATAGGGTTAAATAATTTAACTCAGAAAATGTATTAAATTTGACTCAAATTTAGTTCATTATTCGCTAGATGCATAGGTTAATGTGACTTAATAAAGAGTAACTCACTATTGTATTTTAATTTATTAATCTAACGTGTGTAAAAAACTACTCAGATTTAGGTTAAATATTAAATATTCTTATTGTTATTGTGAGCACTTTAATTTAATTTAATTTACTGATAATTAAATTTGATTCATATTCTAATTATAGAATTAAATAATAAATTAAACCGATTAAAATTATTAAATACATTGGTGAAACTGAACTTAATAAAGTTACAGTTCAAAGTTAGTCAAGTGTACTCGATCGCCAACCAATCGTCTTCTTTGCATCTGCGACGAAGATAATTCCCCTATCGAGAATCCTCGACTGCTGGTCGCCATAGTTACGCCTGATATTGGTCCCGGTCAGTATAGTACGGGTAGAAATTTCTCTGCTTCTGCTGAGCCGCCGAAGATCGCCAGACTTACTTCTCTATTCTTCCCAACGCATTCGGAAAGAATATCGCGAATTACTATCGTGTATGGAACGATGTGTCGATGTATGATCGCATCTCGTGCGCGTCTCACTTAGATCGAATCGACAAAAAAACGCGTTTATGACAAGTTTCGCTGACAATACACACGTACATATTTGTACTTATCACACAGCATACACACGTACACAGACACCAGTTCGCGTGCGTGCTGAGCCGACACGTTCCAGCAAAACTGCGTGCCAAACACTGTATTATGTACTACAAGATTTGACTGAATAAATGGATTTTTATTTCTTTTGTATAAATAAAATCAATATTGAATCATTGCATCTCCTTTCCCTATTACGAACCTCTTTCCGCGCTCCGACCGATCGCGTAAAATCCGACGAGTTATTCCGCGCAAAAGTCAGATTGTCACAGTTTTATAAAATACAACATCTAACAAATACTACATGTTTTTCAAAATTCAAAGTAATCTATAACACAAATAAATTTTAAAATACAAGTTCATAGCTTTTAAAACGGTCGGCACACTAATAGCATGATTTTCTATGATAAGTACTTGTGTTAGTCGAAATTCTTCTCCAATAAACAAAATAAACGGTTTTTTTAACACTTATAATCCTATATGATCATTAACAAGATAGTAATCCAAATTTGTTGTTGTCTAGAAAGAAATATCAGATTTACTAATACAAAATTGCATAATATAAATAATTTGTTATTGATAATAAGAACAATGCATTGTCGATTACAAATATTGTATATAAATTATATTAAAAATCTTTATTTTTGAAAAAAGTATTGTAAATATTTAATGCAAATTGTGATAATACATAAATTATATAAAGTATTTCTTAAAAAATGATTAAATGTTGAATACTCACAGGAACAACAATAAGATGTAACTTAGAAATCTATGGAGGTGGTTTATAATCTTAACGGATTCTTTTTTATCCTGTTCTTTAATTAAAAGTACCGTTTGAAAAAGAAAAAATGGAAGCAATCGTTATACAGTTACGATCTGGTCAGAATCTGTTTTTCAAAATCGTATTAAAAAATAATTCTAAAATCTAAAATAACTTTAAAATCTAAATAACAATAACATTTTATTAACCTTGTATACTTAATTCTTGTCCAAGCTTTTCAGCTCCTGTGCGACCACAATTTTCGGCTTGAAAGATTAATCCGAATTCATTGCAGAGAGCATCTCTTTGTTTTGAACAAATTCTCGTCGTACAAATTCTGCGTCTATCTAATAAAAAAAAATAAAATCTATATAAAAAAATAAAATCTATCTATAAAAATAAATAAAAAAAATAAAATCAAAAGATAATATTTAGGTATCTCACTGCTGAATAGAAACTATTATATTTGACCCTAATACAAATAATTGTGAATATATATTTTTGCATCTAATAATGAGGCCAAGCATCAAGAATGTTCGTAAGAATATGCTCCTCTTCAAAAATAAAGATATCTTTTACAGATGCAATATCACGCATACATTTAATTACAATAAATTTTGACGTAGAATTTTCTTTCAATCATTG
>Ga0157362_1001429_pt1 | contig 10152 bp, 12 predicted proteins | sample AttlaeALBM3_FD_111480 | JGI IMG/M metagenome (GOLD analysis project Ga0157362, IMG submission 111480) | Fungus gardens microbial communities from leaf cutter ant in Ribeirão Preto, State of São Paulo, Brazil - Atta laevigata ALBM3 | ecosystem: Host-associated > Fungi > Mycelium > Unclassified ... | reverse complement strand
TCGGGTTCGGCCACCACGCGGGACCGCCTCCGTCATACCGGTTCGCATGGCTGCGCATTCTCTGGCGCGATTGGGATGCCTGGTCCTCTTGGGCTGAGGCCGAGATAGCCCGGTATCAGCGGGCTCTCAATGCTGCCCGTGAGGAGCTTCGGAAATGAGCGAGCGCCCGATTTCAGATGCGCAATCAATCGTCAGTGATGCGGTCGAACTGGCTGGTGGTCAGCATGCCCTCTCCCGCCAGTTGCATATCAGCCAGTCCGACATTTCCCAGGCCGTGAACAACGGTCGCACAGACTCACGCAACCGAGTGCTGAATGCGCTCGGATATGTCGTGGTTGAAACGATCCGCCCGATGAAAGGCCAGAACCGATGACAGACATGACAGGCCACAACTCTGACGCCGCTGTGGGTGGCATCGCCGCGGATCGTCTGCGCTCTATCATCGAGCGGGTGGAGCGCCTCGAAGAGGAGCGCAAGGCCCTGCAGGGCGACATCAAGGATATCTTCTCCGAGGCCAAGAGCGCGGGCTTCGACGTGAAGGTCATCAAGCAGATCATCCGGATCCGGAAGCAGGAACCCGCCGACGTGGAAGAGCAGGAAACGCTGCTCGACGTCTACCGCCGTGCGCTTGGGATGTAACGCCATGAGTAACGAAGAGGATAGGCTCCATACCTACATCTGGCGCGCCCTGCAGATCCTTCTGCCGGAGGACGTTGTGGCCTGGAGTAATGAGAACCGGCGCAACGGACAGCGCGAAGGTGCACGACGCAAGGCGCGCGGCTGCATCGCGGGTGTGCCGGACATGCAGTTCACGCACGCAGGCCGCACGCTCTACGTCGAGATCAAGACGCCTACGGGCACCGTATCGAAAGAGCAGCGAGCGCTGCACAAGCGCCTCAAGTCCACGGGCGCACCTGTCGCCGTGTGTCGGTGCCTGGATGACGTAATCGGCTTCCTGTCCCGTGAGGGCATTTCTTTGCGTGGGGAGGTGATGGCATGAGCGCACGCAGATGGGCAAAGTTTTGGTGGCAGGACTGGCAACGCGACCCGGCGCTGCGAATGTGCTCGCTCGCAGCACGTGGCGCGTGGATCGAAATGCTGTGCTTGATGGCGGACGCTGATCCGGTCGGACACCTGCTAGTCAATGGACGCTCGCCGAACATGCGGCAGCTATCAGCCGTACAGACGATGGCACGATCTTTAGCCGCCGTATGGTCCGGGATAAGGCCATCAGTGATGAAGCTGCCGCCAACGGTAAAAAAGGGGGTAATCCCAACATTACCGGAAAGGGAAAGCGCAAGGTTAAGGGTGAAGACGCAGAGGGGTTAACCCCCTCCCTTAACGCAGACGCAACCCCTCCCCTTAAACACCAAGAAACAGAAGCAGATACAGAAAGAACACTCTCACTTCGTTCGAGTGAGCGCGCAGACGCCGATGCGACGAGCGTTCAGCCGAAACCGAAACGGGCCTCCCGCCTCCCTGCCGACTGGCAGCCATCGCCGGAAATGGCCGAGTTTGCCCGGTCAAACGGCGTCGATCCCGAGCGAACAGCCGCAGTTTTCCGCGATTATTGGGTTGGCGTTCCGGACCCCAAGGGCCGCAAAGCCGACTGGAACGCGACGTGGCGGAATTGGGTTCGGCGTGAGGATGGCATGCGAACGCCGCCCCTGCCGAGCAAGGCGCAGCAAAGGGCCGACAACGCGGAAGCATGGAAATCCGGCGTGATGCTGGAGGGGTACTGATCGTGGCAGAAATTGCAAAAATCCACCGTGGCGCTCTCGCCAAGGCTGCGGCCTACGTCCCTGCAAGCGGCGGGGACCTCAGGGCGCTGATCGCGGCAAAGCGCGAAGGCTACCTCTGGCGCTCCGACCTGACGTCCGATCGCCTGGCAGCGGTACGTCGCCAGCTCGCAATGGCCGAAGCCGCAGCAAACCCGCCGCCGTTCGAGGGGATCAAGACCTGGCTGGCTAAGCTCGCGACGTTGGTCTCGAATGCCCCCGCCCCATCCGGCGAAATCTGCGCGGTCTTCGCCGAAGTTTGCTCGGACATCCCGGACGGCGCCTGGACGCCTCAGACCCGCATCGCGTGGATCCGGCAGCCTGATCGCAACGGCTATCCCGTCGGATCTCGCTGGCCAGCACCGGGCGAGCTTTACACCCACCTGCTCCCGTTCGCTGAAGCAATCCGCGCCGAAGTCACAAACCTCCGGGGCATTCTCGCCATGGCGGAAGCGCCGCAGGAACAGCCGAGGTAGCGGCCTGATGCGAAGGAGATGGCTCGTGCCGGCGCGCTTGCCGATGCCGTGATCCGGGAACTGCGGGAAACATTCGGCGAGACGGAGAAGCGGGCGTGATCGACTTGTGCCTCTGGTATTCTCACCCCGAGGCGACCCGCTTTCCTATTGTGGCAACCATCCGGCACGGCGAGACTTTATTCTCCTGAACTTTGCAGGAGAAGCATTCATGTCCATCAAAGGATTATCGCGTTTCAAAGGTCAGAAGGTTCTCGTTACGGGCGCTGCCTCAGGAATTGGCCACGCCACCGCGGTCCGATTTCTCGATGAAGGCGCTCATGTGATCCTTGTTGATCGAGATAAGGCGAAACTCGATGACGTCATGAAAGCGCTGGATCCCAATTATGCTGTTCCGTCTTTGACTGACATCTCCTCTCCAGAACAAGTTGAATCTCTTCTCCATTTCGTGCAGCAGAAGTTCGGATCACTCGATATTCTGGTAAACAATGCCGGCGTGACGGCCATGGGAACCGTGCTGGACTGCGATCTGGCAACCTGGAGTACGGTTTGTGCAACCACCCTCACCGGCACTCTGAACGTCAGCCGAACATTTTTGCCTATGCTCATCAAAACGAAGGGCAACATCGTCAACACCGCCTCGGTTTCTGGGATGCGTGGAGACTGGAATACCGCCTACTACGATGTCGCCAAGGGGGGCGTGGTGAACCTGACCCGCGTGATGGCCATGGATCACGGCAAGCGAGGTGTGCGCGTTAACGCAATCTGCCCCGCTGTCACACGCACCGGCATGACGGCAGAGGCGGTTAAGGATCAAGCTTTCGTCAAAAGTGTTGAAGATCGTATCCCGTTGCAGCGCCTCGGTGAACCAGAAGATATGGCTGCAGCCATCACATTTTTGGCCAGTCCTGACGCGGCGTTCATCACAGGCCTGATCATGCCCGTCGATGGTGGCGTGACCGCGTCCAACGGTCAGCCACCATTCCCGATGTCATAAGGTCGGTTCGCCCTCAGGCAGCGTGCAAGGATCTCGCATTTTTAAAACACTGGAAAAGTTAGGAGGGCGTCATGCGCCTCATTCTTGCATTGCTGAATGCAGTATTTCTCACTGGCTGCGCTTGTCATTCACATACGCTACCGAAGCATGAAACGGCAGCCTGCATGAACTATCGGGCTATGATGACGGCACCGATGCCGCCAGACGCTATGCATCGGCTACAGGAAAAATGCGCGGCCTCACGGCAATAATGGAATTGAGGTTTACTAACTCCAACCCGGAGCAAAACCATGAGCTGTTTCGAAATTTTAGGACAGAGCGAGGTTGGACAGTAGGTCGAGGAAACACACCGTTGCCATTCCTTACTGGCAATTTAAGGGGAGGCATTTCAAGAGTGAGGCGTCATACCGCGGGAAGATGTCTATGAGCCTTCGAATTGTAGCTTTGACCATTTTGGCTGTTAGTATCATGCCTTTGCCTCTCTTGGCTCAGGGCACAACCGTTTATAACGGCCAGACCTATACAACCCTTAGCACCGCAGCGCCGTCTTACAACGAAACCGAGCAAGGCGATCGGCGCGATGACGCAAAATCACACCACAGATGCGGGCCGCCTCCAGGCGGCTTCGGTCACAGGCCGCCGCCGGAAATGGACAAGGATGGTAATCGACCACCGCCGCCTATGGACAGCAATGGCCGACCGCTACCACCACCGGACGGATGCCGCCCACCGCCACCGCCCGAAAATTCTTCAGGAAAATTCGAGGGATCGAACCAGTCTCCGAACTGAAGTCCCCTTAGGCTCAGGACCTATTGATTATGGAAACCTGATTCGGGTTCTGCGGGGAGACTGGAGATGATCGATCTGGAGGGATTGAAGAACCATTGGTTGATACGCTTGGCTTGTAATTTCTGGCATTTGGCGTTCTGTTTGACTGTTCTTTAGGTCGCTTTTGATCTGCGTTTTGAGCAGATCGAGGGCTGCCACCCGCTGGATAATGACACGCTCCCGCGTAGTCTGGCGCCATCGCTGGCAGCGGCATTTGTTGCCTTCCATTTCCGGATGAACCGAAACTTCCGGTCGATGTAAGCATGCGATTTATAGCCAAAGAACGGGATGGCGAGATCCGTTGTGGGGATCACCCCGTCATCCTGCCGTTTTGCTTTCGTGAATTTCAGTATCTAGCGCGCATGACGATCCTTATGCGACAGCTTTACCGGCTTGTCCTGCCAGCCTTCGGGGATACGTCCTGCCCTGAGATCCGATTTTTTCGCATTGGTATTGCGCTGCTTTGGAGCAGCGACCAGCGTTGCATCCAGGATCTGGCCGGACATCGGTAGATACCCGGCGTTGCATAGGGTGGTATCAAAACAATCAAACAGTCTTTCAGTGGCCCCGCCTGTGTCAGACGCTCGTGAAGCAACCAGATTGTTTTGGCATCTACTACGTCCGTGCGTCGGACAGATTGTTCAGTTTCTGGATCACCAAGATCTTGAACATCAGCACCGGATCAAATGGGGGACGTCTGCCTTTACGCCCATCTGAATAGACCAAGTCCTGCTCCGGATCAGGGCGGAAGACTTCAAAATCCACAATCTGGAAAAAAGCGTTGAGTTGATCACCAAGCCCACTCAACCGGGCAAGCCGCTCGTCAACATCAAAGAAACCCGACTGCTTCATGATCCATGCCCAAATCAACTCGGGGAAATTGGAATCACCCAGAGAGTTTTTCGGACCCTCCATCTCGCGGGAAACCGGTCAAATACGATAAGAGAAAATACAAACACCGCAATCGCATCGAGATCATCTTCAGAAGGCTTAAGGACTGGCGATGTATCGCAGCACGCTATGACAGATGCCCGATTATTTTCTTCCCGGCCATCTACCCCGCCGCAACCGTTATCTTCTGGCTATAAATCTCATATTTCCATTGACCGGAAATTCCAGCTTATCCGAAAATGGAAAACGATACATGCTGCTGCCCGTGATGGTGCCAGACTGCGCGAAGGCCTGCTGGATAAAACCAATACGGCCTCCAACCGTTTGGGCAGACACCGCCTATCGCTCGAAAGCCAATGCCGCTTCCTCTGCCTAGAGCGGATCAGGACCACAGCGTAGCTATCAAGCGGATAACGGCCCCCGACCTACTCACAACGCATATCAAAATGGACCCAAAGAACCGTCAATCGAGTCGACAAAAACCAATGGGTACTGAGCTTAGAAGCCTTGCGGAAAAGAACTCCTGATCTCTGATCAACGAAGAGCGAAAATTATCACCACGCCCCGTAACCAACACATCAAAACAAGACCGTATCAACCAACGGTCTTTGCCCGGAAAGCTCTTTTATTCGCGTGAGGGCCTCTCAGACGGAATGTGAGAGCGATAATGACTCCAATGCCGGATTAGTTCTGCAACAACAGGTGCTCCCGCTCGTTCATTGTTGTCAAAAGCAGCGACTTGTCCTGGCCCCTCATCACCCATGGATTGTATGAGAGATGTACCGGGTGAAGGCATGGTAAAATTGCTACCTGACCGCAAAACCATAATGCGGTCGGCATCAATGTAACCTAAGCGAGATAGAAATCGCATCTCTATTTGATTGGTTTGGCTTTCTTCATTTGTCATCACGAACACCCCTTGATTTCTTGTCCATAGATGAACCCAGTCTTCAGCCCATTGATTTCTCTGTACTCCATGCCAATAACGTAGAGCTCCTAATGTTTCCCCCTCCAAAATCATCGGAGGCTTCTGAGCGTTTGGATATTTTTTCCATTTCGCGCGTCGCTCCATCAGTATTGGGTCGTCTCGTAGTGCAGTATTGCGACTAATCATATAAGCCCACCTCTCCAATCCTTGATTGAGTGGATATGCTTTTGTTAATTGTTGAGCGTCTGTTATTGATCCATAATGATTTGGATTATCAGGTAGTGTATTAGGTTTTTCTGCTCCAATTGCATAAAGACCGTATGGCCAACCTTTAGGGATCTCACGATCATCTATTTCCCTGAGCGCATCTCCATCAACAACCCAGCGCGCCCATGCTACACTGCCTACGGATGCTATATTGGGATTTACGCCAGAAATTCCTGTAAATATCCAGTAAGTCTGATGCAGATCAAAGTGTTTATCAAGTGCTAAAGCGCTCAGATCGATCACTCCATCTTTTAATACAATCCCATAAACTCCGTCTTTATTGCGTCGGAAGACCTGAGTTGATATTCCAGAAATGGGTACGCGTTTGTTTAAGCGTAAACGTTCAACCCAAAACTGATATTCTCCGGGAGCATCTCCAATATCGGCCCCGTTCTCCCAGCCTGATACAATTATTATTTTCGGGCATTCTTTTTTTTCTTTAGAATAGGATGTGTTTCTGAAAATAATAATTGAAATTATACACAACAACAATAAAGTTGACATTTTGGATTTTTTACAAAAATTCTTAACTATTATTTTATTAATATTGTTGTATATGTTCATGTTAATCCTTATCAGTTTCTCGCAGCCAAAAAGATTTTGCACTCTTCACATGGTCGGACTTAAATCCGAAACCATGTGAACAGTAAAATTGCCGCTAGAAGGATAGCGGAATGATCGACGCTATTAAAAAGCCGTCGAAATCGTACCAGTCATACTGAAGCGCGGGACGAGGTAAAATTGTGCACCCGTACCGGTCGCGGAGAGGTTGCCATTCATTAGGCGAACCGCATTGATGTTGGTACCTACACCTTCGGCACCGCTACGGACGATAGACCCCGTGAGGTTGGTGAAATTCAAACGAATGGTAGGAGTTTTTGCAAAACCCAAGGGTTTAAAGTGATATCCCAGCGTAAGAGAATTAGTAATATACCCAGGAATTCTTTGATCCCCTGCCAATGTTACAGACTGAGGCCCTGTGTAGTGGAGAGTCGCGTTCGAGAAAAATCCTTTGTAAGTATAAGTAAGTCCAAGGTTTGCCATGACATGTGGAGCCATGGGAGCTTGTCTTCCCTTGGTGCGAAAAGCAGTTAGATTTCCATATACATCAGATGCGGCAATATTTGTGTCCATTCGAGCATTTAGATACTCGAAAGAGACGTATGGACTGATACCATGATAGGGTTGAGCAGCTAGCATAATATCAAACCCCCGAATGGTTTGATTACCAGCGTTAACAACGCCACTTTCACCGTTACCTAAATAGGTGGAAAGAAGGCGGTTGGTGATATTATAATTGAATAGATCAAGGTCAAGGTTAATGTACTTATCGTTATAACGATAACCCAAATCTTCTTTGATTGAATACTGATTTTTAGGCATCGTTCCAGAGGAGGCGCCGACAGACAGGGCAGATGGGCTAGGCTGACGGAAATCACCTTCAGCGTTAATATAAATTTGATGATGGCTATTAAAGCGATAACTAAGCGATAGATGCGGCAATGGAGCGGTGATGTTCTCTCCATGGGCATTGCTGTGGGTGGCGGCAGACATTGTCCAGATATTCGACATTACGAATTTAAAGCCCGCATCAATCTGGAGCTTATCGTTGAAGTATTTTGCCTTATTTTGGATGAAGAGGGCGTGAGTTTCTGAACCAGAGTTGCTCCCGTAATTATTACGCGCGCCGTCGGAGTACACAGCATAATTTAAGTTATCTGGATACGGGTTTACACCGTTGGCTTTGGTTGCACTAACAGGGAAATAGGCAATGGAGTTAGAATTTTGATACCAATAGCCGAACGTTAATTGGTTATGGCGGTCGATATCATAGTTGCCTTGTGCAGTCACACCGACATTCATTGACAGGGTTTGGTTATAGTAACTGGTCAGAGGGGTTCCGGCTGTGACAGCTGTGCCATCCTTATAAGTGTACTCTCCTGCACTGGCTGTGCCATTAGGTCCACCATCCCAGCCACGTCCCCAGTTATAGTACGGTTTGAGGTCGAAGCTTAATTTGTCGTTGACAACAGCGTGCATGGGGGCTGTGAGGAAAATTTCATTCCAAATATCAAGGTTATTCTTCCAGTAGTCATTATTCTTTGCATCGAAACCTGCAGTATGCCCATAGCTTTGCCCGGTATGCTTGAAGGTATAAAACTGAGAGGCCGTAGGATAATTGTTTACAACGGAATCTTCATTATTCCAGCTCAGAAAAAAACGAGCAAAAGAGCCATTTTTCCAATCTTTACGCATGCCAAAGTCAAGATGACGCCGGTTATTGATACCTGCGCCTACCCAAGTCCGGGCATGAGTATTAGAAAAAGAAAGAAAGCTACGAACGCCGGTGTTGCCGATATCTCCGCTCTCAAGGCGCAGGAACTCGCGCGACAAGTTGTTAGTTCCGTAAGAAAAGTCAGTCATGCCGCCGAATTTGTGCGACGGATCATGTGTTACCTCGTTCATCACACCTCCAGCTGCAGCAGTCGCTGGTACGTCAACGGGGGTGGATCCGGGTAAAATACTAACGCTGTCGAGATTTTCGGAATCAATATCTTCGGTTAGATACGTAGCATTCTGAGCAGGTGCGCCGTCAATCAGCAGACCCATATCGCTATCTGTCAATCCACGATTTTGTATTTGTCCTCCCTGAATACCTGATGTATCTGTAGTTGATACGCTGATGCTCGGCAGATTCTGTATGTAATCAAGAGCAGTGCCGGTTGGGCTTTTCATCTCAATATACTGTTTAGTCACTGTTTGAACTGCGTAGGGGGCTGTTTCCACACGCATCATACCGCCACCACGCAAATGGTGCGCGGAAACATTGACACTCTCATCAGATGTCGCAGAAATAGCTACGACAGGATGCTTGCGAATGACTGAATGAGAGCGAAAAGGTAACGGGATATGTGCTTGTGCTTCATGCAGGGAAGAGCGATGTCCATGAATTTTTTTTGCATCCGCATGATGAATACCTGTGAGGCATGTCATAGCGACAAGAATAGTTTTAGTTTTAGAGGTCTTCACAGGTTGTCCATATCTCGCCATTAGTTTTATCTCGGCAAGAAATAGCATATTATATCGTTCTGTGTGAGGAATATCATAGCAATCTGTGTCAAAAATTTGCCTGAGATCTGTCTCGCACAATTCATCATGTCGACGAGGAAGAGGCGAGTAGTTGAGGTGGGGGGATTAAAAAAAACCTTGAATTTAGGAGCTCTCTGCGTGATCGCGCGGGCTTGGCAATTGACTCGAAGCATTTTCCCGAACTGTGGATTTTGAGGCCTTCCGTCCTGATCTGGAGAAGGATCTGGCCTATTCAGACAGGATCAAAGGCGGCCGTCCCCCGTTCGATCCGGTGCTGATGTTCAAGATCTTGGTGATCCAGACGCTGAACAATCTCTCCGACGAGCGAACGGAATATCTGATCAACGACCGCCTGAGCTTCATGCGCTTCCTCGGTCTGGGACTTTCAGATCGGGTACCCGATGCCAAAAGGGTCTGACTGTTTCGCGAACGTCTAGCCGAGGCTGGCGCCGTCCAGAAGCTGTTCGAGCGCTTTGACACCACCCTGCGGAACGTCGGTTATCTGCCGATGTCCGGCCAAATCCTGGATGCAACACTGGTGGTAGCGCCAAAGCATCACAATACAACAGAGAGAAAGCCGATCTTCGGGCAGGACGGATCCCCTAAGGCTGGGAAGGCAAGCCGGTAAATCTGTCCCACCAGGACAGGCACGCCCGCTGGACGCTGAAGTTCACGAAGGTAAAGCGGCAGGAGGACGGGACGCTTCCGGCCACGGACCTCGCCATTCCATTCTTTGGCTATAAATCGCATGTTTCCATCGACCGGAAGTTCCGACTGATCCGAAAATGGAAGATAACGGATGCTGCTGCCAGTGATGGTGTCAGACTGCGCGAGGGCCTTCTGGATAAAACCAATACGGCCTCAAGCGTCTGGGCAGACACGGCCTATCGCTCCAAAGCC